>Ga0208902_1000325_pt1 | contig 26478 bp, 27 predicted proteins | sample AntAceMetag02UKH_FD_184767 | JGI IMG/M metagenome (GOLD analysis project Ga0208902, IMG submission 184767) | Saline lake microbial communities from Ace Lake, Antarctica - Antarctic Ace Lake Metagenome 02UKH (SPAdes) (version 2) | ecosystem: Environmental > Aquatic > Non-marine Saline and...
CTTAGAGTTAAACAGTAAAAAGTTTAGTTTAATTTCCTGATTCGACTAGACATTAGAGTGTGCTGCTGAAAAGCGGCCAGATTTATTGGTTATCCAACATGAAGATGGAGAAAAAGACCGTGCAAAGCCACAGCGTTGTTTGGTTCCTTTTGACGAATATATGCAAAAATTAGCGACTATGTTTGTAGGCATGGATCCACGTTATAAAGGGTAGTTGATGCTGCTGCTGCCTATTATGATAAATTATCTTGAAATTGTGATTATAAAATAAAGTGAAGAATTTTATGAAAAAAATATTTTTAACTATGGCGTTATTAGGTTCTTTTCCTCTTTTTTCAATGGATAGTGATGGGCGCTCGATTTCCTATGAGCAAGCTTGGTGGAGGATTAAACGAGCCTTTTTGACAGGTAATACCGCTCAAAGTGTGCATGTGAACTTTTGGGCTGTTGAGAAAGCTTTTACTACACGGAAATGGAAAGCTATGTCGTTTGAGCAACGTGAAGCTGAAGTGAAAAGGCTTGAAAAGTTAGGAAAGAGTTCCGTCGGAAATTAAGAAAGATTAAGAAATTAAAGGATTTTCTTTAAATCCAACAAGTTGGCATTCTGTCTGTGGCAGGATGCCAAATTCTTTTTTGACCAGCTCTTGCATTTTTTTTGCAAGTTTGATGATGTCGGTTGATGTTGCATTGCCGGTATTAACAATCATATTTGCATGTTGATGTGAGACGCATGCGCCACCGATAGTCAATTCACCTTTGATGCCGAGTTTGTCTAAGTAATATGAAACGTAGATCATTTTTTTGCCATTAATTTCAAGCGTTACTTCTTCATCATGAAAGTTTCGAAAGAAACAGCCGCATGTACCTTTGTATGGATAGCGTGTGATGCGATGGCGAATGATTTCATCGCTGCGACCACGTGCGTAGGCTGTTTCAACTTCTGTTGCAGATTGTACTTTAAAGGTAGCATTTACGAGAAAGTATTTTTTGTCATGAAGTTTTGAATGATCATATCCAAACTCGAACCAGTCGCGATCAACAGTTTTTATTTCGCCAGTCTTTTTATCGATTACCTGTCCTTCAATAACGAATTGCTGAAGGTTGTATTTGAAGTAATGAACATTGATGTAAACAGAGCCACCAACTGTTCCGGGAATGCCACTAAATTCTTCTAGCCCAATAAGATTATTATCTAAACAATAGTTAATTAATTCTTCGATTGTTACACCCGCTCCAGCAACAACAGATATTTCATTGTTTTTTTCTGCAAGAGTAATCGTTTTTAGAAGCGGATGAATGACGAGGCCTTTTACGCCATCATCGCTGATGAGCATATTTGCGCCGAGACCAATAAGGGTAATTGGAAGGTTTTTATCTTGAGAAAAAATGAGGGCTTCTTGAAATTCTTTTGGCGTTGTAGGTTCGCAAAAATATTCAGCTGAGCCGCCAGTTTGGAACCAGTTTTTGTCTTTAAGGGGGCAAGCTTTTTTTATTTCCATGCGATTTATTACATCAGTTAAAGGATGACTTGTATTATAAGTATAGAAAATATTAACGGGAGTGTCGATGAAAAAAAGTATATCCTTTCTCTTGGTAGCGATAACCGTTACTACTTCTAATACTTTACAATTTCACTATAAATTTAAAGATGCTTTGCATGACTTAGCTCGGTTCTGTGCGCAATCGGAATTAAAGTGGGTACGCGCACAGAAAGTGAGTGTTCCTTCCTCTGAACACGTATTTCAAGGTGTTCTTAAAAATATAGGTGAATGTTTGAAAATCTTTATGCATGGAGAGCCTGTTGAAAAAAGTGCTGCCGTAAAATATTTAGGCATATTTGTGCGCGAAGGATTAATGATTTTTCCACAGGAACAGATTGAAATGTTACGTCTAATGATGGTTCCGCATCTTGTACGTGAAGTGGGGGGAGATGATCGCTTGTTACCAGAGGCATTTAGAGGGGAGTATCAAGAATTGGTAGAGAGTTATGTAGATCAAACTCATAAGCTTCTTTATCCTTTTGATAATCCAGAAATGTATGGTGGCGGGGAAGATTAATAATCGTATCTTATTCTGGTTAATATTTGCACTTTAAAGTAGTTGACGTATTCTAAAACTATATAGGTTTTTTATATAGGATTAAGGAATGAAATTATCGTTATTTTGGATATTTGAGCATATCAACGGTAGTTGGCGTAGTTACAAAATTGACGATCTTGTTGCGCAATTTAATAAAACCACAGCAGAAATAGAAGATTTTTATCCACTTAAGCTCGATCTTGACAATTTTTCACTTGTGAAGATTGAGGGCATAAACTTTAAAGATATTAATGCAATCTCACTTGAGTGGAACAAGAAGCTATCTGTTCCATTGCGTTCTGATATTAAAACTGGTGGTTGGTTTTTAATTAAAAAACAAGGGAAAGAATATATTTGGGCTACGCTGGCAGATTTCGGTGCTCTATCAAAAGAAGGGTTAATGCCGGAAGTAACCTGCGCAAAAAAAGATCAAAAAGGCGCCTGGAAAAAAGCGTATGTAGCGGAAGATTATATTTTTGAGCTTGATAATACATCTATCACGCATCGTGCGGATCTTTGGGCTGTACGTGGTATTGCGCGTGAGTTTGCTGCGATTTTAAATCTTGAACTTAAGCCGCTCAAAAATTTGTTAGCTGAGAAAAAAGTTGAAACGTGTGCATCGCGCTATATGCCAAAAAATGCTATCACAATTGTTAACAAAGTGCCCAAGCAATGCTTACGGTTTGCAGGACTTTATTTTTCTGAAGTTGAGAATTGTCCTTCTGCGTTGTGGATGGCATTGTTGTTGTGCCGAACGGATAATCGCCCAATCGATTTACTGGTTGATGCGACTAATTATATTATGCTTGATCTTGGTCAGCCAATGCATGCCTTTGATGCTGATAAGATTGCAACGAAGCGCATTGAGCCACGTATGGCGAAAAGTGGCGAAAAATTACGGTTATTGGATGGTGCGGAACTTAAATTGTCAGCTAAAGATATTGTTATTACTGATGGTAAAAAGTCGCTAGCTTTGGCCGGTGTTATGGGAGGTTTTGATTCCGGCATTACTAAAAAAACAAAGAGTCTTTTTTTGGAGTCAGCAAATTTTGATAGTTCGACTGTGCGTTTAACAGTTGCTCGTCATCGTGTACGGACTGAATCGTCAATGCGATTTGAAAAGGGTCTTGATCCAAACCAAAATGTTACCGGTATTAAACGTTTTTTAAAACTGTTAGATGATGAAAAGGTTGCATATAATGTTGAAGGGCCAATTGCATCATTGGGTAAAGAGTTTAAGCCGTATAAAATTAGCATCAGCCACGAAGTGATTGAGCGCAACCTTGGTGTTTCGGTTTCCAAAAAATTTATCATGGATGCTCTGAAAAAAAATGATTTTATAGTTAAGGCCGATGCAAGACAAGTCTATCATGTTACGGTTCCAACATTTCGTGGGACTAAAGATGTTACCATTGCGGTAGATATTGTTGAAGAGGTTGGAAGATTTTGGGGTTGGGATAACATTCCATATGTACTGCCAACACGTGTCATGTTGCCAAGTGATGTTTCGAAAATAATGCGTTTGCGTACGATGAAACAGCAGGTGGCGTTTGGTATGCATATGCATGAGGTTAATAATTATCCATTTTTTGATGAATCCTTTTTGCGTGAATTGCAATGGGAGCCTATGAATGCGGTGCGTGCTAAAAATCCGTTATCGCAAAATGTGACACGGCTTGTTACGTCGTTGGTGCCACATCTTTTGAAGAATGTGCAGCAAAACATTTCAAAGACAGAGCAACTGCGTTTTTTTGAACTGAATACTGTTTGGCATCTTAAGAAAAAAAGTGATGCAGAAGAAAAGAAGTCTTTAGCTGGCGTTTTGTGGGATTATACTGGAAAGATTGATTTCTATACTGGTAAAAAAGATCTCTTAACCTTTTTCGACATGTTACATTTTACTGTTTCTTGGATTAAGCCGAAATGTACGGTTGCTGCATGGTACAATGAACATCAAGTAGCGGAACTTATGCTTGGAAAAACATGCGTCGGATATGCCGGTATGATTGATCAAGCATTTGCTGAAAAAGTTGGTATTGGTACGGCGTTTATTTTTGAATTGGATGTTGAAGAGATTTTGGCTTATCATGCGAAAGATGTTGTCTTTAAACCTTTGGCAAAATATCCATATATCTATAATGATATTAGTATGCTTATACCTATTGAACATGCAGTAGGTGTTGTTGATAAAGCGATTCGTATGATTGACAAGCGTATTTATGATGTTGATCTGCGTGACATGTTTACGAAAGATGGGTGGGGCGATAAACGATCGTTAACATTCCGTTTTTATATGCGTGATTTAGAAAAGACATTAACAAAATATGAAGCTGATGCAATCAATAAACAAGTTATTGAATCTATGAAAAAGTTTGGAGCTGAAATTCGATGAGATGGTATGAGATTTTGCTTAGCCGGGGGCTGTTCAGCCGGGGGCTGTTCAGCCGGGGGCTGTTCAGGCGAGGCCTGTTCAGGCGGGGGCTGTTCAGGCGGGGGCTGTTCGGGATAATCCTGCTTCCTGTATTAGTTTTATTAGATCGTTATACGAAAATGTGGGCACTTAAATATTTAGCAACGCCTCTTGTTATGAATCAGTTTGTTACACTTGAGTTTGCGCTTAATCGTGGCATTTCGTGGGGCTTGTTTCATGGCGCTAATAATCTTGGATATATACTTGTAACTTGTTTGGTTGCTGCGATATTGGTTGCTATTGGTATTTGGACGTGGCGCTTATATTGCGAAGGTAAAATTGTTTGTGGTCAAATATTGATACTGGCTGGTGGTGTTTCAAATCTTGTTGATCGCATCTTTCAGGGGGGTGTCATAGATTTTATTTCACTGTCTGTTGGTGACTGGCAATGGCCTATTTTTAATTTTGCTGACATTATGATTGATCTTGGTGTTTTAATTGTTGTTATTCAAAACTTGCGGAACAAATGAATTTTAAAAAAGTACTAATTAATACTGCTACACTTGGTCCAGTTGGTTATTTGCCTGCATCAGGAACGGTAGCGACGTTTATTACGATGGGTGTTTTATTAATTTTTTGGTGGTTTGGGTATACGTCTGCTCTTGTTATGAAGTTGGTTTTGCCTGTTGTTGGTTTGAGTGGCATTATTATTCACTATGTTTTACGTTATTTTGAGTCTGGCGATCCGAAGGAAATTGTTCTTGATGAGGTTGCCGGCTATATGTTGGCTGCATCATTGTTTCCACTAAGGCCAGCATGGTTATTGAGTGCCGCATTACTTTTTAGATTTTTTGATATTCTTAAGCCTCTTGGTATTCGTTTTTTTGAACGGATTGGCGGCGTTGCGGGAATTTTACTTGATGATCTTCTTGCGGCTGTTTATACGCAGGTAACAATTATTTTATTTTTAATTATTACAGAAAAATGTATACGTTTATTATCCAGTTGCTAGGTTTTTGCAAAAATTTATTATCCCCACCTTTTTGTTTATATTGTCGCAAGAACTTGTCGCGAAGGGTCATTTTTTGTGATGACTGTCTTCAGCAGATTAAGCCAACGGTTCCATATAAGTTACAAATTACTGCAACTAGGCATGTATGGGTTCACGCCGTTTCACTATATGACGATCCACTTAAATTGTTAATTCTTCAAAAACGGCAAAAAAATATTATTGGCAGTTATGCTTTGGCAGATTTTATATGGGAGCGAACAGTATTTAAGCAATTGCCGTGTGATTTTATTGTACCTATTCCGCTTCATTGGTTTCGGTATATTATGCGTGGATTTAATCAAGCAGAGGAAATTGGGATTACGTTAGCTGGTAAGCATGGGGTTGCTTGCAAGTCTTTATTAAAGCGTGTTCGTTATACTTCATATCAATCCTCTTTGCCTGTTGCTGAACGTGAAAGAAATGTTAAAAATGTTTTTCGATTAAAAATGGTAGATGAAAAATACAAAGATAAGGATTTTATTATTATAGATGATCTTATGACTACAGGAAGTACGATAAAGTATGCAGTTAAAGAATTATTGAAGCTTAAGCCACGTTCAATCAGTGTTGTAGTTGGATGCCGTGCTCGGTTATGATCTTTTGCACAATAGCGTGAGGTATGGTACAATTACCCATAATATTATATTTATAAGAGGAAGATTTATGATTAAAAATATTAGTACATTTTCTATGGCATTTTTTTCCATACTTATTTTGTTGTCAGGGTGTAATTGCAAAAAACGTGATAATGATAAAGCGGTGCCTTCAACTGAGATAGGCGAAGAAGTACTGGTGAGTGAGAATGGAAAAACACTCTTAACTTTGAGTGAGTTTCAGGAATTTGTTCAAGAAGCTATGGGTGCCGATCCTCAGATGCAATTTATGGCGCAATTAATGCCAGATTTTGAAGAACAGCTATTTGACCGTGCTAAATTCCGTGAAGTTATTCTCAACAAGTGGGCAGAGGAAAACAAGATTTCAGAAAAAGAAGAATACAAGATGCAGGAAACACGAGCAAAAAAAGCCCTCGAAACAATGCTTAATCAACAAATGTTTATTAAAGAGCATGTTGGTGAAATAACTGATGCACAAATACGTAAACATTACGATGAAAATAAAGGCAAAGATCAGAATCTTATGGTTTCACCTGAAGGTATCGAAGCTAAGGGATTGAGCTTTGAGAAAGAAAAAGAAGCGTTGGCTTTCTTAGAAAAGGTTGCGGCGTTAAAGGGTGATATTGTTCTTGCAGCAAAAGAGATGAAAAAAGAACTTGAAGACCTTGGTCTCGTAACACAGACGAGTATGATTGACCCGACTGTGAAAGATAAGGTTCTTGAAGCGAAAAAAGTTCCAGCTACATTGCCAATTATCAAGGCCGGTGATAAAGAGTTTTGGGTTGTTCGTGTTATTAAAAAGGAAAAAGCGCAATATCGACCATTCGAACAAGCAAAAGATATGCTTAAAGAAACATTAATGAACAAAGAAATTGAAAAAGTTTTCGATAAAAAAGTTCCTGAATATATTGAGAAATATGGCATTAAAGTAAACCGTGGCTACTTTGAGAAAAAAGGCAAGGAACGTGAAGGTCAACAGGCAAAAATGATGAAGCAAATGCAAGAACAAGAAAGCAAAGAGTCGCAGCCAGTAGAAAAGGCACCTGCATCAAAGGAATTGTCAGGAGCTTCTGTACAACAAAACGCAGCTTAAGAAATATAAGTGAGAGGGAAGTTAATTCTTCCCTCTTTAACGATTGGTATGGGCAATGAGGTTAATGAAAAAAAGATATTACATAGTTGTTTTTTTAGGTAGTTATTTATGTGCAGAGCAAGGGGACTTTTTAATTGACACAATAAAAGCTGTTGTAGAAGGACCGTTGAATACTGAGGTTGTTTTACAGTCGGATATTGCTCGACGAGGTTTTGATGGCGTCTCTCATTCTGCAAATGATTTAGCTATTGAAATTGTAAAAGATCAGCATGGGGAAGAGCTTGGTTTAAGCATTGGCAACGAGGATGTTGATCAATATTTGCGTGCAATGGCACAAGGAAGTGATGTATCCAAAGAGTCTCTCATCTCGATGGGTAAAGAATTTGGCTATGCAGATACGGACGAATTTTATTATGATTTAAGAAGGCTTTATCGTGCAAATACTACGATGGATCAAGAAATTCGTAGTTATCTTGCTGTGAGCGAACAAGAGATTCGTGATTATTACGGTAAAAATTCAGAATACAAGGAAGGTGCTTACTACATTCAGACCGCCCTTGTTTCGTTTCGTGATGATATGAGTAATGCTGAATTAAAGAAGGCATTAGAACACCCAGAAAAAAGTGCAAAAATTGGAAGAGTTGAGTGGGGCCTGCCGTTTGATATAACTTATTCTGAGTTAGCTGAGGATAAAAGTTTTATTAAAAAACAGAATGTTGGTGACGTGCATGTTATTGAGCGCCAGAATGGTTTTGAGCTTTTCAAATTAAAAAATCATATTAAACCGACAGAGGTTTCTTTTGATGAGCGGCGCCAGAAAATTTTAGAGAAGATTCGCGAAGAAAAGTTTAGCAAGGTCTTTAATTCATATAATGATGAAATTATGAAGACAGCCACCGTAACTTATTATTGATTCTGCTCAGTTTCTTGAATGATCTTTTGTGTTTGTGCAATTAAGTGATCGATTTTATCAGCGAGTTCGGGTTTTTGTGAAAAGTATGTTTGAAGCAATGTTTTCAAGTCCATTTCAAGTTTAACCTGGGCCCGTTGTTCTCGTTTAGCATGCTTTTTTACAGGAAAGAGACCAACGATATAGTGCGCTTTTTGGCATACTTTTTGAACTTTTTTTATCTCGACGTGATCGGCAACATTTTCAGGTAGATGGTACACAATTTTAATGATTGCATCTTTGATCGCATGTTTGTTGATTTCATCGATAAGGTTTTCTGTTTGATTTTCTTCGTCGAGTTGTACTTCAATTTGGATAAATGGGCGTGTTGGTGTTGGTACAAATGTATGTGAAACCGTGCCTTTTTTTTCGATGGAGACAAGACAAAAACCTTTTTCTTCTTTACGTTCACCAAAGTCTATTCGCTCAATGGAGCCAGGATATACGATCGCTGGATAACCATTCTCATTTAAATTTTGATAACGATGCAAATGGCCAAGAGCTACATAATCAAATGGTTTAATTGCTAGTTGTGATGGAAGGAAAATTGGGTCGGTGCCATAAATTGCACGTTTTTCTGAACCTGAAAAGATTCCGTTGCTGACTGTTAGGTGACAGGCAAGAATTGACGGAATTGTTTGATCGAGTTGATCTGCATGATGTTGAATAATTGAACTTACTGTTTTTGATAAATTCGTGGTGATTTCTGAGAGCATTTCATTAGAGTTGAGTGTGATTGTGTTGCGCGTTGGCCATGGAATGCCAAGGATTTGTATGGGGCCATGTTGCGTTTCAAGAGTAATTGTTTTTGGTTTATTAATAACATGGAAACCATCAATTGGTAGATCGCTGAATATATCAAGCGAATGAGCTTTGCCAAAGCTTAATGGGTGATCGTGATTTCCAATGATGATAATGGTTGGAATGCCAGCCAGATAAAGTTTTAGAAAATGGCTCATTAAAAGTTTTTGTTGCGTCGGACTTGGGCTTGTTGTTTTGTATGCATCGCCACAAAACAGAAAGAAGTCGACTTTTTGTTCAATTGCATAATCGATGCAATATTCCAGTGCATGTGAGAAGTCCAAAAGACGAGTATGGATACCCGTCTTTTGGTCTATTTTGCCATAATTCTCAACGCCTAAATGTATGTCAGCTGTATGTATAAATCTTATCATAAGCTATCAGTAAAGCCTTGATCTACGGATGTTTTAAATGCTGCCATGAATGTTTTGTCTTTTTTTTTGGATTCAGGTACTGCTTTTTGTGTTACTGTTTGGTTTCGTATTTCGGTAAAGCTATCAATTGTGCAATGAGATTGTATGGTGCTGAACTCATGAATGTGTACAAAAGAGTTGATTTTGCAGTGGTCGCCGATAGTACTTTTTTTGATAACTGACATTGGTCTAATTGAACAATGTTTTCCAATTTTTGCGCTTTTTATGACTGAGAATGGTGAAATGGAGGTTCCGTCGCCTATTTCTGTTTTTCCGAATAATTGAACTCCGTTGCCGATATAGACATCGCGTCCAATTTTAACTGCCTCATCTATATGTATATTTTGCGCAACAGAGAAACGAACGCCGTGACTCATCCAGTGATCAATTAAATGTGACCTTTTTATTTGTTCTGCAACCCAGAGTTCGCGTAAGGTGTTAACACCGCGTACGCTGTCAAATGGTGCATCTGTAACGCTTACTTGTAGTCCATCATTGCTTGCCATTTCTGCGAGTGTTGTTAAGTAAAATTCACCACTTTTTTTGTTTTGCGGAAGTTTTTCAAGATATTCTTCAATAAAGTTGCGTTTTAAAATATAGATACCGGCGTTGAGACAAATATCATCTCGTTGTTTTCCTTCTAAATGTTTTTCTTCTATAATTTTTATCTTATTATCTTTATAAAAAACGAGCCCATAACCTTTAACTGAAGGATCAACGTTATGTGCAACAATAAATGACATTGCAGAATCAGTTTCTATATGTGTGTCGATTAATTTTTGAAGCAATTCTTCCGTTAATAATGGGGTATCGCCATTCATGACAAGAATATGATCTTTTTTCCATGTTTTTTTTGTGCATAGCAATGCATGGCCGGTTCCAAGTTGTTCTTTTTGATGAACAAAACTGAATAGGGTGCTTTTTTTATGATATTTTCTTACTGCTTCTTCAACTAGTTCTTTTTTATGTCCCACAACTATTGCTGTTGGAATGTTCATTATTTCTAGTAAGGATGTAGTGTGAACGACCATTTCCTTTCCGCAAATACGTTCAACAAGCTTTGATTTGCCTGTATTGAAGCGAGTTGATTTGCCTGCAGCGAGAATAATTGCTTGAACATTTTTGTTAACCATCTAAATTCCCTTTATGTTTTAGAACTTTTGTGAAGTTTGGTTCCAAGCATACCAGAAAAAAAAAGTTGATAAAAAGGGTCTTGGAAATGTTTTTTAATATAGCGTTTATTGATGTTTGTCTTTTTTGTATTTTTCGTAATAAAAAGTGTTTTTTCTTTTTGTTGTTTTAAAAATAGGATAATAGGTTATAAAAAATCATATTTGTTTAAGCAATTGTACTTTAAAAAAATAGTGAATGCGGTATGCTAAAGAAAGGTGTTGGAGTATTTCGGAGAGATGGCTGAGTGGTCGAAAGCGGCCGCCTCGAAAGCGGCTGTCTCGTTGAATGACGGGACCGTGGGTTCGAATCCCACTCTCTCCACCAGTCTCCGCTCCTACGGAGCTTCGCCTGGCTTACGCCATTAACCAGCGGAGACTGTTTCGGCGAAGCTGTAAGTGGGGATGGACTGTATAAGAGTGGACCTGTGCTTCGTAGCTGCAAAGCCGCGTAGTAGTATGGCAGACCAGTTTGTTATAGGAATTGATATTTTATAGTAAAGATATATTGTTTTTTATAAAGCGAAGCCGGACCTCCTGCTGAGCTATCGAGTAGAGGCTTGTTAATGATTAAGCAAAATGTTTTCGTTATTTTTCTCAGTGCATTAGTTTCTGTTTCATGTATCAATGGTTATTTTGATAACAGATATCTTTTTCCATTGAATGAGCGCCTTACGTGGCGAACGCCAAATAAATTGTCCCGTCTTAGTGCGGGGGTTTTCTTTATGACTGGCGATGGAGGTCGAGATGAAAATGGTGATGATATCCGTTTGCCGCAACTTGGTGGTTGTTTTGATATGTATCAGTTAAATTGTGCGATGGATTCGGCTGGTATTGAAAATCCAAAATATTTAACCGAATGGGACGCTGTTGAGTTACCATATGTTGTTTATGGAAAGCTTGGTTCAACCGGTTTTGATTTTGCGTTAGAATATGGCTTTAATAAACATTTAGCATTAGGTGCTGCACTTTCACTTATGCATGTTAATACAAGATATAATTTTTACATAAGTAAGGATGCTATAAAAAATCTTTCTACGGTTGCATCTACTGAAGTATACTCTGGTCGTCAGTTGGCGCTTGAGCAAGCACGATTAAATGCAAATAAACTTCTTGGATTAAATGCTGGCCAATGGAGTAAGACTGGTTTAAGTGACACAGAGTTATATGTTCGTGCTGGTACAATTGAAGATTATGTCTGGAAATTTCAGCAGGTAGACGCCAGCATCTGGCTGGGTGCTATTTTGCCAACTGGCACCAAAAGAAGTATTTATGCTCCATCGTCTATTCCTTTCGGTGGAAATGGCCATTATGGCATGTTTGTGCGTGGTGAAATTGCCGTTGAATTAACCGATGATGCTTTTGTAGGTTTATGGCTTTACAGTAGTAAACGTTTTTCTAAGAGACAACTTCATCGTATGCCACTTAGTAACGAGGCGTTACAGTATGGTGTGATAGTTGATAATGCGACGGTAGATCCAGGTTTTACCTTTGGCATTTCGCCATATGGTGTTTGGGATGATATAGAGAATGGCTTTGGTGCTTATGCTGCATATACGGTGATTCATCACATGAATGATGATTGGCGTTATACTGGTGATTGTTCACCAAATATCCGACGCTTGTATTCATGTTCTTCATGGACAAATGAATTTTTTACACTTGGTATTGACTATGATTTTACAAAGACTAATGAGGTTCGAGAATATGGGCCTCGTATATACCTTGATATGGCGTGGCCTTCAAATGTTTTTGATGCAAGAAATGTTGCGAAGACACATAAAGTTTCTTTAGGAATAGAATTTCATTTTTGATAAGTACAGGGATACCCTGGAAAGAGTAGTGTTTATGAAAACCAAAAATTTATTAGAGAAAATAATTCCAGCTCGCCGTCTTTTCAGTTTTTTTTCAAATGACATGGCAATAGATTTCGGAACAGCGAACACCTTGGTTTTTGCAAAAAACAAGGGGATTGTTCTTGATGAACCGTCTGTTGTAGCGGTTAGGGCTGGTACAAATCACGTACTTGCTGCTGGAAGGGTTGCAAAGGAGATGCTTGGCAAAACTCCTGGAAATATTATTGCATGTCGTCCTTTGCGTGATGGTGTTATTGCGGATTTTGAAAAAGCTGAAATAATGTTACGTTATTTTATTCGTAAAGTTCACGATAATCGTCGCACATTAGTTTCGCCACGTATAATTATTGGTGTGCCTTCTGGTATTACGCAAGTTGAGTTGCGTGCGGTAGAAGAGTCAGCAAAACAGGTTGGTGTTCGTGATGATCGTGTTTTTGTTATTAAAGAGCCGATTGCTGCTGCGATTGGTGCTGGTTTGCCGATTCACGAGCCCTGTGCAAATATGATCGTTGATATTGGTGGTGGAACTACTGAAGTTGCGGTTATTACTTTGATGGGTGAAGTTTTTTGTCAATCAATTCGTGTTGGCGGCGACGAAATGGATAATGCCATTGTTCAGTATATAAAAAGAAAATACAATTTACTTGTTGGTGAACGAACGGCAGAAAAAATTAAGATTGAAATTGGTACCGTGATGTCTGCAACACAAAGTAAGTCTTTCTCTGTTAAAGGTCGTGATTTAGTTAGTGGCGTACCAAAGACGATTAGCTTAACAAGTGAAGAGGTAAATGAGGCGCTATTAGAAACGATAAGTCACATTGTCGATATAATTAAGGTTGCATTGGAAAATACACCACCTGAGCTATCATCAGACCTTGTTGATAATGGAATTGTTCTTGCTGGAGGTGGTTCAATGTTGCATGGTCTTGATAAATTGATTTCAAAAGAAACCATGTTGCCGGTACGTGTAGCGGAGGATCCGCTTTTATGTGTAGTAAAGGGAGCTGGTAAGGTACTTGATCAACTTGATTTCTTTAAAGATGTTTTAATACCAGGGAAATGATGGAAAAGAATTTTTTAAGATGGTGCCTGCTCAGGCGTGGCCTGTTCAGGCATGGCCTGTTTTTGTTATTGGTAGCTTTTTCAATGAGTGCTATGGATAGTTCCGGTGCGCTTGTTGTGGAATGTACTCGCAGTCAATTAATGGCAGCACAGGAAGATATAAACGCTATCAGAGTAGTTCAGTCGTTAGCAAAGAGTTATAGCGATAAGAGTAATGCTGTGCAAAGAAGTGGCTGGGTGTGTGTTGATGCCGATCAAGAGAGAACGTTGCAGGATGATAGAGTATCTCTGACAAGTGCAATTGAAACGAGTTGTAATCCTGCATATAACAGATTGAGGCGCATGTTCAGTTTGAGTGTTGTTATAGATATAGAGGGACATCGAGATCTTTTATGGGTTGAGCGAAAAAGAGCACAAATAGATGAAAGTTTAAAAACTGAGGATACCGATTTTAAACTTTCCGCTGAAGAGACTACGGTATTTAAAGTGCTTTATGAATGATTTTTGTGTTTTCTGTTACGGCTCAACAGAAGGTTTATATTGAAGAAAAAAACAATTGCGTTAAAAAAGAAATACAGCCAAAACTTTCTTAAAGATACACGTTATTTAGACGAGATTGTCCAGGAGGTAGAGCTTAATAGTACTACCTCAGTTTTTGAGATTGGTGGTGGTGCGGGTGCGTTAACTAATGTGATATTGAAGCAGTCAATTGCGCGTTTGTGGGTTTTTGAGATTGATCCTGAATGGGCAGCGGAGTTACGTACAAACTCGGATGAACGTTTAACTATTTTTGAAGAAAATTTTTTAGATACTGATTTTCAAAAGTTTGAGCCATATAAACCGTGGACGTTGCTGGCAAATTTACCGTATCAGATTACATTTCCTATTTTGTATCTTTTGCAGAGACATCGCGAGATGTTGCGTGAGGGTGTGATTATGGTACAAGAAGAGGTTGCGCAGAAGCTTTTGAAGACATCTGGTCGTGGTTATGGCTATGTTTCGTTATTTTTTCAATGGTACTTTGACTGGAAAAAGTTATCTAAGGTTCCGCCAGAAGCGTTTTATCCTGCTCCTAAGGTTTTTTCCCGGTTGCTATATTTTAAACCGAAGGAAAATATACCGATGATTGAAGATGAGGAAAAGTTTTGGCAGTTTATTAAAGTTTGTTTTAAGCAACCACGTCGCACGTTGTGCAATAATTTAAAACAGGCACATTATGGTATTGATACTATTTCTTCTGGGGTGTTGGCATTACGTGCACAGCAGTTGAAGATGGAAGATTTTTTGGCGCTATGGCAATTGGTGAAAAAATTTGTTTAGGTGGGTTTTGTCTAGGCATGGTTGAGTGTTGCGTCTTGGTTTTTATGTTATGTACTTTTAATTTACGTTTAACTTTGCGTTGCTTCATTTTTTCTTTATGAATCTTCTTAGCTTCTTCTTTTATTTCTTTTACACGGTTGTGGTACTGTTTTTTATAGTTTTTTGGTTGATATTTGAGCAAATCTTTTTTGATTTTGTTCATTTCTTTTTTTGTGAAGAATTGCGTTGTGATATCTTTTTCATCTGAGACAGAAAATATCATTTTTTCATCTTCTGGGATGATGGTTACTTTAATTGATTTTCCTTCAAGATTGTGTTTTTTGATTTTTTCTTGAATAAGAGGAATTAGCAGTGCAACGGATAACGGTTTGATTGGAAAATGTCGTCGATACCATTCTGCAGCCCACCCGAAAAAAAACATTTCTGTATGAGTTGGATTAATATAATCCGTGCGATACAGAGTTTTAATTTTACCATCTTTTTGTGGAATGAGTATTTTTTTGCGTATAAAGCGAACTTGTATATCAGTAATCTTGCTTGGACGTTTAAATGATCCCTCTGAAAGGAATGTGTGATGCCCAAATGAATGTGTTAATGATGATAAAAAATCGCCCGTTTGGACATGGTCCCCGGCGGAATAGAAGTTGAACACTTTCTTGAAAAGTGGGTTATTAACGTAATTTCTTGTTTCCATTTGTATAGGCGCTGATATTAAAATAAGCTCTTGAACTGTGAAAGGATAATGTCGAACATCTCTGGCTTCTTCCGCCAGATGGAGAGCCACATTTCCTCCATGGCTATATCCAATAATGCGTATGATTGGTTCAAAACCTTCTTTTCGTAAGTTTTTAACTTTTCGAGTTAATTCTTCATAGAGCTTTTTTGCCGATCGCCTGCGTGATCTGCGCGTGAGAAGTCCTGACCAGCCAAAAGTATAGTGCTTAGTTTGCGGAGCTTTGGGGTTCGCAATTTTGCTCATTTCTTCATACGCCTTTGCAAAAATATAGGCTCCGGATTCTTTTTTTTCCTTCGTTGGAAATGCTTTTTTAAGTCCCAAATCCTGCATAGGTTGCGTTTGATGAAAGAATTTATCAATTCGTACTAGTCGGGTTATTTCAGCATACATCGAGTTATGGGCCGTATCATTGAGTGTTTTAAAGAAATCACAGAGTGATAGTCGTGGTTTTATCGTTCCATGGATATATATATTCACATTGATGGGCGTGCGCTTCGTAGGGAGTATCGTTTTAATGGACGTCTTTGCACATATGATCGAAAAAATACCGATAATCAGTGATAATCGCCTAATCATTTTATAACTCCCCCTAAGATAGTTATTGCAAATATTAAAGATTTTTTCAAGTAAAATGGCTAGTTATTTTCAGGAAGGCCCTTCGACTCCCGCTCAGGGTGAGCGGTGGATGGGTAACGCGGTGTTGCTTTTTTCGTTCATGGTGAGCGGGAGTCGAACCATTCGAGTACTATACCTCTTTGCTGCGAGGTTCTTAATTTTAGAGGCCACTTTTTGGGTGGGATCCTTGTGTGCGACAGTCACAAATAAAGGAAGATTGTTATAAAATTGAATGCTTTTCGGATAAGATCTAATAAGTGAATAGCTTTATAAAAAGGAGTGAGTATGCTTTATATTTTTAAACGGTTAGGTCTAACCTTTTGGCACACCTTTATCTGGATGATTGAAAGTTTGACTATTGTTCCTGGGCTGTGGAAAGTTTTTGAACTTAAAGCGCCACGGGTTACCTTTTTTGGTGGTGCGAAACTAAAGCTATCAGGTAGATATGCGCAGGCAGCTAAAGAGCTTGCAAGTTTATTGATACACGACGATGTGAGTATTATTACTGGTGGTGGCAGTGGTATTATGGAAGCAGCAGAGATGGGTGCTAAAGAAGCAAAAGAGAAACATAAGCGGTCTATGATAAGTAGCCTCGGGTTAAGTGTTAGTGGCCTTGGCGAGGGCCATCGTTCCGAAGTGTATGATTCATTTGTATGTGTAAAAAGTTTTGCCATGCGTAAGTGGCTTATGATTAACTTTTCTGTTGCATACGTTGTCTTTCCTGGTGGTGTTGGGACCTATGATGAGCTTGCTCAGGTGTTAACACTTATGGCTACCGGTAAATTGAGAAAGAGTCCTATAATTTTATTTGGTGAGGAATATTGGAGCAATTTAGAAGCTTGGGTTAATGAAGGTGTTGAGCGTGGTTTTATCGATGAGCATGTAAAAGATTTTTTTGTGATTGTTAATGATGTTCAAACCGCTTTTAATTTCATTTGTAAGTCATGCACAAGTCATGGTTTTTTAGTGTAGTAAGCGGTTGCGTTTACGAAAAACTTCTATACAATAACACTATCTGATAGATTGTAATGAGGCGGGAGCTGCATCAAGCAGCTCTTTTTTGTTTTGAGATTTTTTGAGAAGGTTTCCCAATAGTATTGTCCAGACTGACTACGAATTATTTTCCGTTGAAATTCTTCTAAATCATCGCGTTCTAGCGTTGAGGAGGATTCTTCGTCCATTCTTTGTGCTTCTTTATATAATACGTAAAGACTTAATCTGTTTTTCATTTTAGAGTCTATTCCGGCAGGATTTTGTCTGTTAAGTCGCCAAACGCGTCGAAGTGGTTCCATTGCATGATTAAGCGTAAAACAACATAGAATTAAGAGAGTTATTTTTTTCATGGTAGTGCAACTTTTTTATTTATTTTCGTGCCAATAAGATAACCAATTGTAGATAAGCTGAGTGTGATAAAGCTTGAACCGAGCAGTGGATAAAATTTAAAGAATATAAATGAGCTGAATCCAAGAATGACAGAGCCGTACGCTGCTGCAGGGTTAAGATCTTTTTTGAAATAGGCAACAACAAGCGGAACGAATAATGCGCTGACGGAGATTTCATAACTTTTAGCAATAATGCTGATAATATTCTTTGAGAAAAGGTATGAAATAATAAATGTTCCAACACCGGTCAAGCAAGTAACGATTTGTGCGAAACGAAGCTGACTTTTTATGTTGATCCATTTAAAATCAAAGTCTTGCGCAATATTTGAGCTAATTGCACAGAGCAACGAATCTGCCGTCGATGTGATAGCTGCAATAAGTGCGCAAAAAATAAGAGCTAAAATGCTACTGTTGGAGATGGATGCAATGGATGGCAAGAGTGGGCTGGCGCCAGGTAGTACTGTTAATCCTTTAATGCGTGTTAGCATGCCAAAATAAACAGGAATTAATGAACAGCCTATTAAGACAATGCTTGCAAAAATGGCAGAAATTGTAGCAACATGTTTTGATCGAGCGGCAAGAAAGCGTTGAGCAAGATCTTGTTCTATCAGTGAAAAGAGTGCTGGCATAACCAATGCGGCGAGAAGTGGCTTTATATCGGCTGCACTGATAGGGAAGAGTTCTTTTTGTGTTGTGATAGCGTTTTTAAAAAACCATGCGCTGGGGGTGTTTATGAGTGCGTAGATAAATACGCCAACAAACAAAATTAAGATGACAGCAACTTGAAAAACGTCTGTCATGACAACAGCTTTGAGTCCGCCGACAATTGTGTAAGCGATAACAAAAACCCAGAAGAAAATAAAGAAAAATTGTGTCATTGAGTTATTACCAAGAAGGCCTATGAGTATTTCTCTTGTTCCAATAATTTGGGCGATTAAAATTCCGCACATTGTTGCAATGGAAAGTAGTGATGCGAATTTTTTTAATAAAGGACTTTTGTAGTGTGTATCAAAAATCTCAGCTGTTGTTGAAACGTTCATTGAGTGGATACGTGATGCGAAGCCTAAGCTGAGCAAGATGAATCCGATTCCCATGCCTAATGCATAAAAAATGCCGTAATAACCGAGGTGATACGATTGCTCTGCCATACCGGTGAAGAACCCTCCACCAAGTTGTGTAGCAATAAGGGTGAATGCTACGGCAAAGAAACCTAGTTTTCGGCCAGCAAGAAAATAGTCGGTGGTGTTATGAACTTTTTGTGATGCAGCTAAACCGATAATGAAATAAATAATAGTAAGAATGGTAAATGCTGTGACAAAAACACATGTATTCATAGTTTTCTCGTACTTTTCTATAATATCGAGCTTTTTCTTCAGTTTAACGGAATGAGTGGTTCTTGTACAGGTTGGAGAACCCTAGGTTGGAAAGCCTTATAAAATCTTGCTTTCCCGTAACATTGTTTCAAATGATGGAATGTTCAAGAATGGAATTGTATAAATTCCGTGTGCATTAGCATGAATAATATTGTTAAATGTGTCGTCAACAAAGAGAACTTTTTTGTTTTTGGGAACAATATCAAGAAGCTTTTTAAATGCTTTGGGTGATGGTTTTGCAATGTAGCCATCTGTGACAGAGGTATTGATAGTATGATCAAATAATGAAAAAACTGCTGGAAATTTTGTACTCAGCAGTTCGATTGATTTATCGCCGATATTTGAAAAAGCGATAAGTGTATAACCTTGTTGTTTAAGTGCTTGAAGAATCGCGATCATTTTATGGGCAGGTTTTTGTGCGTTAACAAGTTCGAGAACTAATGGTTTTATTGGCTTAAATACGGCATATTTATCTGCTGTACTATTAATAAATTGTTCAATTACTTTTTTTGTTATGATTGCGGCTAGAGCATTGTAAACAATGCGCACATTAAAAATGACGTTTAGCAGGTGCCATTTGTGTGGAGTTTTCCAAAGAATTTTGATGATTTGTGTGATTGAAGGATGAAAAATAACGCCATGTAAGTCGAAAGCAAAGACGCTATCCTGTGGAGTGAAATGTGTTTTATACGAAATATTGACAAGTGGCATGTCTAATTCGCTTTGTGTGACAATTGTATGTAACGTTGATTCGTTAAGTATAAATTCTTTTGTGTGTGGACTCATAATTTTACCCCCTTTATAAAACCACTTTCGGTTTGAAGGATAACACTTTTTATATAGAAAACCTAGAGTTTTATACTAAAAAATAAAACAGGCCTAGCCTGAACAGGACCCACCTGAACAGGCCCCGCCTGAACAGACTACAATGTGTTGATAATAAAGAAAGGCGCGCCATTAAGCACGCCTTTTGCGTTGTGCGTTATCTATGTGAATAAATGGAGTTTAGCTTGAACAAGAAGTTAAATTTTCAGATGATGGTGTCAAGTTGGTGGAAGTTGAAGGTTCTTTTGAACTTTCACTTGTAGGTTGAGTAAAGACATTTTTTATGTTATTCAGAAATTCGTGAGCATTTTGGAAAATGTAGCCAATAACAGTGATTTCTTTGTTGGTCATAGCTTCTTTGAATTTTTTAATATTTTTCTCTTGATCATCAATCATGATAACAATGTCCGGTTTATATCCGAGTTTGTTTTCAATGATTGTCACGAGATGTTGAAACGTTTCGACTTTGTCTTTTTGCATGTGGCCATTTGCTTTTGTTGCAATTTGAGCTCCTTGGATAATCTGATTAAATGGTGCATGTTCTGGACAATTTTTTCGTTTCTTTTCGTATTGCTTTTTCATGTAACCATATGAATGTTCGCCAATATTTGAACAGACGAACACTGGGTACGTAGCATGTTGATAAAAATTCATCATTGCAAGATTTGGTTTGAATGGACTGATCAGTTCGAGTGCAGCAACATCTTTAGGATCTGGTAATAGATATGCTTCTTCAGCTGGATGTTTTGGCCAGCCAAAAAGTTTGTGTGGAATATATTGTGTGCCAAAACGTAAACCGTTCCAGGCAAAAAAAGCTTTGTCCTTTAAGCTTAGTTGATTAAAACGTGCATAATCACCAGGCAATCGATCGAAGACGACTTCATGCAAATCTGTGACGAAAACAACTTTAGCAGTTGGATTGGCGACTAATAATTTTTGTAAATTTGCTAACTCAGACTGATTCAGGCTTATCCTGTTTAGGATAATTCCGTTTTTTTCTTTGCTGGTAGACATAGGTGTTGAACTCGCATTTATGTGATGAAAAAGTAAAGAACCTAACAATAGCGTTAACATAGACATCGTCCGAACAGGATTATCCTGACAGGATTATCCTGAAAGGAAAAAAGTGATATTACCATGATAAACCCCCACAGCTTAAGAAATCCCTAACTATTATTAACTATAGCATAACAGAGCGAGAGTGTACATTTGTTTGATCTAAAGCCGCTTTTGTTATATTCAAATAGGACATTGAGTTGTAGCGAAAACAGGTCCCACCTGAACAGGTCTCACCTGAGCAGGTCTCACCTGTTCAGGGATGTGCGAAAGGCTCGTCAACCACTTTTATTAAGCCACAGCATTGTATCCATTCGAGAATACTCAGGATAAACTTCGGATGGCTGAGAGTTTGTCGAAGGGTGCGAGAAAGAAAGAATTTTGTAATGAGGTAACGGCCTTTTGTTTAAGATGTGAGCACGTTTTGGTATTTTACCTTGTCTCTTTTTTCTATTATCCTAATCGAATGTGGAGGTATCGTACTAAAAACACTTTCAGACGAGGCCTGTTTGGGCGGTGCCTGTTCAGGATAATCCTGTTCAGGCGGGGTCTGGTTAGGTAAATCCTGTTCAGGCGGGGCCTGGTTAGGTAAAAAAATGAGGCAGCGATGATTTCTCATATTGCTATTACTCTGGATGGTAATCGTAGGTGGGCTAGAAAAAGAGGATGGCCAAAAATTTTGGGCCATCGAGAGGGCGCAAAGCGTATTGACGATATTGCCAAATATTGTTTAGATCATGGCGTCAAGTATTTATCGCTTTATGTTTTTTCAATCGAAAATTTTAAGCGTTCTCTTGAAGAAAAATCCTATTTATTTGATTTATTAAATGAGTTTGCAAAGCAAAAATTACCATTATTTTTGAAGCATGGCATCAAAATTCAATTTTCCGGTGACCGGACACTTTTTCCTGATAAGGTTAAGGCAGCCTGTGAGATGTTAGAGCGCGAAACTGCGTCACAAACTAAGTTAATTATTAATCTTTTATTTTGTTACGGTGGGCAGCAAGAAATTGTAGCAGCTGCGAAGTCGTGCTTTGATAGTATTCAGCGTGGCGAACTTGATCCTGATGCTTTAAATGTTGAAACATTTTCTCAACATTTGTGGTCAGGACAAATGCCTCCTCCAGAAATTATTGTGCGTACGGGTGGTGTTAAGCGTTTGAGCAATTGCTTGCTGTTTCATGCAGCGTATAGTGAGCTCTTTTTTACTGATACATTATGGCCCGATTTTACAGAAAAAGACCTAGATGAGATTATTGAGCAATATGAATCAATAAAAAGGAATTTTGGAAAATGAGTTTAATTTCAGTTATTGGCGAAGGTGCTTGGGGGATGGCTATCGCGGGAACTGTAGCGAACAATGGGTATCAGGTTAATCTTTGGTGCTATGATAAGAAAGTTGTGCATAGTATTAACCAAGAGCATCATAACGAACTGTATATGCCAGGTAAAATGGTTCCGCCGAATATTATTGCCTATGCATCACTTGAAAAGGTTGTAAAAGGTTCAGAGTGGATTTTTGTTTCGACGCCCATAAAATATCTGCGCGATGTTTTACAACAGTGTAAACCGTTTTATTCACGCAGACAACGGTGGGTTATTCTTTCAAAAGGAATAGAAAATGAATCCTTGATGTTGCCTTCACAGATGTTGGCCCACATTTTCGGGTCATCGATACAGTACGCAGTTCTTGGCGGTCCAAGTTTTGCCAAAGACGTTATAAATAAAGATATTGTTGGAGTTGTTGTTGCTGCTTCGAATAGATCTCTTGCACAGGACGTGGCAACGATTGTAAAAAATGACTATTTTAAGCCGTTTATTATTGATGACACGTTAGGAATTCAGCTTGGCGGTGCGCTTAAAAATGTTGTAGCAATTATTATGGGATGTACAGAAAAGTATGCCGAAAGTACGCGTGCTTTTATTTTCACGCGTGCATGGCAGGAAATGTGCGCCCTTGCCAAATCGTTAGGGGCAAAGCAAGATACGTTGTTGGGATTGGCTGGAATTGGCGATCTTTTTTTAACTGTATCTGGATCAGTAAGCCGAAATTTGCGTACGGGTAGATTGTTGTCTCATGGTACAAGGATAGAAGATATAGAAAAAAAGCTTGGAGCTGTTTCTGAAGGGCTTAATACGATTAAGTCAGTTAAAGAATTAATTGATAAATATAAGCTTACATTGCCATTATTTCAAACATTATATCGGATTGTATTTGAAGGGGCTTCTACTGATTTGCTTATAGAAGCAGTTGTACATGAGGAGGTTCCTCAAGCGAAATAATTGAACCGGGCAATGGCCGTTGTTCTTTTATCAAGGTTGCATCTGTGTATGAATTTCGCGCTGCATTTATGGTTAATGGTATCTCGTGATTATTGAGAAATTCTTGAACGATTTCCAAGGGTTTTCCAACAAGGCGTGGAAAGATGTAGTGTTGTTTAGTGTGGCCTGAGCTGTACAATTTTAGTGGTCCTTTGAGTTCATTTCCAGGTTGTGGATATTGGCCTATAATGATGCCTTTTGGTTGAGTTGAGGGAACCGTAAAAACTTTATGTGCAACAGATTCTTTTTCTAAATTTTTTGCTGCAGTGCTCATTTTTTTTCCAAGAAGATTTGGTGTTTTTTTTCGTTCAGGCTTTTTAGAGATAATGACGTATATCGCGTGATATGGTTTTACTTTTCTGTGCGCAGACGGTTTTTGATTTATAATAGTGCCTGGTAGCAGATCGTCATCTTCTTTTTCTGTGAGTATGCGAATGTTTAGATGTCTGTCAGAAATTTGTCTAGCTGCATCGGCAATTGATACCCCGACCAAATTTGGCACTGAGATGCTTGGCGATGAAAAAAAGATATGCGCTACCATATATCCAATGATAAAACTTAAAAATGGGACTATCCATAAATATGGGGTGAGATAACATTTGCGCTTCATATTGAAGAGTTCTCTCGCTAATAAAAGGAGTTCGTATGGTACGAGACGCTTCGCTCCTCACCACGAACGGTATTTGAATTTTTTCTTTTTCCGTTCGCCCTGCCGTGCCGGCCATAACCTACGTCTTCGCTAAAGCTACGCCGTACAGGTTGGCGACGGCTGGAGGAGGTATCGTTAGATACCGTTTCCCTTCGAAAATACTCAGGATAAACTCCGGGTGCGATCGGATTTGAACATCCTTAACAGAATTTTCAAAAAATGATGTCTACAATAAATATTGTATATCATACGAAAGAAGGGAAATAATGGCAAACAATAAGCCGGATTCTGTATTTATAAACTACGTATAAATTGGTAATCATGTATCTTTGCAGCATACCCGTGTATCAAACCGGAACGAAGTACCGTAGACACCTATTTTGCCTTGCTCCAGGTAGGGTTTACCCGCTATAAGCATCGCTGAATATAGCCGTGCGCTCTTACCGCACGTTTTCACCCTTACCATACCGTTAAACGATATGGCGGTAATTTTCTGTGGCACTATCCATAAGCTTGTTCAGCTTCCCACACTTCGTGCCTGAAAAGGCTTCGTATGGTACCTTCTTCGTTTGGAGTCCGGACTTTCCTCTCACAACAGGATAATCCTAAATTGGAGTGATTCCTACTGCGAGCGATTACCTTGTTTACCATTATTTTCAAAGAACCAATATATGCTTAAGAATAACGTATTGATCAAAAAATGTCCAATTGTATACAAAAAATTATTATATGAGTGATACAAATAAATTATTGAAAACGTTTTTTGTATCGTTAGACCTATAATGAGCGCTGGTAGGGCTATGCAGAGCTTGATCTTTGTCCATAGCCGTAGTAGGTATACAACGAAAGAGAGAATAATGGCAAGAATTGGCAGGTATAGAATGCTGTTGAAGAAGATGAATGATTCAAGTCCCAGTAGCAAAAAAAGTGTGATGATGAGAGGCTTTTTTGATTGAATGAGTGCGATGAGGTATATGCACAGGATTAATTGTAAAAATGGGGCACCAAAAAGATTGAAGCTTGTTATATCAATAAAAAGGGCTGTAATGATGATAAGGCCATTAAGAATGTTTTCTATGAATGATTGTACTTTGTGGTGTAGTGGTTGTGTGTTCATATTAAGAAGTTTATAAAGAAGGTGGAGATTTGTAAAAAAAGGTTTGTGAAGTAAAAGGTTTGTGGACAAATTTTTTTAGTGAAAGTAGTGTAGTACAAGTTTTGTTAATTGATAACAAGGGAGTTTTGATTATGAAGAAGTTAATATTAATTGTTTTATCGTCGGTGATGATTGGTTCTCAGGCAACTCCAGGTGTAGATTTTTTTGCAAAGGTGTCAGGCAATGTTTGGGGAGGCATAGTAAAAGGCAAAGATGTTTCACGGGGTTTTGTTGCTGATAATCCATGGCGCTTAGCATGTATTGCAGGTTTAGTATATTTTACTTGGAGCAAACGTAATCTGCTTAAAAAATCTACACGAACGACTTTGCGTTCCTTTGGTTTTGTTAAGGCTGAAATTAAAAAATAACATACACTATCCTTCGACTCCCGCTCAGGATGAATGAGCAAGGTGGCTCAGGATGAATGAGAACAAAGTTTAGGATGAGTGAGTAAAGGTGGCTCAGGATGAATGAGAACAAAGTTTAGGATGAATGAGCAAGGTGGCTCAGGATGAATGAGAACAAAGTTTAGGATGAATGAGCAAGGTGGCTCAGGATGAATGAGAACAAAGTTTAGGATGAATGAGTAAAGGTGGCTCAGGATGAATGAGAACAAAGTTTAGGATGAATGAGCAAGGTGGCTCAGGATGAATGAGAGCAAAGTTTAGGATGAATGGTATCGTTTTATCATTTAGAAAATTTGCCATTCGTTTACGGCTTTTTCGCTAACGCTAAGTTCCACAGATTAGTGCCGTTGGGCTTACTTGTTTAGCAACCCAAAGAAATTTCTAAGTTCGCTCACCCTGAGCGGGAGTCGAAGGGTCATTGAAAGGTCGCCTTTTTTTCTGTACATTCAAAGCATGACAATTCTTCGTTCACTTATTTTTTTATGTATTATTATGGTTGCTGCTGCGATAGGCGTTTTATCGTTTGTATCGCACAATCATTTTGTAGATTTTTCTGCATTGGCTAATTATAATCCAGGGCAGCCATCGATTGTTCTTGATGATGAAGGCGTAGAATGGACAAGATTTGAATTAGATCGGCGAGAGCCAGTGTCACTTGACGTTATTCCTTTGCATGTACAACAAGCATTTATTGCAGCAGAAGATCGTAATTTTTTTAATCATCCAGGTATTTCATTGCGCTCTATTTTGCGTTCCATTTTTGTGAATATGTATTATCGTCGCAAAGTACAAGGTGCAAGTACTATTACACAGCAATTGGTTAAGCTTTTATTTTTTGATTGCAAGAAAACATTTAAGCGAAAAATTAAAGAACAGTTTCTATCGCTTTTGGTTGAACGTCGGTTTACAAAAGAGCAGATTCTCGAGACATATCTTAATCACATTTGCTTTGGTTGTGGTATTTACGGTATCGAAGCTGCTGCGCAACGTTTTTGGAATAAACAGTCCATTGATTTGAGCATTGCCGAAGGCGCAACGCTTGCTGCAATTTTGGTTAATCCGTCACGTTATTGTCCGTTATTACATCCGGAGCGAACAAGAACGCGCCGTGACATGGTTTTGCGCGTGATGGCGCAGGTT
>Ga0208902_1000326_pt1 | contig 26419 bp, 18 predicted proteins | sample AntAceMetag02UKH_FD_184767 | JGI IMG/M metagenome (GOLD analysis project Ga0208902, IMG submission 184767) | Saline lake microbial communities from Ace Lake, Antarctica - Antarctic Ace Lake Metagenome 02UKH (SPAdes) (version 2) | ecosystem: Environmental > Aquatic > Non-marine Saline and...
TATATTATTTATGGAACTAACTACTAGAAACAAATATAGGGTATCAAATCTCAAAGCCCTGTTCAAGAACGTCGATCCTGTAGCATCCTCAAAGGTCGTTTTTATGGCCGCATTCACGCCCCGGGGTTTTTCGACAGTCTCCGTGGTTATGTAAAGATTGAATTAAGCTGGCACGTTAGCGGTTTGTTTGAATGACTGATTAGTCACTATTTTACTTATCACCAATTCTGAGAAAGTGCTTCTGCAAGTGTCCCAAATACAGGCTTAACAGTTGTACAAGGGCCATCGGATCCTTTTTGCTTTAGTATGAGCACAATTTGGTTTGTGTAGATATCTGTAAGTATTAGAGTGAAGTGATGGATATTAAAATCAGTGAATGCGCATTCCATTCCACTAAATTGTGTTTGTAGTGTAATTCCCCAACGAGTTGTTGCTTCATTATATTTTGCGATACGACTCGCACTTTGACGTCCCGTAATTTCCCTCTGTGTCTCTTTACTATATTTTGCGAGAAGGTCAGCACTTTGACGTCCCATAATTTCCTTTTGTGTCTCTTCATTATATTTTGCGGCACGATCCTCACTTTGTATTTCCGTAATTTCCTTCTGTGTTGGCATCGGTTTTACCGCGAAGCCATATTCAGCCAGCGCTATGCTCATATCAGCGATATAGGGAGTAGGCGTCATGAACGTGACCACACGAGGCCCCTTTTCAGTATTTAAGAGGTTCTTAACGATCACTGGACTACTCGACCACATAATGCAGCTAGTCAACATTGTCGTGATGATTACCAACAGCATTGCCTTTATCTTGTTCATACATAACTCCTTCTGTCTAACTTCTATATTAGATTGAAGTAACTCATATTTTAATTACTAAACAACAAAAAAATAATTTAACATAACATAGAATAGCGTTTTGTCAGCTGATTTTTTATAAACCAACTGAAAATCCCGGGCTCAAACAGCATATATTTATTAAAGATTCAAAATCGGTCTTAATATCTGAAAAGTTTGAAGGATTGGAGAACCAATCAATAGACTCACGTGTACTAGCTTCAGAAAATTTTACTTTTATTTCACCTTTTTGTTGTTTTGGCTTATTTCGCACATGTTTATTTTCAAAAACAATTGGAAGAAGATTTGGAAAGCCCTTATGGATTATAGCATGACGTAACTCTAATACCTTAACAGCTTTATTGAATAAAGATTCAAGCTCATTATCATTGACTAATTCTTTTTCTCTACAAATCTCACAAAATTTTGTAATTAAATCATTGTACAGTAACATTAAATCATCATATTTGAATTCACTATTTTTGAAACAAAAGTTCCTCATATACCAAAATATATGTTCTGAATACAAACATATCCAAGAATAATAGTATGGAGCTCGCATAACATCGTTAAGATTATCTTCAGAATTTTCAATTAATTTTTTTTCAAAGAACTCTATATGGGTTCCTCTAATATTATCATTACCAAACCCACCCAATAAATGTCCTATAAGCATATGTTTCCTTTTTACACTAATATTAATCTTATGAAATTTGTTTCAAAAAATATTCCTGATTTGATGATACTAGCTAACTCTGGAGCTGTGACGTGAGCTGCTTTAAGCGCGTCGATTCTCAAGCGCTTTGTTAGGTTAATTTGCAATATTTCTATCTAACAAGAATCAAAAGTCGGCTCGACCCCTTTTACATTCTTTTATTTTCGCTTTATATCGCGATTTTTAATGTATCTCAAATATACTTCTTCATGAATTGTCTTTGGTTTCAAATCTCCACGACAAACCTCAACAAAGTGTTTTTGCGCAGATGTTGTTGGGGTACGACCTCCTTTTTCAAGTGATCGATAGAAGTCTAAATTCTTACGTAATAAATCCCTTTCAATATCAGCAGATGTATCATGTCTTGTCTTGATTACTGGTTCTTTTATACTTTTGGGCTCCTTTATACTTACTGGCTCCTTTATACTTTTAGACTCTCTTATACTTTTGAGCGTTTTTTTACTTACTGACACCCAAATACTTTTGGGATCTTTTAATTCCAATTGTTTAGGGGCTTCACTTATTTGCTCAGAGAATTGAGCGCTGTTAGGTCTCCAGCTCACCGCATTACTGTCACCATAGTTAGTTTTTGTTTCTGCAAAATCATTATTCTGTATCTGTTTCCACCAACCACTTTTGCCCTTTATGGACTTACCCCACGATTTCACAAAAGTATATTTGAGTGCTTTATGACTTTTCATTTATTTTTTATAAAGAATTCTCTGTTTTCTCAGAATCAATATTGCACCTTTTATCATAAGCCTTTCAACAGTCACCAAAAGTCAACAGCGATAACCTTAACTTTTACTTAACTATAAAATAACGCCGAAGTCTAGATTAAGCACAAGAGAAGTAAATTTAAGCTTTTGGTAAGTATCTGTAACTTGTATTTTAATATTTCTAATAGTTATATTATAATCACTAACATGTAAATGCTTCAGTTTTTGGGGAGCAAGTCACCAACGAACTATGTAACCTTCCACCTTAATTTTACTCATTTTTCATTTTCTCAACTTCTTCTCGGCTGAGACTTCGATTATTTTCTTTAAAAGCCGTTAAAATATCATTGTCTTCAATGTTACGACGATCATCCAGAGCAGACCGTGCAGCTTCATTAACTATATGTTCGAGTTCAGCTGCGGTATAGCAGTCACATTCTTCGGCTATTCTTATCCATGTAATTTTCTCTTGGGGTCTATCTTTCATGTAAAGCTTTAAGAGATCCATTCTTGCCTCGAGGTCTGGCGGACCAATAAATACTTTTTTATCCATTCGGCCAGGACGCCTTACCGCAGAGTCAACATTCTTTAAAAGATTAGTTGCACCTATTACTAACACCTTTGATTTCCAGCTTTCGTTTAGCTGAACAAGAAACTCATTTACCTCTGCTGAATAATGATGACCAACCGAGTTACCGCCACGACTTGGAACTAATGCATCCAGTTCATCAAAGAAGATCAAGGTGGGGGCATTTTCTCGAGCTTCGTTAAACAGCTCACCAATTTTTTCCTGACCGCCATGAACATAGATGCTTGCCAGGTCAGATGGTTTGACTTCTATAAAATGGAAATTTAATATGTTTGATAATTTTCTGGCAATAAATGTTTTTCCACAACCTGGTGGACCATACAGTAAAAGTCCATTTGGAAGGTCAACACGATAGCGTTTATATAATTCAGGTTCCTGTAAAGGCAATATCACATCGCGATCAAGGATAGCTTTAATTTCTCTCATTCCAGCAATACCATCCCAAATCATCTTTTCATGTTTATATTGAGAACCAACATCAGAAGTTTTTTTATTAAGATGAAGAAGTTTTTTCAATCTTTCTTTTAATGCCTGGGCAGCCACATTCTCTGGATGAAGTTCGGTTTCAAGACATGTCCATGCTAATGCTTCCGAAAACTTTCCCCATTCACGAAGAAGGTCAATTCTGCACAACCAAGCCAGGTGGCGATCTTCTTGAAAAGTTGGATCGTTTCTAAATAGTGGCAAATCTGACTCAATGATTTTCTCTAAAAATTGAAGCGCACGAGTTTTTTGACCTGACACAATAAAACGTTCAACTACAGGAAGCCACGGGTTAGTGTTTTTCTTTTCATGTTCTGAGCTTTTATCCATAAGAAGCTATAAAGAAATATTTATGGTTTTATGTGTTTTTTAAGCACATTTTATTTTACATAATAAACAAAAAAGTTTTTTTATCCTCACAGCCCTACGTGTGGCAAAATAATTCCCATAAGTAATCACGGTCAACAGCAAAAAACTTCACTCCATAACCAGCTCCACTTTTATGATGCTGTCCATTATTCCAAGCTTTTACTTCAATTGTTTTAGCCATCTCGCATCTCCTTAAAGGCATATGTTTTTTGTCCATCAAAATTATAAGCCTTTCCCCCGATTTACTCTTTCCAAGAAATAAATATTTAGAATGATCTAAGTAAAGGTTTGACCTCTCCTTACCTCATGCCCAGTTTAAAGTCTTATTCTATCTTTTAGTTTACTTTCAACAACCGTTCCTTTTTTAGCAAACGTTTCAAGGAGAGATGTCACAATACATTTTTCTGCCTCAGTAGCAGAGGGCCCTAATGTTACCTCAATTGAATCAAGCACTTTAGGGTCTAGAGAAATGTCAATAAATACATTAATTTTAGGATTACTAATGTAATTTCGATCGAGAATAAAATGCTCTTTCTCAGGATTCCATAATGCATCTGGGATAATTAAGAATCTATGTTCCTTTTCAAACGCCCAATGGTCTAATTTAACCGTACCAATCTTATGAGCTTCTAGTTTATCTTCATTTAAAACTGCAACGGCATTATCTGCGTCATACGATATTTGAACAGGGCCAAAAAGATACGGTATCCATTGATTATCATTTTCACATTCAACGATATTATGAAGCGACATTAAATTAACAATATAACAGTCTATATTGTCTACCTTATATGGCTCCATAGACCGGAGAAACATATTCGAAGGCAATTTAATTCTGACACCTTTTGCCTTTGAAGCATATAAATTCCAGAGTGGAATCGATTCTTTTTCTGATGCAGTCCAACAAGAGATATAAACAGCTTTTTTAATTTCGGGTAAATCGGTAATATTGATTTCTTCAAGATCATTAACTAAATCTGTTCTGCTAAAACGGAGAGTCCGGTTCCCTAAGATTAATGCCAAATTCTCAATTGATGTGTAATGGTATAAATATTTAGGAATTGTCATATTTACAGATCCCCCACTGATCATTAAATATATACGGCTCTAACTCACTATAAAATCTGAAAATTTATTTGTAGCAATTAATCTATCTGCCTGTTCTTTAAGATCATCAAGCTTTATATGGGATAGATCTAAATTTAGATATTTTTTTGCCCAAGTTCTAATCTTAAGTAAATACTCAATCTTAGCTTTTAAAAACTCCTCAGGAAGGTCATTAAAATGTTGAAGAAATATTATTGTAAAAAAAGGAACTCTAAGCGCAAGTTCTTCTATAACTGCATTTAGAAATTTTTCATCCATAAACGGCCCAGTTTTACCTAACCCTTTTGACTGAACCAGCCTAAAACCAGAATATGTGGGATGAGCTGCATATTCACAAAGATTGCTATATATTTGCCCCCTTTGTTTACTCTCAAAGCCATCTCTTTTATCAAGTTCATCTCTTATTTTAAAAGGACTGAACTTTTTAAAACGCTCCTTTTTTGTACATTTTTTCCAATTCTGTATTTCTGTATTGTCTATTAAAAAATAATCAAGTAAAAAACCTGTTTCTAAAATATCACGTTGAATTGTAAAGGATACTTGATAATAACCAGACAGTAACAGCTTAATGGCTGTGACAATCGAATTAAATAATCTAATACCAAGATACTGTACTATTTGTTCATCTTCCGTTTTATTTTTATACAACTTAATAAAATCATAGATCAAATCTAAAGATTCTTGGAAAATCTCAAATTGGTCCTTGAGTTTGGGGTTAGCATTTATTTCTAGTACTAATTTTGTGTGAATTTCTTCCTCATGGTCATGAAGAGAATTTAAGTTATCAGGAAGTAACGGTTCAACAATCTCTGGCAAATCCATTTATAGCTATCCCCTCATAAACACATCACAAGTCCATTGTTAAACCATTTTTTCTTAACCTATCTTGATCCGCACCAATTTAAAGCTTTAGCATATTTAAAAAAACAGGTTTGGCACCTATACTTCTTTACTAACCAACTGCAATCACTCAACCCCCAAAGCTTTAAATACAGCATCAACAGGATCTGAATAGAAACTAGTCTGAAATTTTGCAAATAACTCTCCAGGGATGGTTTGGATATCGGTTACACTGCTCATTGGTATAAGAATTCGTTTTGCACCTGCATCGAAGGCAGTCTGAAGGCTTTCAGCTAAGTTTACTGCTGGGACAATACTACCCCCAAGGCTCATATCACCGAGTATGACCATCTGGCTTTGAATCGGCTTGCCAAGCAATCCAGAGCATAAAGCAATAAAGCTGCACAAGGTCATTACATTTGCAGGGCCGGTATTATTTAGTTCAACAGTATGCAGATGGTAGTCATGATCTCCGGCTTTTGCAGATGCAGTCACCCTTTGTAAATTCGCTTTAAAATAATCAAACCCGACTTTAAGCGCTTCCTTTACCTGCGAATTTGACCCTACGCCGGAAATCGAAAGCTTGCCGTTACCACCGACAACCTGCAGTTCTATCCGGTAAAGACCCAGTAAATTGCTTGTACCCTGTGCAACTGTATGTAATGTCCCTGGTTTAAGCGGACCATCAGGGATGAGAGAAGACCCCCCCTGTTCAGGAAGGCTAATGAATTTTTCTTCCATGGTTTCAGCGTCAATATAGCTAAAATGCACATCGTAAAACTCCATACCACCAATTTTCTTGAGCTGTTCCTTGACCCGTCTTCTGCTTACAAGCGCATATACCAGGCACCGCTCAACCTGCTCTTTCCCAAACTCCCCATGGGGATAAAGAAGTTTTAACAGGCCGGAAACTGTTTTTCTAACTGCGATAACATCACGCTGATTAAGATTATTGCCAAGCTTGAAATGTTTATCAATAGCATCTGAATAATTCCATTTACGAAGCTCTCTTAAGAATTCCGCCAAATAATCAACGATCATTCCATATTGATTGGTAAAAAATTCAGGACGCATCTTAGGAATTTCCCATCCCGGCAGATATGCATGCATACGGTCAAAAAAAGCAGCATCAATCATGGGTTCTGGAAATGGTGCAAAAAGGTGACTTGTCTTAACGAGAGTATCAACACTCTGATTAATATTACCAACAAATACCATGGAAGCATTCGCACTAATAAGATCACGGCCCCTTGAAAATGATCCGGACGCCATAAAATCCTTCATTATCTGAATGCCGTCATTGTCTTTAAACTTAATTCCAGCCACTTCATCAAAAGCAACAACATCCCAGACACCTACCAGTCCCGGTTTCATCGTACTCATATTATAAAACAGGTTAGCAACTGTTGTCTGCCCTCCCGAAACAAGAATAGAATTTGGGCTGATCTCTTTATAGATATGACTTTTCCCAGTCCCTCTGGGGCCAAGCTCACAAATATTATAATTATTTTCAACAAGTGGGATCAATCGAGCCAGCAAGTGCCATTTAACATGTTCTTCAAACAGTGTAGGTTCAATACCAGTTGACCGTAAAAGCACATCAAGCCATTCTTCATCTGAGAACCCTTTACGTCCTTCAAACACTGCCTCAAGATCAAGATTTGGCATCTGAATAGGTTTCAACTCTGTTATAATAAACGGTGAGTTGTTTTGTCCTTCTTCATAAAAATATTCAATATCAAGGATACACCAGATTCCACCCACAAGGAGTTTCTCAAACTGTTTTACCATTGCACTTGATATCTCAACACCCTTAACTCCAAGATTAGACAGAATAGCCTCATAAATGTCTCTTCGTTCATTCAGTTTAACGGTCACCTTATCTATAACCTTATAACTGCCCAGTTCTTTTATCTTTGATTTTATTTTTTCAGCTTCATCAGGTCGAACATAGTTTTCTGCTAAAATCTTTTTTACCGTAGATAATCCTTCCTGTATCACTTCATCATCATCAGAAGCACAGTACATCCCAAGCAAGTACTCAAGAACATAGACAGGAACATTTGCCCCTTCCTTCACCATCTTTGTCAGATCTTTTCGAACGACCTTACCAGCAAAGTGTTGATTCAAAAGAGTGTCGATGCTTATATTTTCTTCCATAATAATCTTCCTAAAATTCGTTAGTAAAGGAGAGGTCGATGGTCACAGATATACGGTCATACTCAATATCTGTTTCAGATTCTCTCAGCACAAGATAATAATCTTTTTTATTGTCAAATTGTGCCGCTTTCAACCTAAGATTAACTGATTTCTTTCTGTCATCTATTGAAGAAGAGCTACTATCAAAGGTTACCATCTCTTCATTGCTGATACTCTCATTTTCATCCCGAATCGATATAATCATGGTTCGTGACTTCATTCGTTCAGATACAGCTTCTGTCTGGATAAACTCAAAACGATGGATATTGGTAACAATTTTCTTATTTGAACCCAGAAGAGATATACCAACCTTATTAATTTCGGTTTTCTTTGCTGCTTTACCTCGTACATGCTCAATAGCAATCACCGGCACAACCACTTCCTGAAGAGAAGCCCCACCATGGAAAAATCGAGCGCCACCCGCGAGATGAAACCGATTTACGCCCTTTGGAAGCCAAAACTCCATCTCTGATTCAGTCCCCGCAGTATCACTTGTTTTCCCGTGCCATACCTTTGGCAATTCACCAAGATCCTTACCAATAATATACCGCTTCTTAGATATCAAGGCTCCTGAGGGTTTAACATCAAGTGCGCTTTTATCAATCTTCTCAGGCACTTTATCCAGATACATAAACCCATGATCAGCCGTTACAAACACATAGCTGCCATTAAGATTATTAATAACATGACGTATAACAGCGCCAAGATCCTCAATCGTGGATCTAACCGCTTTAAATGCATTAGTTTCTGATACGGCTTTATCACCCACAGCATCAATCTGGTTATGGTACAAATAGACAACCTCATAATCTTTTATAAAGGCCCGTCCATTATCACGACTCATTGACATAAGGTCGTCAACCTTCACTGCGACACCATTATACTCCTTAAGTAGTGCTGATCGCTGCTCAAGTGAAGCAACCGGCTTATCATCAACCAGGATTTCAACAGAATCGCTTTTTTTATAGTCAATCTTTTTATGCGGTAATAATGCAGCCATACCCAGTGATGTATAACTTGGTAATACCCCCAACATTGAATCTATCTTCGCTTTAAAGCGGTACTTACTGTTCATTTCTTCTGCCAATTCATCTGCCACCTCATATCTTAATGCATCACTAATAATAACAAATATTCTGCTACGGGTAGATGAATCAAGTTCCCTATGAACAAAACTTTTAAAAAATTGATGTTGATTTTTCTTCTCCGAAACAGACCAGTTGTCTAACAATCCCGGTTCACTTTCCTGTTGTAATAAACTATCCCAGGCTATTGAAATTTGATCAATAAACCAACCACTGTAACAATCCTCTACAGCTACTTTAAGTTCCTTGAGAACATCCCATCCTGCAAGCTCTACAACATCAGCTGATTCATGAAACAATCGGTAGTATTGATCAAACTTGAAGAGCTCCTCATTATAAGCCTGATACATTTCATCAGCAGAAGGATAGCTTATGCCAGTATCATATTTTTTTCGAAGGGTGAAAAGATTTAGAGCAATTTTAAGTGCATGATATGTAGTTTGGTAAAAATTTATTGAATCTTTTGCATTAAATTTTGTAGTCGCCCAATAGCTATCTAATCGACATGAAATAGCATCACTGATTTTATCAAATTCTTTTTCATCTTCTTTAATTATTTCATCCCTTAAGTTTATGATAATACACTTGTCAACCTCTTCAAAAGTCACTGTATCAAGAAGCTCTGAATAATCATGAGATTGAAGTTTCTCAAAAATAATTAATTCTTTTGAAACATATCTTGCAATTATGTTGTAATAATTGAAAAAGGTAATGTTGTTACGCCATTGAGAGAGAAATACTGAAACATTGTGAGATTGGGAAGTGCCACGAATAATAAAATGATCGATACCAGAAGGGACTTCTGTTTTTAGACTACTTGCAAATTCGGTTATAAATAGCCGCAACAATAAATCATGAACTGATGGCGATTCCTGTGCATAACCAAATGTATTCTGAACAGCTTCCCAAAACGAATCTTGAAGTCCAAATTTATCAATATCATCCCATATTTTTGATTCAGCCTCTAATCTAAAACTCCCATCCTTACAAAATGTCGACAAGACACTCATCAAGATAGAAAATATTTCTGACTGGTCAGCACCAGCAACCACAGCAAGAAGCTTCAGGTCAAGTTCTTTTTCATTGTCATCTGAACCAACCAGTTTTTTCAATTTGTCAATTCGCCCCTGACTGGCAAAAAATTTTTTCCGGGAATTAATATAGGTACGAAGGCTTATATCGTTTAGTTTTAGTTCGTTTAAAATAAGAGATGACTTGTCAGCGTGAAAGGTTTTGCTGTAAAGCTTAATATCAAGAAGCCAGTCGTCTTCAGGTCGAGGTTCTGGAAAAGGAGCATAAATAAGATAACGGCTATTTGGATCTTCAACTTCAAGTTTTAATTTAAGCTCAAGTGGCCCATATTCATCCTGACGAATAAGTAAAATATCCGGAACAGTTATTGATGAAAGAATCTCATCAAATTCTTTTTCCGGATCATACCAAAAGACAATACGTTTATTGTCTGTATAATATATCTTATTCAGGCTTTCTGTTATTTGCTTAATATCCATAAAATCTATTCCCTTTATCCAGCGATTGCCTTTTTCTCAGCCAACAGATTACCAAACTTGCCATAATTAACCTTCACACCATCATCCAAATCAAGATTTATCTTCATGTCCGCATAATGCCTGAGTTCTTCGGCAAACCTTGTAAGCTCTTCCTGCTTCTTGCCTAAAAGATCAATCTGTTTTTGGATCTTCTTTTGTGCAGATGCAGTTGCAGCAGCATCAAGTTCACTTCTAAGGTGATCAAGTCTTGCGTTGAATTTACCCTGCAATGGTACAACATAAGAGCTTCTCATTCTAGCAAGGGTGGATTCATTATAACGATGTAGGTAGACAAGACATTCAAATGCTTTCTGTTTACCACTGGAGAACAGCCAATATATAGGTCGTTTTTTATATGTCTTTAAATGATCTTTATAAAAACCTGTATTTAGATATCTACGAACAGTATCAAAAGGCGTTTCATTGGTCTTTTGACCTAAACTTTCAGCAACAAATTGCATATTCTCATCAAGTGTTTCAGATGACCATGCAACTTTCAAAAACTCCTTAAATCTATTTGCAGCATCGTCGGGAAACCAGTCAAGATCCATAATTGGTATGATACCATCATCATCAGCAGAAAAAGTTTTATACCTGTCAGGCTCAAATTTTTCATTGCCACTATGCGCATAGATTAATCCTGGTTCGTCTAAACTATAACGGCCCATCATGCAGCCTATGGCATAAGATACCAGCTCGTTCATGGTATCCTGACGGAAGCGAGTCCACTGTTCCTCTTCAGAGATATTATCACCGTACCGGTAGGCAGGATTAACCGTTAGTGTGATCTGCTCAATAGGGACGTCGGGAGTGAGATCGTCCTTTAAACCGTAGGCATCAATAAAGAAACGGTTGTTCTCCTCTTCGAGGCGCTTCATCTCGGCGATGGTTTCGCGGTTCTGAGCAATCCAAGCGGTGTAGCTGGATTCGAGGGTGTAGATAGAGTCGGAAGAGACTTTAAGAATGGGAAGAGATTGAAAGTCCCACGAACGTTCGTAGGCATCCCAATCGAATTGGGACAAATGCACCAACTCCGTGGTATTCATCTTTGTTGCACAGCTCGTGAAGTTAGTAATGATGGGCAATCGCCCAATGTCACCAGGCTGAAAGTTAAGCGTTGGCGAAATAAACTCTAAGTAGCGGGATGCCACTACTGAGTTAACGAACGCGCCATAACTATGAATATGCGAATCACAGAAGAGCGTGCAACCACCATTGTCAAATATCGCACCGCTGGGACAAAACCTCGCCGAAAAACCGCCGGAGACAGTTGTCCACGTGTAACCTTCTTTAAAATAGAAGCGTTTAGCACGAACAGGAGCACCGTTGTAAGACATCGGAACGTCGCTATACTGGTGTATCGCTTCTCCGTCTCGCTCCCAGTTTACGACATACTCACGATTTCCATACCACCTTCGATAGTCGCCTCCTTTGTTGTAAGGGAACCATCTGGCGCCACCGCCTTCAGAAAAGTTAGGTAGAGCCACCTCATACCAGAATCTCAAAAATAAAGCGTTGTTACAGGTGTCTAGGCCCTTCTTCGGCTCGCACACATCTCTAAGCAGCCCGTTTTCTTTAAACAAGGCGATCTCGTCCTTGGAAACCCAATAAGCAAGCGGGGTGCCAGGTATTTTCTTAATGTCTTCAGCAGAAGCACGAAAGCACAAATCACAATCTATATTTCGAGTGGCTTCTAGTAGTGCAACTTGTTTTTCTGATTCGGAGCTCCCATCTACTAAACGGATATAACAGCCTTTATATTCCGGGTAGCAATTATTTTCTAGAACAAATGCCGTCGTTGAAACTACTTCACCACCTATGCTATCAAATGCTCTTGCACCTAAATGCATCATGGAATAAATAGTATGGTGATTAAGAATTTTTTCACGCAACTTTTCAAAAGATGACAAAAACATCCAACTCTGCATAGTAATCATAGCAACATTACCTTGACCTACTGAAAAAGCTAAATTGCGCTCGACGAACATTGCAAACAAATCAGATTTTGATTCCGGATAGAATCTGCCAGCGAATTGTTTCAAATTACTATTCATCCCTTTACCACCCATATAAGGTGGGTTTGTTACAACACAATCATATTGCTTTGATAGAAAAACAGCCTCCTTAATAATTGGGACTAATGTTTTTGCAGTTTCTTTTTCAAGAGGATTTCCTTTGTTGATTCTTTCATCAATCACAACTTGAAGTTGTATTAATTTATCTTTAAAGCTGTCAGGAATTGTAATCAGAGATCCATAAGTTTTTGAATCCTGAAATAGCTTTAGTAGTAGGCTAATGTCATCTTGAGTAATGTCTAATGTATATTTTTTTGATAAAACTGGCTGATTATTCAATTCAGGGAAAAGCTCGTTTGTTTCAATTATACGAGTTATTTTTTCACTCACCAATGTTTCAGCAAACCGTTTGGCATCTAAATGTTTAGTACTCTGCATTGAGATTACATTTAACTCAAGATCATCTCCTTTTAATATCTGCCTGTCATCCTGCCGTGCTTTCATCAGCAAGGCAAAACATGAAAGTTGTGCAGCACGATCATCAATATCTATTCCGTACAGATTCTTCTCTAGAATAAGTTTTGGAATATCTTTTGAACGATAACCACGTTCAAGATAGATCTCTTTAAAAACATCATATGCCTCAACAAGGATATGCCCTGAACCACAAGCAGGATCTAAAAAAGTAAGCTCTTCAGGATTAAGTTCATTCGGTGTATTAGCATCAAGTTGTTTCTGAACTTCTGGCTCCTGTTCAGTAGGCTCGATGTAGTACTCCATCTGCTCTTTGAGCGGCGATTGCGGATATGTCGCCAACCACTGCGCCCCCAGTGAGTTCTGAACCATATATTTAACGATCCAGTTTGGCGTAAAAAGCTGTGTGGCTGCTGGTATGTCTTCACTTTTTACAACCTTACCTATCACCTGATCTTTTTTCTCTGAGATATAGAACTGATATATCCAGCCAATTACCTCAACATCATTCCACGCCTCTTCATCAATTTCATTTACCAGCTTGCGAATGGGTGAGTTTGAGTGAAGAAGGTTATCTGGAAGAAGTAGTTCAGTAGCTTCACCAATCTGCTCAAAAAGAAATGGCATGCCCTGGTAAAGAGCATTACACTGAGCAACAATTAACAACCTGTAAAGTTCATCATCTTTATTACCTGCAAGACGAAGTTTTATAACTTCTTCTTTATCAAGGTCCGGGAGATCTATATTAGCAGCCTGTTCAAGTATTTCAGGGACGTCTGAGTCTGACCTGTTACTCAGTACCCGATACCCATGATCCAGATAATCGTGAAGTTCCATATACCGAATGGCAATAAACCTGTTAAACCATGTATAGGCTACAGATTCCATCACCTGATCAAACCCTTCACGGTTTATACGCTCTACAATACGTTGACGAAGATCTTCGAATTGTTTTGGAAATGGCCTACCAGCAATAATCACAACATCGCCTTTTATCTCAGCTGGTTCTATCTTTTTATCTGAAAGTCCAAACAGGTTTGCTCTTGCAGTTACAGCCTGTATAAAATCCTTTCGAGCCTGGGGTGCGTATGCTTTTAGCTGGGAAGTGTTCATGAGGGATTATTCTCCTGTTATTGTTTTTTTATCAGCCAACAGATTACCAAACTTGCCATAATTAACTTTCACACCATCATCTAGGTCCAGGTTTATCTTCATATCTGCATAATGCCTAAGCTCTTCAGCAAACCTTGTAAGTTCTTCCTGCTTTTTGCCTAAAAGATCAATCTGTTTTTGGATCTTCTTTTGTGCAGATGCAGTTGAAGCAGCATCAAGTTCACTTCTGAGATGATCAAGTCGTGCATTAAATTTACCCTGCAACGGTACAACATATGAGCTTCTCATTCTTGCAAGGGTGGATTCATTATATCGATGCAGATAGACAAGACATTCAAATGCTTTTTGTTTACCACTAGAAAACAGCCAATATATAGGACGCTTTTTATATGTCTTAAGATGGTCTTTATAAAAACCTGTATTGAGATATCTACGAACAGTATCAAAAGGTGTTTCATTGGTCTTTTGACCCAAACTTTCAGCGACAAATTGCATATTTTCATCAAGAGTTTCAGGCGACCATGCTACTTTCAAAAACTCTACAAACCTGTTTGCAGCATCATCCGGGAACCAGTCAAGATCCATAATTGGTATAATACCGTCGTCGTCAGCAGGAAAAGTTTTATACTTATCAGGATCAAACCCTTCATTTCCACTTTGAGCATAAATCAACCCGGGCTCGTCTAAACTATAACGACCCATCATGCAGCCGATTGAATAAGAGATTAGCTCCTTCATTGTATCCTGGAAAAAACGGCTCCACCGCTCCTCTTCGGTGAGCTTGCCGCCATAGCGATAGGCTGGATTCACCGTTAAGGTAATCTGCTCGATGGGAACGTCGGGAGTGAGCTCGTCCTGCAGACCGTAAGCATCAATGAAACGACGATTATTTTCTTCTTCGAGACGTTTCATTTCGGCAATGGTGTCGCGGTTCTGGGCGATCCAGGAATTGTAGCTGAGTTCGAGAGTGGACGTGGGCTTGGAAGAATCCGTCAGGTGGAGCCCAGCTGAATCCGGCAAAATAGGATTTTTTACAAAAACACGCTGCGCTTCCAGTGCGAAACACTCCTCTCTATATCCTTGGACGATCTTGTTTCCAATTGCAGCGATTCGCTCGACCTCGAGCTCCACGTACGGCATTTTTTGCAGTGTACCACACTTAAAGTGAAGGTTAGGCATAAGCTCTTTGGCCAACTCGGCAAACGGCTTAGAGTTCATAAGGGCAAGCACAAAGAAAATGTCCTCTCCCACCACGACCGGACCAGCACCGTCGAATAGATATCCAGTGGGGAAATACCGTACGCCAAAACCACGGCTAGACACGTCGGACCATGTCCCGCCTTCTAAAAAATATAGTTCCTTACTTGGCCTGACATGTCCGCTTAGTTGCTCCATTTCATGGCGAGAAGAACGATCAAATCGGATAACAAAGTCAGTATCAAAGAACCAACGCCGTGTATTGCCACCCTTGTTGTAAGGTATCCACCGAGCACCGATACTGTCGATGTCTTCTATGCTGTAGCATTGGTCACTCAGCGGCTGAGCACTGACCTCCCACCACATCCGAATAAACAACTCGTTCTTGCCAGTATGTATCCCCTCTCGAAGCCTCACCTTCTCTTCGATTGCGGGAAGCTGCAACGCCCTAAGCTCATTTGCGCTCATTCTGTACATGAAAGCCGAACCAAAACGGTCGGGAAAAAGCTTTGTCGAGACTATATATTGCCTTCCTGCATCGTGAATGTGCTCGCTCTTCTGAAGTCCATCTATATCTGTCACATTAACAAACTTCGTGTATGCGTTTGTTGCACTATTCAGCACAGACATACAGCAAGTCTGGACCACCTCTCCACTCAACTCAGGGAACGCTCTTTTACCAAGATGGACGAGATTTACTGTTGTTGTATTGTCTATATGCCTTGAGCGAAAATCACCGTATGACCGGGTGTGCATCCAGTCTTGTCGAGTCACCAACGACCAACGACCATTGGCTAGTACCATCGATCTGGTGCGATCAAGGAACGCAACATAAAGATCACTTCGCTTTGTTTGATAGCCCAAACGGGTCAGACCGCCCTTAAGTTCTCTTGAGAAATACCCACTCCCCATATACGGAGGATTTGCCACCAACGCGTCGTACTGCGACGCCAGCAGCTCGGCCTGATACACCAGAAGCTTCAAAAGCTTTAGCGCTTTAGACACAAAAATGTCTTGGCTAACCGTCTCACTCAATTGCTTCAACTTTGGCAGCCTGGCTGACAACTCCTCAGAAACCTGTATCAACGAACCAAATGTCGTGGCGTGCTCGAAGATTCGCTTCAACTCATTAAGGTCTTCTGGTTTCAGCCCATAATCAGACAATTTAACGCCCTGAGCCAACACCTCCGTATCAAAGTCCATACTATCCATCAACGCCAACACCTTAAGTTTCACACCGCGCTCAAAGATCCGGCGATCATCCATCCGCCCCTTCATCATCAAGGCAAAGCCCGTTAACTGCGCAGCACGTGGACAGATTTCAAGTCCGAAGAGGTTCTTCTCAAGGATCAACTGCGCCACATCCCGCTGGCGGTAGCCGCGCTCCAGGTAGATGGCCTTGAAGAGCTCATAAGCCTCCACCAGAATGTGTCCAGAGCCACAGGCAGGATCGATAAGAGTTAACTCCTCAGGATTAAGTGTACTTGGTGTGATGTCCGAGAGCTGTGCATTGACCTCAGCGGTTTGCTCGGCAGGTTCGATGTAGTACTCCATCTGTTCTTTAAGCGGCGATTGCGGATATGTCGCCAACCACTGCGCACCCAATGAGTTCTGAACCATATACTTCACGATCCAGTTAGGCGTAAAAAGCTGTGTGGCTGCAGGAATGTCTTCACTCTTTACAACTTTACCTATAACCTGATCTTTTTTCTCAGAAATATAGAATTGATATATCCAACCAATTACCTCAACCTCATCCCACGCCTCTTCATCAATTTCATTTGCAAGTTTTCGAATAGGTGAGTTTGAGTGAAGAAGGTTATCTGGGAGCAAAAGCTCAGTAGCCTCGCCAATCTGTTCAAAAAGAAATGGCATCCCTTGGTGGAGAGCATTACACTGGGCAACAATTAACAGTCGATAAAGTTCATCATCTTTATTGCCTGCAAGACGAAGTTTTATAACTTCTTCTTTGTCAAGGTCAGGGAGATCTATATTTGCAGCCTGTTCAAGTATTTCAGGTACATCTGAACCAGACCTGTTACTTAGTACCCGATAACCATGCTCCAGATAATCATGAAGCTCCATGTACCGGATGGCAACAAACCTGTTAAACCATGTATACGCAACTGATTCAATTACCTGATCAAACCCTTCACGGTCTATACGCTCTGCAATGCGTTTCCGCAAATCTTCAAATTGCTTTGGGAAGGGTCTTCCAGCAATAATAGCAACATCACCTTTTATCTCGGCTGGTTCTATCTTTTTGTCTGAGAGTCCAAAAAGGTTTGCTCTTGCGGTTACAGCCTGTATAAAATCTTTTCGAGCCTGGGGTGCGTATGACTTTAGCTGGGAAGTGTTCATGAAATACTTTATAGCTCCTTATCGTTACTCGATCCGTACACGCTTATTGTCTTTAATAGCAGCACTAATCTCATCATGAATTTTAGAAATAAAATCCTGAACATCATCTTCTGTTTCAATATATATCTTCGTATTTATATTTGCAGGCCTTATTGTTTTTATTTCCTTTGCTGGTTTATCATCGGGAGCCTTTGTTTCCTGCTCGATTAAGTCAATGGCATCATGCAACTGTTCTTCAGCTGAGTTTAAGTAATAATCAATATTTGGTATGCTTGTCTCAGAAGAAACCTTTTTCTTCGTTGTCTGGATTTCTATTAAGGATCTATTGCTTAAATCACTATTCGCCTTTTCTTGAGAGAGGATATCTTTGATCTGATTTATTTTATTGTCAATTTCAGAAGTAACAACTTCTTGTTTGTTTTTAATCAACAGATCATTAATCTCTGATATTTTTATAACAAGGCTGTTAACCTCACTCAGCAGTCCATAAGGATTTTCTGCGTTTCGAATTTCATGCAGTCTGCTCAGATTCTTTGATGCTTCTTCATTTTTCTCAAGAATGTTTTGATTCGGTTTAAATTCAACCAAAGCACGTAGCAGTTCTTTCCAGGTTGAGATTTGATTTGTATAAAAATCTCTCAAATCATGCAAATCATCTGCAGCATCAAGAAGATCATCTTTATTTTCATTAAATAGCTTAATAAACTCATAAGAATCATAGATTGAAACCAGCTTATTAACGATATTCAAACAAGAATCAATTTCGTTTTTACCGGGATAATCACCAGTATCAGCAAGAGGTAAATATGAATTTAGATCTGTCTTCCATTCATCAACCTTCTTTCGTAAAAATTGATAAAGCTTATCCTGTGTTTCAGAACCAATTGTTCCAAAAAGTTCCTTGCCAAGCTGCTGTGCTTTTTGAAGATCTCCCTTGTCAGGAACCCTTCGTTTGTTAATTTTAATAACCTTCCATTGTGCAGACTTTGACAGAGGATCAATAGCCTCCCTTGGCTGTATTTTTACAGAATCAATTAACAGGCTAATTCTACCGCCCACAAACAATCTTGCGATAAGCAGTACGGTTTCAAATTCCGGCCAGCCATAGGGACTTTTTGCAAAATGGGCAACCAGATCGCTTAATACAACAGCATGATTGTTGGAAATTTTAAGATCAACATGTGTCCAGACCTCTTTAATATCATCGGTTTCATTCTGACCAACCACAACTTCTAACTGCTGTTTATAAAGATCATCAGCTGTTAGGGTTGCTTTTATTTCTTTTAAAGGTTCATCATGAAGCTTCTGTAGATAACGGAACTTTGTAAATATGTTCTGAACCATAAAATCGAGCGCATCCTCAATAACGGACAGGGCTTTTGCAGCAGAAACCGTTTTACTCCCTGCAAGACTGAAAACATCTGCGTTTATAATAAGATCTTCCATAGTTGAAACAATTCGCATATTACGCTGTCGGTTTTCTTCTGCACGGTCACGTAAAATCTCTTTTAGATTAGGTGATGCGGCAGCATCACTTTTCAGTCTAATGTATTTATCTGTTTGTAGGTATGCCCTAACCTCTCTGGCGAAATCTTTATGATCGGCCAACCTAAAAAGGGCATATCCATAATTATCGCTCGTGTGCATGACACATTTTGCATCATCAAACTGGCTGTACTGATCAGACATTGGGGTTATAATTTCAACAGCCAGGTCGCACTCGCCTCTAGTCCCGAACATTTGTGAATCACAAATCCTGTTAAATGAATAATCTCTTTTAAATGGGGTGTAGCGATGTTTTGTTTTGCCCTTTAAAATCTCCTCAAAGACAATATCACCAATGAGTTTGGTTTCATCTGAGGATGAAATTTCAACGTGCTTGATTTCTTTAGAGACCTCGCGCTCTTCGTTGGTAAGAAAATAATAGAGATCACCATTTGAACTGATTAGGTTCTCCTTTTCAAGGCGCTGAAGAGATTCTTCTATTTGTTTTTTGATTGTAATTCGGTCAGCATCAACTTCATCGATACAGAGGGTAACAAGGTTATCAATGTTTGGTTTTATAATCTGTACATATCTGATAAGAAAAAGCGTCTGAAGAAGTTGAATATCAAAGGACTTATCAAGGCCTTCATTTTCTTTTGCCTGGTCAATACTTCTTTTCACAGAGGAATCAATGAAGCTTTCAATGCAAGGGAAGAACTCATACAAAGGAACAAGTGCGCCGACATCCTTAGCTGAAATAGTTTTGGCTGCTGATTGAAATGCATCAAGCATTGAACGTTCACCTTGAGCTAGGTGTAGCCCGGTAACACCGGCTTTACGAATCGATTCAAATATTTTTTGAACCAACTGAAAATGGTATGGTGAAAATGGATAATTGTTGATAAAATCATCCTCGTTTTTATAATTCTTCATTGTAGCACTGTCGCCTGAAAAACAAAGCTGGCTTCTAAGGATATCTCCCTTATCCTGGAAAAGGTTCTGAAGCTCCTTTGTGGCTGAAGCGGTTTTTTCAAGAAGGCGGGCCTGAATAACTTCATCTGTATTTGAACTTGAAAGTGAGAGACGAGTGTGAAAACGCCCTTGGATTTTTGAAAAATCATTTGCTTTACTGGACACAAGATCACCAAGCACTGCGTCTATATCTTCCTGAGATGTAACAACCACCCACGCTCTTCCTTGACATATGCGGCCAAGATCTTCAGTGATGGTTTGCAAGTTAAGCATAAGATGAGTATCACTACCTATAAACTGACCGACTTCATCAACAAGAAACACCAGCCTGTGCTGAGGACCTTTACTATCAAGATAATCCTTAACCCGATTGGCAAAACCATCAATCGTTAGTGTTAATTCCTTTTCATTTTTGTTAAACCATTCTTCAGCTGCTTCAATGCTCTTCCCAAGGACCTTTGAAAGAGCCTGTACAATTTCATCCTGTAAAAGCGTGTAAGCATCCCGTTCTTCTTCCCAGGAACTGCCATAATTTTCCTTAAATAACTTTCGAAATTCATCATATTTATTTTTCTTCGTTAGATAGCGTTCAATCTCTGCCAGCTGTAAGGACTGGGAACTAAAGCCCTGTCTTTCATTAAAAACACGCCAGAAAACAGAAAGTAGCCGCGCACGGTCATTGGTAGCATCAGCCTTACTATCAATATTAAAAAGAATTGCATCTGTACTGAACTTAGCTGCGCGTTTAATATCGGCCAGAAGCATGGCATCTTTTATTTTGTCGTCAAAAAATGCAATAGCCTTTTTAGATGAGGATGAACTCGGATCAAGCACATCTTGATTAGCCAGAAGATAAGAAAGTATTTTAATAAAATGAGATTTACCAGAACCAAAAAACCCGGATACCCACACACCGATCCTGCCGGTAATTGATGAATCATGTGGTGAATCTATTGAAGAAAGATAAGGTGAAAAAAACTTATGGAGATGCTTGTCAAGTTCGCCAGTGATAACATATTCATCAAGCTCCTGCCATACAATTTCATCATCATGCTGGTCTGCTTTTACTACACCGTTGATTGGACGAAAAATGTCTTTCGAGAAAACTTCATTAATTTTCATTGAGAAAGTCCCTTTGGCTTGGTTAATAGTTGTTTATATTAAACGCTCTCTTTGCTTTAAGGTACAAGCTGAAAAGCCCGGTAATAATTACTTTCTTTCAAATGATCAAACAGACGAAGCCCCTGGCCTGTAAAAACACCCGGATAAAACATTATAAGCGGTGTGTTTCCCATAAGCGGATGAAGGTTGTTTAAAAGGTTATGGCTTCTTAAGATGGGCCATGCATTACCAACGCCTGAAACTATAACCAGATCTTGCTGCGAAGGAGCTGCTTCTTCTGTGAAAACCTTAGCAATCTTATCTGCACCAAGAGGTGCTCTTAATGCTTTAAGAAGTTCACCCGGTCCTTTTTCTTTTTCGATTTTGATGACACGATCGAAAAGTTTACGGCTTTTTAAATAGTTGATAATTAGTTCAAACAAATTGATGTGTTTAACACGAAGCTCTGGGTTCTTTTTTTTAAGGTAGTTAAGGACAAATTGAATATGTTCACGCACCTTCAATTCTTTTTCAGGAGGATAGTCGAAAATATAAAAACCGATCTCATTGCCAAGACCTTCATTGGCAAGTAATTCTTTTGAGGTAATACGAGGTAAAATCTGATTTAACCTGTTTTCAAATGCACCCATGAAACATCCTTAATCTATTGAGTTATTTCCATACATCTAAGAACATATTTTTCATCATTATTAACTAAATATTCTTTTACCTCCGGTATGAGTGCCACTGGCAACATATTAAGCTTGCGTGAACTGTCAAGATACTTGGATTCAGCCAGAATACGAAAAATAACCTGTTTGAGTTTCTCTTGGGTGGAGGTGCTCCAGGAATCAACCACGGGATCAACCTGCGAGCACATTTCTAAAAAGTCATTCCAATCATTATGAGTCAGGCACCGCTTAAATGTTCGCCAGTGTTCACCCATCACTTTATCCATATAATCGCCCAGTAGACGGCTCTGTTTTATAGAGGCCGCCAAAAGACATTGAATGACGACATCCGCTGAAGAAATATCTATTATTTTCCAAAATTCAGGCTGCATTAATTCTAATCTTTTACGAATAAGTTGCGTTTGCCTTTTAGCCGTGGCCGGACTTTTTTTTTGGAGGATATTATCTACCATAATTGCCTGGTACCATTCTTTTTTATCTGCATTATCTAGTAAAAGTCGAACAATTTTGCGGCTTTCAGGTATTAAAAGAGATCCGGCAACAATGTCGCCGTTATAAATTTTTTGGGATGGAGAATTATAAGAAGAGTGCATTAATATATATTATTTTTTGTTTATTTAATTAAAAAATATAATTTTAAGAGAATATCAAACAGCTAAACAAGTGTCAAACACTTAAAATTGCTTATTTTTTATAAAAATAATCATGTTTTTGTCATATTAACTCTCAAACCTGAAAATAAGCTCAGCAACGCGTTTTTTTGGGAACAGAGAGATCTCCCTGTTCAACAAAATCAAGCTCAAGTTGTATTGGTTCTTGAGCCATATTTTCAATGGGCTTTATCGCTTGTCGGGCAGTTGAAAATAATTTTTCTATGGTTTTTATTCCTATACCTTGAACACGTCCGAGCTGATTCATTTGCACTATATCAGTACGTTTCATAGCATCCACTACTTTAAGAACATAGTCTTTCCTTAAACGAGTTACAGTTGATATTTTTTCGACATCCTGGGAAACCAACCAATCTCGCACTTGATTATAAATATCGTCAGGAGCTTGAGGATTATATCGGTATATTTCAATATCAATAGCCAATGGACCTAAATAGGATTGCATAATCCTTAGACTTTCATCTTGATCTATCCCGCCTTTATCTGCACCGAGAAGCGGAAACGCTATTGAGGTTATTGCCCGTGACTCATAAGTTCCAACAAATTTCCGTAGTCCAGAGTGAAGATAATCTGTTTTTGATGGGTACTTCCAATGCTTTTTTGTTGGAAAGTTGAGAATCCATCTATCCTCTGATTTATATAACCATAAAATCCCGATTGAAATTTCTCTGTTTTCACACAACTCTACATACTTTTTGTACATCTCAGGATAGCGAAGACGACATTCAAGAGCAATTCCTGCACCCATAACACCAACACAATTTATAGTATTAACAATTGTTTGACATTTACTTGTAAATATATTTCCAGAAATTATTTTTATACTCATGATTATTTTTTATCCTAAATCAAAAATATAGCTCCGGCGTTACACATTTTTGTTTATCAACTCCTTCAAGATGTGGAACCGATTCACAAAAATGAAGTGCTTTTATATACTGTGGTTCAATTTTGGGGTAAAGAAGAACTTCTGAACAAGACTTCCGTTTACCATCATCTTTATCCACCCAATTATCACTTCTTAGAACATTCCATGGCAGCAATTCCAATTTACTCACTGAATCAAAAAATTTAGTACCATGGGATGCTGCATTACCATCGGTAATCAAATATTCGCCTTTACATAAAACTGATAGAGATATCTCCAACAAGCATAACTCATCTTGTATTTGCTTGTGAAAATACATCATTGGGTTACGAGGATTTATGTATAACGGAGCGTATTCATGTATTTTTCTCTTAAAACAAGGTTCAACGCGTTCCCGCCATATTTGAGCATCAGGATTCGAAATGTCAACCCGTTCAAATTGTTTTGCATCGTAGTGATTCATTATTCCATGCTCTAGAATGCTAATAACATTCTTATTATGTGTAATATGCCAAAGAGAATTAACGCCAAAATCAGCAAAACGGGTTTGTATATAGTTACACTTTTGTTGACGATCTTGCTCATATTGCTTTTTCCACTCCTGAAACTCTTCGTTCTGGGCATTAGAAATTTGCATGGTTTCTATTATGCCAGATTTAAATCCATCAGAGTTAAAGGTTCTTTCCTCATTTTCATTTTCAAAAAGCACATAAATCAATGGAATATAGTTAGAACGTTGCTCGATGCGGATAATCTTCCCAACCCCATATTCAGAATGGTTTATTATTGCACCCTGTACTTTAATCCATAATTCAATATGGTTACATGAAAAGTTAGCGAAATCAATTGGGTTTATAAATTTCGCATACAGGACGTTGTCTTTATCTGTTAATTCTCGAATGGCCATATGTTTTGATAAATTGTTGAACTTATCTCTACTAGAATTTATAATGCCGGCCATTCGATCTTACTTTTATCCTGAAGCTTGATCGTACTTTTTATGGCCTTACTTCCGGAGTCAAATCTTCCCTTGTAATCCGTTCAAATAGATCAAAACTTTTTTCAGAAATATACAAAACAAATAATAGAAGACCCAAGTAGGCACCAATCGCGGTTAATTTACTTGGTAGACTCCAAGTTTTCCATTGTTTTTTATTTGGTAATAGGATCAAGTTATATTCTGCCTTAGTGTATATCTGTTTGAAATTACTGTATTAATAAGCCATAGCAAAACCACTTTAAAGAGTCAATGTGTATATCAATCTGCTTTAAAATAAGCTTTTTGTATAGAGAACTTTTCAGATTTAATTTGACAATATGAGTAGTATTTTCTAGGGTTGTTTTAAAAATAAAAAACACCCAAGGCAACTCAAATGAAAAGACCCATTGATTACCTAACAGTCAACGATCCTGAACCAAGAAGCACTTTGTCTAATAAAGAAAAAATTAAATTGGTAATCGAGGCAATTTATAAACTTTATTTCCCTTCACGAAAAAGCAATATTATACTGAAACGAACAAAAAAAAATGGGCTGTTAGCTTGTTCTCGAAATGAAGTCCTATCTGTACTAAGCTGGCTTGAAAAAAGAATTAAGGTCAGTCCTTCAAATTATCCTTATGAAGTTATAAAACCTAAAATGGAGGGAATCGGAGCAGGAGACAGCTATAAAAAACCAGTAAGCATAGATCCCAAATCACCTATAAGTATTGAAGTTTTATCTTCGTTTCATAGTTATCACGCAATCTATATAGCAAAAAAAAACAGAAAGTTGTCAGACCTTGAATCAGACCATATTAAAGCCGTTAAAAAACTTCTTTTAGATATTAAAAAAGCCTTTAAAAGACAGCCCCATGAACAAATAACTCTAGTTGAAGACCATCCTACTAAAGATTCTTTGCGACATAAAGCCCTTGACTATCTTCACGAAGAAGATAAGATTTTTTACAGATTAACTAACAATTCTGAATCTAAACAAATAATTGAAGTTTGTTTAGATACAGAGCTAATGGAATCGTTTAACAAAAAGAATAACAAACCTTCAGAAGTTTCTCGGTCAACAAAAAAATCTCCGATAAAAAACAAAGAGGATAAAGTTTTATATACGATAACATATATTAAAAAGGGTGTTCTTATTAATAATGAATTGCTGTCAAAACCTAATTTTGACAGTGAAAATGAAGCAGTTATTGAATATTTGTTAGCCAATCCAAACAAAAAAGTAACTAAAAAAATGATTGAAGAAGATAAAAACAGAGAAATAAAAAAAACTTTTCACAAAATTGTTGAAAATTTAGAGTTTACTTCCGACTTAAAAAAAACCTTCTTTGAAATATCTGACGCTAACAAGACAATCATTTTTACAAACCCTGTCACAGAGGAATATTTTAAGGGATTAGGCATCCCTCGATTAAAAATTAAGTAAAAAATTTCTCCCAAAATACAATTTCACCCCTTTAACACATAATTTTTTGTGTTTTTTCCACCCAACTTCACCCATATCCACCTTTTTACACCCACCACCCTGAAAGCCTTTTCAAATTATTATATTATTTAGCTGTAGGTAGGAAGAGACACAGAACTATAAAACAGTAAATGCGAACATTTAATTTTCAGTACATGACAAAATGGCTTGAACAAAAGAAAAGGTTAATAGGAGAAACAAACCATGGCAGTTAAGCCTTCAATCAGAAAAGATGGAAATGGGAATCTTAAAAAAGTAACCCTGACACCTGTAAAAGCAATAAGATTTCATTGTGTGGAATGTATGGGTTTTTCACCAAAGGATATAGAGGGGTGTTCTAGTCCAAATGTCCGTTATTTCATTACAGGCAGGGGCATAGTAGAAATATCTAGTTTTGCTAACCTAAAATTGACCCATTTACAGCATAAATGCTAACCGAAAATTGACCCATCTGCAACCAACTTCTGATAAAAAGATTTTACACAAGATATAAATCTATTATCGGAGGCAAAGGAG
>Ga0208902_1000327_pt1 | contig 26387 bp, 24 predicted proteins | sample AntAceMetag02UKH_FD_184767 | JGI IMG/M metagenome (GOLD analysis project Ga0208902, IMG submission 184767) | Saline lake microbial communities from Ace Lake, Antarctica - Antarctic Ace Lake Metagenome 02UKH (SPAdes) (version 2) | ecosystem: Environmental > Aquatic > Non-marine Saline and...
CCCCCTGGCCTGAAAGCCAGAAAAATCCCTTCACGACCGGATCTTCTCCCACCACCATGACCTGGTCCGGGGCAAATGTCCTGAATCCGGCCCACTTGTGGGTAATGGACTTGGGCACCAATCGCGGCGTAAACTGCTTTAAACGCTCGATGGTCTTTGCGACCACCAACTCATCAGGACGGACATCACAGGGTTCCATTGGGTCTTCATCCATCGGGCTGGCCATGAGACCTGCTGATTCAGGTGAAAAGTAAAGTTCATTACTTAAGTCGCCTACGTGGGGCCATTTCTTGACAGACAGTCCGTGAGGGGCCGCAAATGTAATAATGGTGCGACGGTAGGGTGTAAGTTTAACCGGGGAAGGGCCCACAAGCCTCCTGATCCCTCCTCCCCATGCCCCAGCCGCATTTATCACCCAGCGAGAACTGTACTCTCCTCTGCTGCTCACAACACCCCTGCATTGGCCCTGACCGATCTTTATGTTGCGGACCTCTTCTTTGCATCGAAGTTCTGCCCCCCGGCGCTTAGCATGTCTGAGATAGCTCCATAGCAGTTCGTTCACATCTATATGGCCATCTTGAGGGAGGAGCAGAGCCCCGTCAAAATTCTCAGGCAATAGGACCGGAATTATTGACAAGGTCTCCTCCTGAGACAGCAGGTTCACAACTACGCCCGACTGCCCCAGGCCGGGGGCCATCTTACGGACCTGTTCCCACAGATCCCCCTGAAATGTTATGAGTATGCCTGATTCCTCAAGCAGTGGGTTCTCAGAGAAACCGGTAGGTGGATTTCGTAGAAATCGTCCACCCAATAGTTTCAAGTGCAGGATCGACGGAACAAGGTCCAGCTCCACTAATGCTGCTGCAGATCGTCCGGTCGCATGATAGCCTGGCTGGTCTTCCCTTTCAAGAATCAGAATATCCGTCATCCCTCTTTCAGTAAGGAAGTAGGCAAGTGACGCTCCAGCGATACCACAACCGATAATTATCAATTCAAAATTGGATTTGGTATCCATTTCCTAATCAATCTCATTTTAAAGGCACATACGGCAGCCCTACGCTCTCGGCCACCGCCTTATGCACCACATCTCCCTTTATAACATTCATGCCCCTGGCGATCGCTGGATTTTCTTTCATGGCCTTTTGATAGCCGAGGTTTGCGATTTCAAGGGCATAGGGAAGCGTAGCATTGGTCAGGGCCATGGTGGATGTTCTGGGAACGGCACCGGGCATGTTGTTCACGCAGTAGTGTACGATTCCCTCCTCCACATAGGTAGGGTCCTCATGGGTTGTGGGGCGGCTGGTCTCGCAGGAGCCCCCCTGATCGATGGCAATATCGACAATGACCGCCCCCGGCTTCATCTTCTTGAGCAGTTTCCTGGAGATCAATTTTGGCGCAGTGGCGCCGGGGATAAGAACGGAAGAGATCACAAGATCCGCCTTTATTATCTCCTCTTCCAGGGTGCCTTCGTTGGACATGAGGGTGGTAACGCTACCCCGCATCACATCGTTGATGTAGTCCAGTCGCTCCTGGTTAATGTCCAGGATCGTCACCTTGGCGCCATTGCCAACGGCGCTGAAACAGGCGTGCAGACCTGAGACACCGGCCCCGATGATGACCACGTTAGCAGGTCTTACTCCCGGGACGCCACTCAGCAAAACCCCCATCCCGCCCGTCTTGGCCTCAAGGCAATAGGCCCCTGCCTGAACAGAAAGTCGCCCTGCCACGGCACTCATGGGGGCCAGAAGGGGCAAGGACCCTTTATCGGTCTGGATGGTCTCGTAAGCTATTCCAATCACCTTTTTGTTGACAAGGGTTTCAGCAAGTTTCCGATCGGCAGCCAGATGCAGATAGGTGAATATGATCTGATCTTCTTTCATCAGATTGTATTCCTGCGGCAAGGGCTCTTTCACTTTGAGGATCATTTCCGAACCGGCCCATACTGTCTTTGGATCCGGTTTCGTTCCAGCACCGGCCTGGATATAGCTCTCATTGGAAAAACCGCTTCCCAGGCCGGCTCCCGATTGGATCAGGACTTTGTGACCGCCCTGTACGAGGGTCCTGACACCTGAGGGAGTAACGGCCACTCTTTTTTCCGCCACCTTTACTTCTGTGGGAACACCAATAATCACTGTGTCCACCTCCTTTATGATTTAGATATAAGATTTAGCTCACCCGTTTTAAATCTCAAACTCAGCACCATATAAGGCGCTTCCCATTAATACGCGGATGGAAGAGCCAGTTCGTCTCAGCGTGGAAAGACAATCGTTGTGTCGTTGGCCACACGCCAGGAGACCACACCGATCACCTGGGCTACAGCCTTGACGCCGTTCCAGTCGATATTGTCCACATGCTCGTTGTCACTGTGGTAGTTGGGGTCATCGGCCTTCCAGAGGCACATAGCCGGTACCCCGTGTTCGTTGAGATGACCTTCCTCCGGGGTCCCCCAACCGCCCCACAGGTGCCCGAGATGAACACCTATTTCCTTTCCTACCTGCTCCACAAATTCGTTCAATTCCTTGTTGTGTTTTACCTCATGATCCGGCTGATCCCGGTAAGTGCCCCCGTCCACAATACGTGGGGGTCCGCCCACTCCCACCATATCAATGTTGAAACCTGCCACTGCCTCAAGGAGCATTCCTTCCTTTTCACGGTTGGCGATGTACTGGACCATGCCGTCCGAGATCCCCTCCTCAGACCCGGTGGAGATAAACTCGATGGTTCGCGCCGGCTGTGGGAGCTTTGACATGATTTCCGCAAGCATCATGATACACACCGTGCCTGTACCGTTATCATTGGCGCCGCTGCAGGCACCATCGTCACGGTGGGCGTGAATAAGCACCCTTTCATTCGGTTTTTCGGTGCCGGGTATGAAGGCCCTGATGTTGAATCCGTCCCTGGGTTCGGTCACGCAATCCACAATGATTTGTGCCCTCTGACCCCCTTGTCCAACAGCATGGAGTAATGCCATGGCGTCAGTGCTACCGATGGTGACGCAGGGTACGCTTTCATGGTGAATTCACCCTTGCAATGCATCATCCCACATCTTTTTCAAGTGTTCATGCCTGTTACAAAATCATCTGGTCTTTCCGATAAGTTCATTGACCACCTCCCGAACATAGTCTTGTGTTGATTTTGTATCCGCTGCCAGAAATTCCAAATCATTCTCCGTCGCTTTCTCTCCTTCAGCAAGAGAATTGAGGGCATTTCGCAGGTAGGACCGCCTGATTCGGTCCAGATCCACATCCACTGCCTCGATTTGGGAAGGATGCTGGGGTATGACAATGGTCTTTCCTGGTTTGTTATCCTTTGGATCGCCGCGCACAACTTCAATTCCTATCTGTTTTGCCAGATTGAGCTGGCTTAAGGGGTGCTTGCCAGCGCCTGTGTATTCGGTTTCCTGCACAACGATGATTTTGTCCCCATCCATTTCTCGCGATAAGGCAAAGGCCGCAGCCAGTGAGGTATTTCCTGCAGGCCCCCTTTCCATGCCCTCGATCTCTGCAAGGACCTGGGTCATGTAAAAGACCTCCCCTTGGGTTACCGTCACAAAACGGTCCATATAGCGGAGCGGCCGCGCCGCATTTCTGGGTACGTCAGTCCTGTCCGGCCACGTAGAAAAGGGAATGGAGAAACCGGTATGCCCAGTGGTAAAGGACTTCCGATTAAAATCGTGATCAGAAGCCATGTGCAGACCGGAAAGATCCACACTGGCGGCGACCGTCAAGGTATCCTTAGCGCTTGCCTTTATGAGCCCCCTGGCAGTACCGGTTACATTCCCGCCCCCTGCATGGGTGGCAATCACCAAATCTGGAAACCTGCCCTCTTGTTCTTTGACTTGCATGGCCACTTCATAACCAAGTGTTTCGATGCCGAGGATTGAGTAGGGTGTATATAATGAAGCATTGAAGAACCCGGTCTCTTTGAGGACAATGAGAAACTGGTAGAAGAGTTCTGGTCCTACCGAAAGACGTATAACTTCTGCTCCGTATGCTTCGCAGGCTCGAGTTTTTTCGGCGATTTCCGGCTGAGCAATGCCTTTGCTGTCAAAGGCTTCCTGCACAATGATACACTGAAGGCCTGCCTTTGCCGCATGGGATGCCACAGCAGTGCCGTAGTTGCCGCTCGTTGCTGCGGCAATCCCTTTGTAGCCTTTCTCTCCCGCTTCGTGAGCCGAAAGAGATGCTCTGCGGTCCTTAAACGATCCCGAGGGGTTTGCCGCTTCATCTTTTACGAAAATTCGTGCGCCCTTGCCCGGATCGGAGATGGAACGGGCAAGTTCAGTCAGATTTCTAAGTTCAACAAGCGGTGTGTTGCCCACGGCTGTCCGGCTCTGGATGTCACAGATAGTTTCCAGGTCATATCCGGTGTCGGAGAGCATTCCTTCATAATCAAAGGAGAGGAGACCGATTGTATATTTTCCGTAATCAATACCTAATGAGGAGCGCATGATGTCGGCTTTCTGTGCCATGACTGCCTTGTAGGAATAATCTGTGCTCATTGCGCCTTCCCCCTTTCTCTCAAGATTGCCCGAACCTCAGCCCCAATGGGAGAGAGTTCCGGTATTGGACGGCCATACATATGGGTGTATGCCGGATTGATTTCAATGAGCCTCCCCTTGATCCTTCTACCGGCAGGGGTTATGATCTCCGCTTCTTCACCAATTACTGCATCGTGGACGAGAAAACCCTTAACCTTCATCTCCAGGGGAACCTGTTGTGTGTCATTGGGTACCTGTGGTGCTCTCTCTCCCTTTTCAAGCAAGATCTTGTAGATTTCAACCCATGTATCCTTTTTTGCTCGCTCGGCCATTGTCCACTCCTTACGCTATTTCTTTGATGAACATGCAAATATCCGCCATGATGGAGGCGTGAACCGCAAGCTCCGCTATGGATTTCAGGTCCGGGCTGCTGTTCATCACCTGCGGGATCATGTTCACATCTAAGGCAATCGTTCTGATATCAGCTGGAATTTCATGACTACCGGAAATGCTTGCATTGAGCTCGCATTTGATTTCAATGTAATCGCTGGCTTTCTCATGCTCTAGATAGGGGTAGATTCACTGAAGATAGATGAGATAGATTACCGGTTTGCTATTAATATGCCGCGGCTGTACAGGTGCATCTTGAGGTCAGGTTGGGCTCAATTTGTACGAGGGATTTCCAGTTTGATATTGAAAATAATAGGCCCCTGGGTTTACTCGATTCTGTCGATTTTCCAGTCCATGGCATTTGCGATCATGTTGATCGATTCAGAAAAACCGTAGTGTCGCACGACGATTCCCTCTTCCGCACTCTTTTTAAAGGCCTCCTTTACTCCAGATATCATAGTAACGTCTCCCGAGGAAAAAGAGTAAAGAACACCGCGTTTCAACGCGGGCTTCTTTACTATATTGTATCTTCATTGCTTTCAGTTGGATTTGCTAACCCCATCTACTAAGTTATTCGTCTATCCATTCAGTGTAAACCTTAAAGTGAACCTTACCCGTACCCCCAAACTCCAGTCCCTGATCCGCGCAATCCACAGTTTTAATAAAAAGCCCATTAGGATCAAGCCCTTCAGCTATCCTATCGTAAATCATAAACATATAGATCTGGAAACGATCAAGAGCATTAATGCAAAGTGGAAAGGTGGATTCCTCTGCATTTATAACATTTCGATCAACCACTAGCTTATCTCCCATTTTAACTGGAAGAGAGCAATGGCTCACATCAATAACCTCAAAAATTGTTCTTAGCCTTGCCAAATCGTCACGGTGTGAAATTAGCTTAAGCCATCCTGGTGCGAGTTTTTTTATATCTTCGCCTTTTATGTCATAGCTCTTTTCTATATATTGTCGGGTTTCTTCATCAATCTCATCCATTGCCTTGCCTCCTTCTATAATAAAAAGTTGCTAGCCTTTATCACAAATCTGGCGCTCAATTCTATTGTTAAATAGCTCATATTTATTTCCCCATTCCGCCTCACCTCTAAGCCAAAGCAGCAACAAAGTCAGTAGATTTAGAAATAGTGGCCAATTTGGGAAGTATTTGAGTCATAGCCATATCATGCATCTCGTCAGTATAGTCTGCACAGCAATCCTCCAAAATTGTAATCTTATAGCCCAGCTCGACTCCATACCTAGTAGTACTGTCAACGATATAATTAGTAGTTTGCCCTGCTAAAAACAGTTGCTTTATTCCTCCGGCACGAAGAATGATGTCTAACTCAGTATGTGAAAAAGCACTCGTATCATAATTGAAAATAATTATCTCACTTGACTGCGGCTTTAACTCATCAATGACCTCGGCATCCCATGTCCCCCTAATAAAGGCTCCGCTCTCCTTGCACGAGTCCAGCAGAGGGCAAGCTCCCTCTACTATCTCCGGGAATCCTGGCCTAAAACCAACATTAACGTAAATTACAGTCATACCTGCATCCCTGCTTGTCTTAAGCGCCGCTGACGTGTGCTCTATACACTTATGCTTTTGCATTTGGGCAGGCATACCAGCAGCTGCAAGCTTACCCTTAGGATTTAAAAGGCAATTCTCGTAATGCAATATCAATAATGCCGATTCATGGATGTTAATTTGAAGATTAGTTTCCATTGATTGTCCCTCCTTCGCTTTAAGATTTATACATAAACTTGACGTTTATTCCAATTTTATCCCTCTTTTCTCATTAACTCTGCTTGAGCATTCCAGCACCTAATGGCAACTAAAGCTTTTCTGTTATCTTAGCATCTTTTTATTCGGATGCTGAGACTGCCGAAAAAGTCCAATTTTTGCTTTCTATCGAAATTCATGTGAACTAAAGTTAACTACTATCAAGTCTAAAAAATTACGCTTTTAGGGTTTTTCGACAGTCTCTATGGAAAATAAGGAGAAATTAAGGATTATACGAGTTTCGATTTCTAATTTTAAATCATAGTATCCAATTTGATTTTCCCCTCAGTTAGCCTCTAATTACCTTTTTAATTTGTTTATCAAATTAACCATTTCTTGAGCACATTCTCTCGCCTGGGCCCAGGGGTCGTTATGGGGTGTCTTACCATCAGCTTCTAACCCAGTCGTTATTAACGTGCCTGGAGCTACCGTTTCACAATACCCAGAGACCGTAACATCAAAACCTCCCCCTGTATACATTCCCTGTATTGAAAAGAAGGTATTTATTGCCTGTAAGGCAGGGGTTGTTCCTCTTGTCCAGGTGCAAGCAATAGCTCCCCCCACTTTTCCTTTTAAAGATTTAGTTATCCATAAGTTAAATGTTCGATCTATAATCGCCTTTGCTTGAGAGGTTACGTTCCAGAAATAAACCGGGCTACCGAAAATTATTCCATCCGCTTGCTGAAGAAGAGGATAAAGCTCATTCATATCATCGTCTATGACGCAATCTCCGCTTGGGATGCAGGCAAAACATGACGTGCATCCTTCGATATTTTTGTCTGCAACTGTCCATAATCGTGTTTCAGCTCCCAAATTAGCCGCTTCTTTTAATGCCTCATTTACAAGCACCTCAGTATTGCCGTTTTTACGCGGACTCGCAACAATTCCCAAAATATCCATCGCATGTACCTCCTTTCAAAGTTGAAGTTTTGGCATTCCTTACCCTATTTCTTGAAACTCTATCTTTTTCCAACAATATCCATCGCATTCACCTCCTTTCAAAGTTGAAGTTTTGGCATTCCTTACCCTATTTCTTGAAACTCTATCTTTTTCCAACAATATCCATCGCATTCACCTCCTTTCAAAGTTGAAGTTTTGGTATTCCTTACCCTATTTCTTGAAACTCTACTCCGGTTTAAGAAATGCCGACAGGAAAATTTCTGGAGTTATCGGCTTAAGCCCGTTACCAGTTGGCGGTACATAACAGCTTGGTTAGCGCAACAAGCTGTAACCAAGTCTAGCTTTTTTGAATTAGCCACAAGTGTTTGCTCTTTTCCTTTAGAAACCAGGTGGGGATATCGCCGAGACTATGATTAAAGGTACATTACCTGTGTTAGTGAGCTTATGTGGTGTATTTTCAAGTATATATATGGAGTCTCCTTCTTTCAGGTCATATTTATCGTCCCCAAGTTCAATCCGGCATTCTCCCTGAAGGGCGAGGGCTGCTTCATCTCCCTTGTGGGCCATAGGGGATTCGGAGCTTGCGGCGCCTACCTCCAGTCTGGTGAGCAGCAATTCAATTCGATGGTCAACATGTGAAGAGAGTAACTGGTAGGTGAGTCGAGAGTCAGTATTAATCAAGATCCTGCGTTGGTTTTTTCTCATTACCGGCCCCTCAGTTGACAATCCATCTTCAAAGAAGGAGCTTAGAGGAATGCAGAGTGCGAGTGCAATTTTGCGAAGAGAATTAATGGACGGATTGGTTAGCCCCCTTTCTACCTGGCTAATAAAGCTCAAGCTCAAGCCGGTCTTCTCGGCCAGATTGACAAGATTCATTCTCTGGGCCTTCCTCACCCTCCGAATTATTGCTCCTCTCAATGTGGCATCTGGATCGTTCATGATTTATTTTTAAATGCTACTGTAAAATATGTCAAGACTTTTATCATACTAAAATTATTTTTTTTTGAAAACTCCCATTTGAGTGACCGAAAGAAATGAGCATATATAAATACAAGAATGCTATAACAAAAAACAGTGCTATAATAACATATTGAATATATAATAGATATTATGCGGATGCCCCTTTATTCCTCCTTTCATAGACGCGCAGGGATAGTTGTTTTTATGCCGTGCCTATTAAATAATTCGGGCAATAATTTATTTTACACATAGTGAAATACACTCCTCGCTTGACAGACGCTGTCTATTTCGGTTTAGTGTAGTTGCGTCTGAACAGGCTTCTTTTCCAGGCAGTACTCATTACCCCTAAACGATTCATTGCCACCGGCTTAGGCCTATTATGATTACGGAAAAAAAAAGAATTTTGAAGCCTCATCCATTTCAGAGATGGTATGTGCTCGCAGCTTCATTTATTATCCTGTTTTTCAACGCAGGGGCCCGGTTTTCGATTGGGGTAATGTTCAAACCTCTGATTTCGGAATTTGGCTGGAGCCGCAGTTCTATCTCCTTCGCATTCTCACTCAACATGGCGATGTTTGCGCGCGCTCTTTTGATTGTGGGCAGATTTTATGATCGCTATGGTCCGAAATGGATCATTATCATATCGACCGTCCTTCTCTCAGACGGCTATATGAGTGTCTCTTCCATCGATTCATTATGGCAGTTCTATATTTTTTATGGGATCCTGTCCGGCATTGGTCTGGGAGGAACATCGGTTCCCCTAATAGCGGCCCTCACGAGTAAGTGGTTTGACAGAGGCCGTGGCCTGGCCATAAGTCTTGCCCTTTCCGGCAGTTGCGTGGGACACTTCGTCCTAATCCCGGTTTTTACGACATTTGTAGGAAACTATGGCTGGAGGGCATCCTATTTCTTCATAGGATTAATCATGTTGGCCGTCAACACTACCCTTGCTCTTCCTGGTAATTAGAGGAGACCCGCAGGAGCTTGGGCACACCTCTCTTAACCGAGAAGAGGTAAACAACGCAGAGGCGCAGGAAAGGGGGCCAACAGATTCAGGTCTTCGGGATCTGGGTTTACGTGAAGCCATGAGAACCTACTCCTTCTGGCTTTTTGTCTTTGTCATGTTCGTTTGTGGTAGCGGTGATTTCCTTGTCTCAACCCACCTCATTCCTTTCCTTACAGATCATGATATTTCCCCTGTAACGGCAGGGAATATGTTGGCCTGGTACGGATTGGTGAGCCTGGCAGGACTTCTTATTGCCGGACCGGCCACGGACCTGATAGGAAACAAGATCCCGGTGACCCTGACATTCACACTTCGATTTCTGTTGTTTCTGCTGATCCTGAGATATCAGAACCTGATCACCTCCTATATCTTCTCTCTGTCTTTCGGCTTCACCTTCCTTATTACCGCTCCCATCGCTACCACACTGACGGCGAGGCTTTACGGCCTTACCCATGTGGGCATCCTTACGGGCTTCATTTCAACCATTCACCATCTCGGAGGAGCCATCTGGGCATATGTGGGAGGATTAATCTTTGACAAAACAGGAAGTTATCGGTTAGTTTTCATTCTATCGGCAATCATGGCTTTAATGGCGGTTTTTTGCAGTATTATGATAAAGGAAAAAAGGCATAAACCGGACGTCGGCATCCGATAGCGGGCCTTGGCCTATTATGCAGCTCGCAAATCGTGACATTTTGAACATAATCAAGCCAGGCTTGGGCATCCTTCATTTATCGCTTTACACTTTCTCAAAATGACATATGAATTCCAAATGACCGCAAAAAGGCGCAAAAGTCTCAAAAATATGAATTTATCATCTTTAAGATACTATTGCCTTATTGTTGACAGTGTGCACCTACGACAAAAGTATCTTTAATATACTGACATTTATATCCAAAACGTTTTATCAAACGTTCTTAATCTATCATGAAAATAAACATGCTCGACTATTAAGTCTCCAACCCTTTTGCGCTTTTTGTGCCTTTTTGCGGCTATTTTTTCTTAAGAGTGTAAAGTACCTTTGGGCCCCTATGGAGGATGTCCTTAAATGATTATCATCATAGCCACAACCGGAATAATATTAGCGAGCATCATCTATCTGCTCTGCGTTCCTGTTTATTTCGAAATTGGATATAATATTGAGCAGAGAGAGCTTGAGAGATGTTCCTTTAGGCTTTATCCTTTCAGCTATCGGATTAAGCCCAAAATTGGACCAGATAAGAAATCAGCCAGGCAAAGTGATCAAGAGGAACAAAAGACGAAAAAAAAGAAGAGATTTCGTATAAGTTATGTTCAATTGATAAGAGATGAATTGGGGACGCTCAGGCAGGTAGCCTCCAACTCTGTTAAATTTATCCAAAGAATCGTCATTTCTCCCGATTACTATCTGAATGTCAGCCTAACCGGCGGCTTCACCGAACCCCATATAACGGGGTGGTTTTATGGTGGTGTATGCGGCATCCAGCCGATGTTAGGCAAATCCATAAGGCTTTTCTATGAACCTGACTTTACCAAGGAATCTTTAAACGGCAAGCTAAGAGGACGTCTAACCGTTCGTCTATATAGCATTATGAGAGAAGTGTTGATTTTTCTCTGGAGATTGCCGAAGTTGAGATTATTGAGAATATATTTAAAGTCAAGAAAAGGAGGTAAGTGTGGAGAATCAACTGACTGAACTGATAGGCACAATAATGGGTGAACTTAAAGAGATTTCCAAGACCGAGTCCATAGTCGGGGAACCGGTAAGCTTAGGCGAAAAGATGGTCGTGCCGGTAACCAAGCTGTCCTTAGGGTTTGCGGTCGGCGGTGGTGAGGGAAAGGCTCCGGAGAAAGGTAGTAGTTTCGGTGGGGCCGGTGGTGGCAGCGCCAAGGTTGAACCGGTGGGATTTATCGTTATTCAAGAGGATAATGTATCGTTCCTGCCCACCAAACCGGGTAAGTTTGAAGGTTTGATTGATGCCATCCCCGGTGTCATCAATAAAGTAAAGGATATTATCCCTGACAAAAACAAGGCAAAAGTCAAAAGCGAAGAGAAAAATGGAGCGAAGTAAATTTATTTTTTTCAATCAACAATCACAAATTCTATATGTCTTATCCACGCAAGAGAATTATCGTCCAAAAACCTGGGGGCTATGACCTGATCCTTGACGCAAACGGGGCCTCAACACTCAGACGTTCCTATCACCATCTGAAACCGGGTGGGCGGCTGTTAATCTACGGATTCGCCTCCATGTTCTCCTATTCGGGCAGGAAAAACCTTCCCAAATTGATCTGGTACTATCTTCGAACACCCCGCTTTAACCCCTTTGACCTGATCTATCTCTTTGAGAGGATTGAACTCTTTCATCAAATAATGGCCGATCTCCTCAAATGTGATTCAGAGGGGCTCATCCCCCCTATGCCGGTAACGACCTTTCTCTTTGAAGACGTGGTCAGCGCCCACCGGGCCATTGAATCCGGTAAAAGCGTGGGCAAACTGGTGTTGGTTATTTAGGGCTGGGTCAATGTGACGTCCGGCGGGACGGATCAACGGTTCAGGGTTTAATGTTTTTTTTGGACTCTGAACCCGGGAACGGTTACGTTCATTCTTACCACATTGCCGTTACATGTGAATATTCTAAAATTTTTCTATCCTTTGTCAAAAGCGTTAAATTATGCGTTCTTGCTGTGGCCACAATGATTCGATCGGCCGGGTCTTTATGGAAATCGCCAGGAAGATTGCATGATTCCATCGCTATCTCAGGCGTTAACTCAATTACCAGTAGACCGCTCTTGCCTATAGCATTGTTTAGCCAGCGCTTCGGATCAATTTTTACATTTATGCGCCCTTTGGTCACCATCATTGCAAATTCCCATATGGAAATCGAGGCAATGGCGCGTTGATCGGTTTGCGTCTTTTTAATCAATTTTTTGACATTATCGGACAGCAGCTTCGTTGCGCTATGCGACCATATCCAGGTGTGTGTATCCAACAGAATCATAACTTAATCAAGTTCCCAGGCCTCATGACCAATGACCGGTTTGGTTAGATCGCCGATAGTTTCGACAAGCCCTTCCATGCTTCCAAGGAGAGGATCTTTTTCGTTCTGCCGCGCAAAGTGAACCAGTCTTGCAACCGGCTTGCCTCGTTTTGTGATAATAACCTCTTTATGCGTTATCTTGACCTGATCAAGAATTTTAAAACAATTTGCCCGAAATTCTGCGGCATTGATTTCCATTGATTAATCACCTCCCTATAACATTATGTACATTTTAATATGTACTTATGGCGAGGTCAATCTTTTTTCTACTTGGACTTATATTAAACCCATAAAATCGGCGAAGAGCGTGGGTAAACTGGTGCTGGTGATGTAGGCGGAGTATTCAGGCCACCGGTGGTACCCTCTTTGCTTTATCCTGTGGATTGTCCACTCATAGGAGGGTGAAGCGAATTCCACCAATTTTCAATCGCCAATCTTCAATCGCCAATTTTAGAGCAACGGCCCCACGAGGTGTGCGGCATTTTCAATGAACCGCTGAGTTTTTGAGCGCTTTCGCCACTCATTGAGGTCCATCATTTCGGAATCTTCAATATATTTGGCCTGCATGGCCCGCACCTGTTGAATGAACCCCGGATCGTAGACAAAAAGGGAGATTTCGAAATCGAGCCACAGGCTGCGCATGTCAAGATTGACCGAACCAAACACGCATATTTCACCGTCTACTGTAATGGACTTGGTATGCAACAACCCTCCATTAAATGCTGCAATCTGTACACCTGCGGAGAGGAGGTCGTCGAAAAACGATCGACTGGCATAACGTACGAGTCGTGAATCCACCTTTGAGGGCACCACAACGGTGACTCCAACGCAACGATGCGCTGCTGAGATAAGTGCAGTGAAAAGGGTGTCATCCGGGACAAAGTAGGGTGTTGTGATCACCAACTCCTTTCGGGCTGAGTAGATTGTAGTCAGCAATAACTGATGAATGGCCTCGGGTCTGAATGCCGGTCCGGATGGCACCACCTGAACCGCTGATGGGCCCTTCTCCGCTACGGAGTGTACGCCACTTGTGGCTTCAAGCGCCTCTAATCCTGCACCGGTATCAAGCTCCCAACTTTCTATGAATATTCCTCCTAATGCCTCCACACTCGGGCCTTCCATCCTCACCATTGAATCGATCCACTGGCCTACGCCCTCGTCCTGCTTGAAGAATCGTGGGTCAACCAGGTTCTGGCTGCCGGTATAGGCGATCTGACCGTCTATCACGATTATCTTGCGATGGTTCCGGAGGTCCACCCTCGTCATAAACATTTTCATCACACCCACTGGCATGGACGCCACTAACTTGACACCGGAATCACGGAGTCGTTGCCCCAACTTACTCTTCAGGAATTCCTTACTCCCAATGGCGTCGACCAATACACGGCAAACCACACCTCGTCCTGCAGCCCGCATCAATGCCTCTGCCACCTGGTCTGCCATTCCTCCAACCTCCCAGATGTAGAACTCAAAGTGGCATGTGCGCTTCGCGTGATCTATATCGACAATAATCGATTCGAAAACAGACTCAAAATCATGCATAAGCTGCAGTTGATTCCCCTGCATAGCCGGAAATCCCACCACTGTCTCGGCGTGGCACTGGAGAGAAATCACTTCCCCGTTGGCAGTGGGTTGAGCAAGTGAAGCCCGTTCCTGCAGTTCTCTCTGCCACTCATTATAGAGGTTATGGATTGCAACTGCCCTTTTCAAATACTTCTCACCAACGCGGTTCTCGCCGATGAACAGGTAGATAAGGGCGCCGACAAAGGGGACACTGAAAATCACAGCGAGCCACGCAAGAGAGACACCGACGGGCCGACGTCTCATGATGACGCGGATAGAAAGACCGATAATGATGGTCCAGTGGGCAATAAATATCAGGGTAGTCATTAATGTAATTTCGTAAGTCACCAAAAGATCACCTCCTTTGTAAGGCGTATCAGCCAGGTTTTGCTAACACTGATAATTTGAGATCTGGGCACGTATCAAAGGCTGGGATAGTCTCGGAATTACTTAGCATGCAAAGCGTATTGCACATTAGGCACATTTGTGTATAATGCAGTAACCTTCTTCAGCGAACGGATTAGCTGAAAACTTACAGGTCTTAGCCCTGTGAGAACCTCTCAGGGCTGTTATTTTAACCGATTATGATTTCATCCAACGACCGTTTTGGCACATGGTGGACATCCTCATCGTCACGCCAGTATTTGATATCTCCATCAGACCCCACGGTATCTATCACGACCGTCTCCTTTGGTTTGCCAAGGGCCAGAACAAGCAGTATCTCATAGCGAGAGGGTATATTCAGGTCACCTCTAAGTCCCTCCTTATTGATTGTGGCAATCATACAGCCACCAAACCCCCTCGAAGCGGCGCCCAGAATAATGGTTTGGGCCGATATCCCATGGTCCCAGGCAATCGACTTGCTTATCTCGCTGTCTCCGAGCAGAATTATATAGGCGGATGGCCTCTCCCCCTCTTCCGGACCCGGCCAGTCTTTTAGGTAAGCGGCCCAAACAAGATGCTGAAAAATAAGGCCATTCTTTTCGGGGTCAGCCGAAAGTATATATTTCAGCGGTTGCAGATTGCCCCCTGACGGAGAGTATCTCGCAAGGTCCACAAGTTCTCTCAGCGTATCCATTCCTATAGCGGTTTCCTGATAAAATCTCCTGTAACTTCTGCTTTTTCGTACCACATTATCAATCATCTTATCCTCTTTTTTTGATAAGAACTTGTTTTCTTAGAAAAAAACCATACCGAAATGCCACTTGGGCGTCAAGGAAAAAGAAACCTCAATATAGGTGGGGTCAGATTGGATTGTGGCGGTGAGGTGTTGGTTTCCCAGCCTCCTTCTCGATTGAAGATACTATATCACTGTTGTTGCAGGGTTTTTCAAAAAAAGTGAACAAATGATCTGGCAGTCTTGAATGATTTTGGTGGATGTGGTATGCTAACTTAATGTATTGTTAACTTGGCATATTCTCAATATATGTCAACCAATGCCGAACCTGACATAGGGAATCAGATAACACAGGTTGCCTCAGTTTGCTCGAATTGATGATAACACAGGTTTTTAGGTTGCTGAGATCTTTGACTTCTATCAAGACAAAGAGGATTAAAACCAGGCTGGAATTGGTTGTCGAGTAGACCGAGGACTCCCATGGCTACAGGCTGAAGTTTGTTTTGTCCGTTTGCCGCCTGGTTTCCCAGCGGTGCCACAATATCTCAGCCATACCTTCGGTCGCGCCCCGGTCCCTCACAGGTAGGGTCCCTGTCACATGGTAGAAGTGGGAGCTACATCTGTCCCCGTTATCCGTTACGGAGCGTGTCAGGTACAGATTGAACCCTGGTCTGATTTCACACGCCGCCAAAGGCCAGGCTTGGGTTTTAAACTTGGTATATCATAAACTTCCAATAATTGATCTGCACACTTCGCCTGAAGAATCTCTGGACCGCAACCGCATAGACCGAAAACTAACCTCCCCAACATGTGGTTGTTGCAGATCATTAAAAGGGAGGTTTTCTGATGTACAAAGAGATTTATGTTGCTGCGTTGGTTGTGATTTTCCTTGGATTTGTGTCAACTTCATCAGCCAAGTCTGCTAAATATAGGTGGTGGAAAGATCAGGATTTGGTTCAGAAAGTCAAGATCGCTAAGGAACAGCAAGACAAAATCGATAATATTTTTAGGAAATCACGGTCAGACACGAAGAAACTGAGGACGAAAGCCCGCGAACTCAAGACCCAGTTGAACAGTATCTTCGGGAAGGCGGATCTGGATCAAAAAAAATTTAGTGAGACCCTAATTAAATTTGCGGATATTCGTAAACAACTGTACATTGAAATGGTCAAAGTGAAGTTCAAGGTCAGAGAGGTTTTTGATAAGGATCAAATCAAAATCCTCTTGGCTGAATATCCCATATATTTCAACCTCGGTGCTAAATGGTCAGGCAAGGCTGGTCGGCCCAGTAAAGAGAGGAAACTGAAAACTCTTCCGGAAAACAAGTAACCTCCCCGTCGCGCGCAAGAGGCCTGAACAATTATGGAATAACGGCTTTTTCGTTTTCCAGAGGTGTTTGCAACGTTAGAATCTGCCAAGGCTCTGACCGGGTCTCTTTACGCTTCACGGCGCATCAGATAACGTAGTCCACAAAACAACTTAACGGACGAAGCAAGGGACGTTAGACTATTGGTTACGCTACGGGGGAAACGCATCGGGCAGGAAGAGTTTGAGCAGATCCGAAATGATAATTCTGAGGCTTTCAGTGAAAAGCCAGAGTTCCCAGGCCTCGTCGCTTGGCTCAGAGAACCCACTCAAATGGACCGAGCATACCTCAGTCCGCCGGAGTATGACTTGAACAATTCCCGAAGTCACAAGTGGTTGCATGATGCAAGCGAATGTTTCAAATAGAAAAATATGGCCGCTCTGGCCCTTCAGAGGTTAAGATAAATTGTGTAAAGTGATAAGAATACCTATTTCGCTGCCAGACTCATGTTTGAAACGCATTTCAGCCGAACAGATTTTTGATCCCTTTCACAGGATTTTTTGATAAGTCTATGTCTATGACTTGGCTAGCCTCTTTCCCCAGATCAGGAAATACGTTTTTTAGAAATATTCTGTACGAGGTGTACGGCTTGGAGTCTTCCACCTTTCACACGGAGCTAGATATCCCGTTGACAAAAAACTATAGTGATTATCCCTTCGTCAAGACGCACCTCCTGCCCGATCAATTGATTCCGAAAGACTCGACTATTCCCGCCATTTATCTCGTTCGGGATGGCAGGGATGCGTTGTGCTCCGAAGCGCATGCCACCAAAGACTTTGTCCATCCTCATTCGCACTTTCTTGAAAACCTGAAGGCAGCCATCATTGCAGAAAAGGGAAGCTTTTTTGGGGGTTGGTCAAGAAATGTGTTGGAATGGATTGAGCGCACGGAAATCGTCATCCGGTTTGAAGATTTCATCAGATACCCCCTGGAATGCGTTGAACGGATAAGACGATTCATGGATTTGCCGGAACCCGACATAAACAAACTCCCGACATTTGAAGCCCTCAAATACGGGGTACCCAAATATGGCGCAAGAAAGGACCTCCTCCTTACTGAAGCAGAAAAGAGACGAACGGCGAGAAAATCGTTCAGAAGAGGTAAGATTGGAGCATGGAAGGACGAGATGCCAGAAGAACTTCTGGATCTATTCTGGAGCATGCACGGCGAAACTATGGAAATGATGGGTTACACATATGATGGCGAGAATAGAGCTGATCTGAATCCCGATGTTGACTACAAGGTCATGGAAAAGCTCGATATACCCATTGCAAAGAAAGAGAATCGCAAATTCAGGGTACTCGTAGAGGCCGATAAATTGGCCGATCCTGTTAATGACGGTGTAAAAAGATACCTGCTGGAGCTTCTGGCGGGTTTTGTTCCAGTCGTGGAGAACAGGAGAAGCAGGTGGCAAATTGATCTTTATGTTGACGGTAAGGTCTGTTCGATTATTGACCTAAAGGACCAGATTTCCAGGGACTTCAGATCAGAGCCGCTCAACGGGAAAAATCGACAAAAGGAAAAGAGGCAAGAAAAGGTTCCCGAACATACATCAGAGAGAAGACCTAAAAAAACTGAAAGTCTATCTCCGATGTCTGAAGTTGGAGCATCGACGGGGTACACTCAGGTTAAGGAATTTATCAAAAGGTATATCCCGGCATGGCTGGACCGGATGCTTTTTTTTCATAAGGTTATGGCATATCTCAATAGAGCGGAAGAAATGGACCGTGGTTCGACCGACCCGAGAGGTGTTGCTAAAAAGAAAGAACTTCTTGAATCTTATGACCTCATCCATTTATCCCTGCCACAGCACTACCTACCCTTTGAAATGCTCAGTGCCAAGTTTGTCACTACGGTCCATGATTTCACCACCCATTATTTTCCCAAAGCCCATACGAAAATTAATATTGCTAACGCAAAACGCGGCCTAAAGTTTGTGGAAAGAAAGAACTCGGACATCATCGCCGTATCTTCTTCAACCCATCATGACGTACTGAAGGAATGCAATATCTTCCCTGCTAAGGTCCATATGGTTCATGAGGCAGCTAATAAAAAGAAATTCAAATTTGAGATAAATCGGGATGATACCCAGAAAATCAAAGAAAAATACCATATTCCCCTGGATAGGCCCTACTTCTTTTGTCTTTACACCTTAGAACCTCGAAAGAACATAACAAACACCATTAGAGCATTTAAATCCATGTTAAGGGATGATCCTGGAATAGATCTGAACCTCGTGATAGGAGGGGAAAAGGGTTGGGGTACTGACAACCTTTTTAAGACAATTCATACTTTCTCCAATCGGGTTATCTTCACCGGATTTATCGATGATAAAGACCTTTCATCCTTGTATTCCGAAGCACTTGCATTTTGCTATTTGTCGTTTTATGAGGGTTTTGGTCTTCCTGCGCTTGAAGCCATGAATTGTGCGACACCCGTCATTTACGGCCGCAACAGTTCCCTCATTGAGGTGGTTGGAAAAGGAGGCCTTCCGGCAAATCCCTATGATGTGGCTGATATCCGAAAGAAATTCGAAATGATTTACTACGACCACAAGCTTCGCCGTAGAAAAGGGATGCTCGCCCTGAAAGAATCCCTAAAATTCTCATGGCGCAAAACCGTTATAGAGACGCTAAGTGTCTACGAAGGCATTATTCTCAGGGACGACCGAGAAACGTAACGTCAGGGGGGACCTGTCTGATGCTGCCTGTTGGGTGCATTGTGAAAAATATGCTCTGCAAAATTGCACATTCGATTAATACAAGCCTCAACAGGAAAGCGTTTGGTGACATTCAGACGTTCGTCATGTTCATCGGTTAGCCCATCAAAATGATCCATGTTACACGGAATCCCTTTGATAATATCGTTAAGAAGTAGAGGGGGCAACGAAAAACGGAGAAAAATCACTCTCAAACGGATTCTCAAGAACACCGACAGACTCCTTCTCCAGACATCTACAATTCAATGGACTTAGAACAACAAAAAAGGGTAAGACCGAGTTGCTTTCATATCGGTCTGCCAAAAACCGGCACAAAGACGCTTCAGAATCATCTTTTCCCTGAGCATTCTCAAATCTACTATCTTGGGAAGTGGTCCAATCGGGCACTAACCCGCCATCAGGAACATCAATGGCGTGGGTCCAAGAAGGGGAACCCCCCAGGGTGCCGTAACCGTCTTGTGGAAGAACTCCTCTATCAAATCTACAAAGGGGATTGCTTGAATCCTGATATGAGCCGATCTCTTGACCTTTTTTCTCAGTCCGTGGCGCCGTCCATTGAAAAAAATAGTGTACCAGTCTGGTCCTGGGAAACAATTGCAATGTCTTCTTTGAAGAGACGCCGGATGGCTGCAAAGAACTTGCGGGTCGTCTTTGGCCCCTCCAAGATCGTTATCGTTCTCCGTAATCCCATAGAGCTAACGGTGTCTCTCTACTTACAGCGTCTCAAGGGGCATTTATGGGGAGACAAATTTAAAAAATGGGGTGGCCCGAATTTTCCATCCCTCGAAAAATGGCTGCAGAATCAGTTGGGGCGGCTGGAGAAATCCCACCTTGATTATGCGCGGACTATCGAGATTTATGCAGATCAGTTCGGAAAAGAGGCTGTCGGCATCTTTCTTTTTGAGCATTTGAAGGAGGACCCCCGATCCTACTATGAGTCCTTCTGCCGCTTTCTTGAAATTGATCCGGAAGAGGGTTTAGAACTCTTGGGCAACCACCACCTGCACAAGCGCTTCACGACAGCCCACATGGAAAAGATAAAAGAAATTCAAAGATCGCTATGGAAAAGCCTGGCCTTTCGCCGTGCAAATCGGCGTTTGCGCAAAAGGATGGTTGGCCTGCAGGGGAACAACCCGGCTTTAGATGCCCCCCCTGCCCAGATTGAAGTGAGCAAGGCATGGCGTGAGCGCATAGCCCGTGTGACCTGCAATGGTAACCGATACCTCGTCAAGTCGTGGAATCTCCCTCTGGAGGCTTACGGATACGCTTTGTGATGACCCTGGGGTTCCCGGTCCTGATTGCGATCCGTGGGATAGAATATAGAGCGGAAACAGAATGAAAAGCGGCACGAGGCCTGTTTTGGAAAAATACCATAAGAGACCTTTTATTCACATAGGACTCCCGCGAACCGGGACCAAGACGATTCAGTGGCATCTCTTCTCCCGCCACTCCGGGATTGAATATCTCGGAATCTATGACGGCAATGAACGGTTTCGCCATTTGCGCAAACTCAATAACGTTCGAGATCCCTCTGTCCAGACAATTATGAAGGAGATTGGCTGGGAAAACATCTTCAATCCAGACCTCGGACTATGTAAACGTTTGTATGCAGAATCGATCGCCACGGCCTTTGACCGGGGTAAAATACCTGTCTGGTCATGGGAGTCGCTTTCGATGGACGTATTCAAGAACCGCCGGGCCAGGGCCGAAAACCTGAGACAAGTCTTTGGTCCATGCCGTGTGGCAATCACCATTCGCCATCCGGTCAGCATCATGGAATCGGCGTATTTTCAGATCATGAGGCGCCAAAATGTCCACTTGCGGAAAGGAAAAACCTGGTATCTACCCATTGACAAGTGGCTCAACAGTAGGCATTTCAAAAAAGAGAGTTGGCACCATCTGGAGTACGAAAGAACCATCAGTCTCTACTGTAACGTATTTAGCGAAGAGGCGATTCGAGTCTTTGTCTTTGAAGATCTCAGAGAAAACCCCGGGGGATTTATAGAAAAACTCTGCCAGTTCATCGGCATAGACCCTGAGGAAGGCGTCAGGTGGGCTGCAGGAAAGGCCGAGAATGCACGGTCCGCGGTGACGCTCGATAGAATCAGGCAGATCGGCAGCTCCGGGGTGAGGTCCTTCATTTTTCGCAAAATGCGCCAGAAAAAGCGGAATGAATATCTCTTCCTTTCTGGTGAGCGGAAAGAGGATGAATTGCCGCGCATATCGAGCCAGGGCCGGAACCAGATAGAGGATTTCACCCGGAAGGGGAATCAAAGGCTTATGGCGCGATTTGCTCTGCCCCTGGATAAATACGATTATCCTCTTTAAGGACTCTCTATTGAAGTCCATACAGCTTTTTTACTGTTGCTTCCGCATGCGATGTTGGGGAATCAGATCCATTGCCATCCCCCACGGATTATTCATCTTCTTCGTCCGGACTGAAGTCCTCTGTCCTATTCTGTTTTCTGTTGATTCCAGGAAACAGAGTCTGGAGAGCCTCAGGGTTTCTCTCGAGCCATCCCAGCAAACACCAACCAACCAACTCCTTACCGTTTGCTATTAAGACGAGCGATTCCTCGTTTTCCGCAGACGCCCTTGGGGGCTTGCTGCACGACCAAATCAAAATGCGATCTGACATGATATCCAGCAGGCTTTCCGCGAAGATGCGATTTACCAGCGCGAGGTCACGGCCAGACAGAAGAATGACCTGATGATTTGAATACACCCCTGCAAACAGCCTCATGGCCGACAAGGCATATGAGGGGATTTCCTTCTGTTGTCCCTCTTCCAGCGGAACATCCAAGCTGACGGGGAGGATTTCATTCAGCGTTTTATTGGGAAATAGATCGGCAAGTTTCTTCTTGATCTCAGATTTAGTCAATGAACGAGGAAGGCCGAGGCATTCCCTCAGTGTACTGCCCTGACAGTTCATTTTTTCAGCAAACCAATACCTTATCGGTCTATCTGTGTCTTCGTGGATCGTCTTTATCTGGAACTGCGAAGCAAGAATGCGATCGACAGGTCGCTGGTTTAAAAGAAATATAGGCCGATTGGGTTCTAAAACCACTGTTTCCAGTCCGTTCATGATTGAGGGGACCTTAAGATGAACCGTGTCTCCACCAGTCCAGGAGGCAACATCGATGTCCACCTGTTGAGCTTCACTTACAAAATGATAATACGTTTCGACGTGTGGGAAAAACCGACTTAATTGCGTTACACCGCTACCCAATTGGCTCAGGGCTGATGAAAAGGCCTTGAGCGCAACCAGATATCCGAATACCACGCTCCAGTTCCAGTTCTTGGACATCACTCCTGTTGCGGCAGCGATGATGACTCCCAGAACGGATGCGGACATCAGGATGTTCACAACGAGGCGCGTCTTTTCAGCAAGGATGAACCGCCGAAAAAACGCATCAAAATAGTGTCTGGTTTTTCCCTTTGAAAAAAAATCATTCATGAGCCTGTCAGAATATTCAATCGGAGAGGCGCTACGGGACATCCTCTGTAAAAGGATGCGTCTTTCAAGGGATGCTTGCTTCGTATAGAGTTTGAGGTCTCTCGATGTTTGTGCTGCCGCGCTGTTTATTTTTTGGAGGAAAATAGAGGAAACAATGATAAGCGGAAATATAACCATTGACAAAAAGAGACTCAACGCAAAAAGAACTACCGAATAGGCTACAAGAGATCCTGCAGGCAAAATAATTTCTACAAGTTGACGCAAAAATCTACCGCAATAGTCTGCTTCCTGTTTTAAGCCGCCTTTGAGTTCATCCTTGGCCAGCATCTGGTTTGCCTTCCTCGTGGTCTGATAGGGCAGCCTGCTTGCAAAGACCAGTACTCTTTTAAAACAAAATTCTACGTAATTGCGTCTGAGTTGAATGGAATTCACCGCGGCAAAATATGCCAGCAAAGCCGAAACAATAAAGAAAACAAATGCGGAAAGACCTACAAAAATGATCACTCCTGCTGAACGCGAATTAAACGCATGTCCGAACAAGGAGAATATCTTGTTTTGTTCAAGGGCTTTTGCGAAAAGAAAGACAATACCAAAAGCCGCAACTTGGCACCCGAGCGATGTCATGCTGGCCAAAACGTTCTTAACGACGGGCTTTGCAAATCGGCATATGGCATCATGCCAGACCCAGGCGGCTATACCTTTATGCCGACTGAAAAACTGATTTGGCAGGTAAAACATATTATGATACACCCATCTGATTTTTCCTATTAGACAGTTGCCGATTGAGTTTTATGAAAAAACACAAGAAGTTTTTTACAGTGCTGGAAAAACCAATGTTATAAACGGGTTACAGGAAATGAATGATGATTCAATTTTTCAAGCCTGTATGGTCCAGGCTTGTCAGGGTTAGAATTTGGTTTGCTTAGAAATGCCACTACGATAAGGCATAAAAAAATATAGAAGCCAACGGCTCAAGTTAATTTCCTCATTAAACCATCTCGTAAAGCGGAATGCGCACCTAATAGGGCTGCGGGTGAAGCGTAATAATCTCCTCTCCGAAGGGCCCAAGGGGCTAGGTCGGAAAGAAGCAAATAATGAGAGGTTGAAAAAGCCTATCACACATGAAATGGAAGTGCAAATATCATACGCTTTTGGGTACCAGAATATCGGAGGAATGTCTCATACGGCAAGGTAGCCATAGTAACGCACCATTTGCTCGCCTTTATTTGGGACATCATCGCCAGTGGGTAGCAGTTCGTTGTGACGGCCCATGCATACGAATGTTGAGTTTTGGTTAAAAGTCAACATTGGGGAAGTATGGGGTGGTTTTAGAAGTTCTCCAGGGTTTCCTGGTGGATTTGCACCCACTGGTAATCTGTGGTAGGTTAGCCCCAGGGCGTTTTCAAGGTACGCGTACAGAAACAACCCTTCAGGCAGCCATTACTATTATCTAAGAAGGACCATAAATATGAAGCATTTAAATCTACGTAGTTTTTTCATGGCACTGTTGCTTATGATGGTCGGTATTTTCATGCTCGGCGGGTGCGATAGCGGTGAAAAAGTAGTAGATAAAGTCACTGCGAAGTTGCCGAATATCATCTTCATTCTTGCTGATGACCTTGGCTACGCCGATCTGGGTTGCTATGGGCACCCCTACGCCAAGACGCCGGCGATCGACAGATTGGCTGAAGAAGGCACCCGGTTTACCCAATTCTACGCAACGGGTATCACGTGCAGTCCTAGCAGAACCGGATTCATGACCGGCCTGTTTCCCGCCCGGTTTCAGAAGTACCCGGGAGATTTCGGCTTCGGCGACCGTACGACCATAACGGACCTCCTTAAAGAGCGCGGATACCGGACCGGTCACTTTGGGAAATGGGATATGGGACCGACGACAGAGGGTGTCTACGGCATCGACCAGTACGCCGCCGGATCAGGAAAAAAAAGAATCCCCTTGGACGGGATACCTGGCTGTTCGATGAAGCGATCAAGTTTATAAAGGACAACGCCGATAAGCCCTTCTATGTCAACATCTGGGGCCACATCACTCATTACCCGGTCGACACGCATCCTGAGTTGGTCAAGAAATTCAAGGATGTCGCTGTCAATCGCAAAGACTTCTCGAAGACCATGCAGCACAAGTATGATGAGTGCCTTCAAATCGGCGGCGATCTCAACACCTCGATGCGCCAGTATTTTGGCGATGTCCTTTCTCTGGACATGCAGGTCGATCGAGTATTGAAAGTAATCGATGAGCTCGGCCTTCGCGAAAACACATTAGTTGTCTTTTCCAGCGACCAAGGTCCGGCGCCGGTACTTTCGGGCTGGAAGAAAAAAAGGTCGAGGAAGTTTTCCGCCAATATGCTGGGATATGCCGGAGTGTTTCGCGGCGGCAAGCACGAGCAATACGAGGGCGGCGTGCGGGTGCCTTTCATCATCCGCTGGCCCGGACACGTCAAAAAGGGCCGCAGGGACAGCAACAACGTGATCTCCGGCATTGACTGGATGCCCACGCTATGCAGTATCGCGGGGATCAAGGAGTTGCCGGAACAACTGGACGGCGAAGACGTTTCCGATATCTGGTTTGGCGCCGACCGGGTCCGCACCAAGCCCCTGTTCTGGAAAGTCGGCTCGATGCGTCGCGCGCCGGCCATGAGAGATGGCAAATGGAAATTCCATCTCAACCCAAGACACGGAGACAGAATTGAACTCTATGATCTATCCGTTGATCCGTCCGAAAGCCGAAACCTTGCTGACCAGAATCCTGAAGTAGTGGCAGAATTAAGAGCGAAACTGGAGGCTTGGGTCGCCGAATTGCCCAAGGAATACAAAAAGGATGCAGCGAAGAAAGACAAGAAGAAGAGGAAGAGGAAGAAGCGTACCCGTCTATGGTAATCTACGAATGTTGACTTTTCCCTTAAACTCAACATTCATTTTCTATGTCACTGAAATAGGGCGTTAATTCAAATAGTTATCAGTTTTCAATATCACACAATTTCTCTGGTTTGCATTTTCTTGGTTGATTTTGATACCGATTATGTACCTTAATCAACATTCTAGAAAGGCTAGAGATGGGAGGATTTGAGCTCCTTCATACTATATCTGACGCTTGAATCCAATTTCTGTTGAGATTATTTTGCATTCTAACCAATCTGCGATATGTAATGATTACCGAAAGCTGCTATTTAGGCCAACCGAGGTAAAACCTGTGATATCATCATTTGGAGGGGCAAACCGAGAGTTGTGTTATGTCATGGAAACCACACGAATTTGACCTGTTCAAATAGTTTGGATTTCTCCAACGTATCCCAGCCCCGATTTCAAATAAGAAACAGACAGGAGATTTAGAGAAAGTATAGCCCAGAGAGTCCATAAAATCAGAGTGGGAGAACTCCAACATCTTGTGGGGGAGCCATCCTTAGACTGTTGATCCAAATGTGAGGGATACCTATATAAAGTGCGCGTTGGATTTTCCAGGCAAAAAGGCTAACTTACGTCTGGCACTCTTGCATGGGTTTGGTGGATGTGCTATGCTAACTTAATGCACGTTATGTTGTCAGTTAGTTTATGTTGCGTGTATTTGGTTCCTTCCATTTAATTCCCGAGATTCCTTTTGTAAGGAATCCTTCTAATTC
>Ga0208902_1000328_pt1 | contig 26319 bp, 22 predicted proteins | sample AntAceMetag02UKH_FD_184767 | JGI IMG/M metagenome (GOLD analysis project Ga0208902, IMG submission 184767) | Saline lake microbial communities from Ace Lake, Antarctica - Antarctic Ace Lake Metagenome 02UKH (SPAdes) (version 2) | ecosystem: Environmental > Aquatic > Non-marine Saline and...
GCTTTTAGTTCATAAATCTGATCAAAATATGTTTCACTTATGTCGCTAGCTTCTCCAAGTCTATATTTTAAGCGAAGCTCGTCGTAGCGTTCTGTTTCTGTGTCATCAGGCGTTTTATTTTTTTGCATGTTTAGAACCACTTCTAGATCGCTTTTTACCGTATTTAATGATATTTTATATTCACCTAAAGTTAAGGTGATGTCACCGTCTCTATGTGTTGTAACTCTTGCTGTGTGTGGCAAAGTTGTAACAATTGCTTCGGGCTCCATGGCTGATAATGAAAGAAATGTGAGAAAGGGAAAGATAAATTTTTTCATAGAATTCTATCGTTTGGCTTGTTTTTTTACGAATGACATTTTAAGGGCAGTTTGAAGTTTTTGAAATATAGATTTTACAAGGCCGGCTTGAATGGTACATGCGCTTTCAGAGTTTAATTTTGGAAGATGATGAACTAACTTGGCTATGGCGCTTTTAATTGATGTGCGTGTCCAATCGTAGGTGTCTGGATGTTCTAGCAATCTCCATAGATAGTCTGCACATTGGTACGCTTGCTGAAGGTTAGAAGAGGATAGTTTTGTTGTGCCAATTTGGGCATATCCTTTGCCATTTTCTGTGTAAACGGCTATTCCTGTGCCACCAAAAATAACATCTGCTTTCTTGCTAAAACTTTGCATTGCTGTTATTGAATGGACGAATATCAGAGCCAAACCAAAAAGTTTTTTCATAATTCCCCCTATAATTCCTTGGTGCTACTTTAGTATAAGGGAAATTTTTATTGCAAGAAAGTTTAAAAATTAGTTTTTAAACTACGTTTTTTAGCGGCAATATTATATATTAAGGACAAACTCAGAAAGAATTCCTTCTTGTCTTGCATCTGCTTTTGCTTTGCCGCGCATGATATAATGTTGCAAGTGTTGCGTTTTTTTCAAGATAAGATCTTCTTGTTCTTCTAGGTTGTCAAGGTGTGGAATGCCATTGATGATCTCGTTTCGTGCTTTATCATACGTTTGAGGAGATACGTCTGAGCCTGATGCCGATAAAAAAAGGCAGAAGCGCGTTGTTAATGTCCATTGGCAGTCATCAAGTGCGTCAGTGTCGCGAATGACGCCATCTTTATGAAGAGCAGATAATTCTTTGCCGATTGCTAAAAAGCTATCCCAAATGGTGTCTGATGGTGTTGCCCAGTAAACTTTATTTAGTGTTGTTTCGATTAATTTAGTAACGGTGTTTTGTAGATCGGCAATAACGAGTTCTTCATTTTCTATGGTGTCAAAAATTTTGTTTGATAGTTGGTCAAGGAACACATTAACATCTTGTGGGTTTTCACAAAAGTTTTGCAGTTCTAGTTTTATGGTATTTTTAAGGGTCTGTTTTTTTTCTTCGAGTAGGTTATCAGATAAATTTGAAATAAACTTATCTGGACCTTGTTTTAAGTCATCAAAATGCACGCTGAGTTCATGTTGGACAAAGTTCTTTAAAGATTCTTTGCGCGTTTTAATTGAGCTAAAATGATGTCCTAAATCTTTTTCAAGAAGTTGCGGTAATTTTTGTAAGAAAGGAATAATTTTTTCAGGATTAATGTATGGGGATGATTTGAACTTTTTATCAAATAATCTAATGACTGCTTTGGTATATCCACTTGGTTGATCGGTCTGGATACCATGATCAAGAAATTCTTCAAGATGCTTGAATGGATAAACAGGTAAAACATCAAAAGAATATTTGGAGCAATTATAAATATGTTTGAAATAGCAGGTAAGCCCAGACGGTGTGAAATTAATCGGTTTAATCATTTCACTTAATGTTGGTTCCTGGTTGCCATTTTTTTTCAGTGTAATAATCTCTATATCATTAACATGTGATACAGTTTGTGAAATTATATTTTTTGAATCTAAGTTGCTAAACTGTATGAAAAAAGGTAGAACAAAAAGGTGGAGTGCTAATTTTTTCATATACAGACTCCTTTTTTTAAGGATTTATGAAATGATTCAATTTGATCTTACTGCTAGAATTAAAATTGTAAAGTCTTATGGCTTAATAAAGCGTAAATAGGAGTTAATGCGTGGCATTATATGCGTATCAGGCTCTGTCAAAAGATGGAAAAAAACACAATGGGCAGATGGATGCACCATCTGGACAGGCGGTAAACGATCAGCTTGTTAAACAAAACTTGTATCCTATTCATGTTGAATTAGCGCAAGAAGATGGTGCCGGTTTTGACTGGCGGCAATTATTTGAGAGTGCGGTAACTTCGAAAGAAAAGATTTTATTTACGAAACAGCTTGCAGTTCTTTTAAAATCAGGTGTACCGCTTTTGCAAGCGATGGAACTTCTTGGTGATCAGTTTGATGGGCGTATGAAGCGTATTGTTATTTCACTAAAAGATAAACTTAAAGAGGGTGGTTCACTTGCGCAAGGTCTTGCAATGTATCCCCGTGTATTTGAAAATATTTACGTACAGCTTGTGCGTGCTGGTGAGGCCACAGGTCGATTAGAAGTTATTCTTGAACGTTTAACTGAATATTTTGAGCGTCGTATGGAGCAACGTAAGCGTATTGTGGGGGCTTTGAGGGGGCCTTTAATTCAGTTGGGTTTTATATTAGTGATTGCAGCTTTTTTGGTTACATTTGTTGTACCGAGAATTGCCGGAACCTTTGAAAAAGGGGGTTCGGTACTTCCACTTCCAACGCGTATTTTGATGGCAATGTCTAGTTTTATTAAAAATTATTACATTTTTATTTTTATTGCGGTCATTGTTATTGGTATTACCCTTACATATTGGAGCAGAACGGATGGTGGCAAAAAAATTATCGACAGAATTAAATTAAAGATTCCGATTGTTGGTTATTTTGCTCGAATGAGCGCGATTGTCCAATTTTGTAGTACGCTTGGCATGTTGCTCGAAAGTGGGGTGAATTTAGCCGAGTCATTAGATATTGTTTGTTCGATTGTTGATAATAAAATTTTATCTGATACCTTGCGTGAGGCGCGTGATAAAATTGTCAAAGAAGGAAAAATCAGTAAATATCTTAAGCAGACAAAAATTTTTCCACCGATGGCTATTTATTTGATTAGAACTGGAGAAGAGAGTGGCCAGCTTGATAAAATGCTTATAACGGTAGCGCAAAATTATGAATCTGATCTGCAAGATTTAACTACTACGTTATCAGCGCAACTAGATCCACTTCTATTGTTATTGATGGCGGCTGTGGTAGGATTTATTGTGCTTTCAATTATGTTGCCAATTGTTAATATGACACAGCTAGCGATGAAAGGTTTATAAGAGAAAGGGTTTTTTATGACAAGTACGAAATCTGGTTTTACACTTATGGAGATGGTTATTGCTGTTGCAATTTTAGGTCTTTTTCTGGCCTTTCTTGGTCCTCGTTTAATGACTCTTCTTGGTGGTGCAAAAGATACGAAGGCAAAGCAAGAAGTGAAGGCAATGAAAGAGGCGATTATTTTGTCTTATGGCACAGGGAATAATTATCCTGCGACATTGATTGCTCTTACAACTGGTACACGACCATCTCTTGATCCAGATAGCGCGACAATCAAGGAAGGAAAAATTGTTGACCCTTGGGATCAACCATATCAATATCGTGTAACAAAGGGTGGAAAACATCCGTTTGAATTATATTCACTCGGTGACCCGGATGCGCCAGAACGCTTTGATGCATGGACAAAATAAGATTGTTAGTTAATGCTCGGGCGCGTGGTTTCACGTTGCTCGAGCTTGTTATTGCAATTGCTATTGTAGCTATTTTGGGGGTGGTGTTAGTTCCGACATTTCGTGGTGAGCGTGAAAAATTAGAAACAAAAGAATTTGTAGCAAAATTAAATACGTTAATGCAGGCGGCTTGGCAGCAGGCCTTGAGTTCGCAAAAAGTTCAGCGTGTTTTTTTTGATTTTAATAAAAAGAGTATAGCCTTGTCAGAACAGTCCGATAAAGATGAAAAAAACTTTGTTTCGGTGCGTGGTCCGTATATTACAACGGAAATAGCAATTCCTGCGAATTATTATTTCAGAAATTTTTACATTCAAGGTACTGATGAAATGGGCCGTGGCGGCAAGCGCAAAGATTCCTGGTTTTTTTTAATGCCTTCAGGAGTTGCACAAGATGTTATTATCAATATTATGAATCAAGATGAAGATATGTCAGAGGGTGATGCACAAAAATTTGGGTTAGTATTAAATCCATTTTCTGCTCAATTTGGTTATTATGATAGTTATCAAAAACCATAAAAACGGATTTTCATTAATTGAAGTTGTTATTGCAGTTGCGATGATAGGAATTATACTAACATCAGTTTACGCATTGCAGCATGCTTTGCTTAAGCGCGATTTTTTGAGTACAGGGGAGTTGCAGCGCATATTGTTAATAAAAAATGTGTTGTATGATCCTTCCGTAATGCGCGATAATCCTGCAGAGAAATTGAAAAAAGATATACAGATACAAGAGCCAAAGACCACTGTTACGGTGAAGAAGGTGCCATTTAAAAGTAAAGCGTTAAAAGGTATGAAAAATTTAGATTTAATTCGTGTTCGGGCAGCATGGGAAGGTGTTTTTGGTGCGGAAATAATAGAAGCTGGTATTCTTAGTTTTGAGGAACCTAAAAAAGATAAAAAGAAAAAATGAATCGCGGATTTTCATTAATTGAAGTTGTTATTGCAGTTGCTATTTCATCGATAATTGGCGTGTTGTTGTTTAATGTTTTTAGCCAATCAACTCGTGCTTTGCGTATTGTTGATAGTATTGTTTCGACAGACATGAAGATTGTTGGTTTTTATGATCGTTTTGAAAAAGATGTTTCAGGTGCATTTATTCCTATTGTGGGAGATCCTGAAGAATCATCAAAAGTATTAATGAGACAAGAAGGGCAGATTCGTTCGCGAGATTTGGAACGGCAGGAAGTTGAAGGCGATGATAAAAAGAGACAGGCATCGCCTGACCAGACCCCGTCTGACCAGACCCCGCCTGACCAGGAAGGGCCTGGAAAAACGTCTTCACCGAAAATGGTAACCTTGGCCGATATTCAATTAAAGAAACCATTTGTATATGAATCTGATGGTGGTAACTTAAAGCGTTTTTCTTTTATAACATGCAATCCTTTACAGGAATATAAGCAAGTTAAGTCCCGTGTTGCGCGTGTTACATATCAACTTAAATTAGAAAAAGGATCAAAGAATTATTTGTTAATGCGTAAAGAATCACAAAAATTATCACTTAAAGCTGATAAAAAAGCTCGCGAGTACTTGTTATTAAATAACATACAATCATTTAGCCTTACTTTTTTGGCAACAGAGCCACCAAAAAAAGAAGAGAAGAAAAAAGCGTTGGGCCAAAAAGATAAAAAAGCTCCAGCGAAAGACCAGGCCAAGGCTGGTCAGGCTAAGCCTGAAAAGGATGAAAAGGAGTTTGAGGATAAACCTCTTCCGTTAAAAAAATATGAATCATGGCCAGTAGGCAAAGAGGATAAAAAAAATAATCAGGTTCGTGATTTGCCTCAATTTGTTAAGATTTCATTGGTTTATAAAGATCGATATGAAGAAATAGCAAAAAAGTACGAATTCATTGTTCCTATTTTTGGATATCGTGCACCATCGGAAGCAGTGCTTCGTTCTCCGCTGCTTTCACAGCAGCGTATAAAAAAAGATGAAATAGATGGAACATCTAAGGCGAAAAGATGAAGAGACAACAAGATGGCTATATTTTAGTTTTAACACTCGTTGTTTTAAGTTTGGTTGTTATCATTGCAAGTCAGCTGTTTTATTTAAGTTCAGGTTTTACATCGTTTGCACGTGTGTCTGTTCGTAGAGAAAAAGCCAAGCTTCTCGCGCTTAGTGGTGTTCGTATTGCGCAAGCGCAACTTTTTATACAAGCAGAACAAAAGAAGCAAGCGGGGCCTGGTCAGGCGGGGCCTGGTCAGGCGGGGCCTGAACAAACTGCTACTTCAGAATCTCAAGAGCAAGGGAAAGGGAAGCCTGCCACGCAAAACAAGGCTTCTGCAGAAAGTAAGAATAATTTACGGTTACTGAAGCAGGTGTTGCCGATTCTTAATACTTGGCAAACAACTACGTTTACTGAAAAAAAAGATGGATTCACCGGGTCAGTGAAAACTTATGTTTCATGTGAAGATGGCAAAATCAGTCTCAATGTGTTGCTTGGTATGATGACGCAAAAAGGATTGCAAAAAAAACAGAAAGATATTTTGGTTACCTTATGGAAGCTGATTGGCAAATCTGCCGGAGCAAAAGGTGACCTTTTTGTATTGGCGACGGACTTTTTTGAGCGTCGTAATAAAGTGTGGCTTAATGACGTGACTGAACTACTTGATGCGCGAGGGTTTCAGTTTTTTGATGGCCACGTTTTTGTACATATGCCAAATAGCAAAAAAAGTGACAAAAAAAACGTTTACTTAACGGATATTTTTACTCCTCAGTCGCGATATGCTAAACTAGATCCGTGGGTGTTCTCAGCATCAGTTAGAGCCATCTTGGGTTTAAAGCCTCGTCAGGATAGTCCTGCTAAGGTAAAAACCCCGGAGTTGGACAAGCTGTTGAAAGAGGGAAAAACTCAGTTTAATTGGAAACAAGATTGGGATAAATATTTAAAACCGTTGTACGGTAAAGAATTTAAGTCGCTTCCAAAAGATATTGATCTGATATTAGCACCGCAGTTTAATCCGGTAGCGTTTTCGGTTGTATCGTATGGAATAGTGCAAGACGTTGCTCAGGGAGTATATGCAGTCTTCTCACGCAAGAAAGACCAAAGCGGCAACGTTATATTTGTTCCAATCAAAATATATTGGCTTTAGCGCAAACTAAAAGGAATCCGGGTTGCAGATTACGACTGAAACCAAGGTAGGCATGTTTGTCATTATTGCACTTGGTATTTTTGCTTACATGCTATTTCACCTTGGTGTTTTTCGTTTAAATGTTCGAAAATTTAAACCATATAAAACAACATTTCGAGATGTATCTGGTTTGGCAGAAAAGGCTGATGTTAAAATAGCTGGTGTCAAAGTCGGATGGGTTGAAGAGATTGACCTTGATAACGATGTAGCATACATATGTTTAATGATTAATGGTCGGTATCATATGCATAAAGATGCATATGCTGTAGTGCGCCAAGATGGTTTATTGGGTGCAAGGTATGTAGAGTTGGTTTCTGGTAGTCCTGAGCAGCCTGTTTTGCCTTTTGGTTCAACATTGAATCAAGCTGGTGAGTCGGTTGCGTCCATTGATTCATTAATGGTGCAACTTAAACATATAACAGATAATGTACAACAGGTTACCGCCGCTTTAAGTACAGCATTTGGTACAGGTGAACAAGCGTGCAAGATGGAATCGTTTGTTAACAATTTAACACAAGCTTCTGAGCGTATTGCACAAATTTCTGGCGTTCTTGATCGTGCGGTTACCAGTAATGAGAAAAATATTCATGACATAATGCAGGATGTTTGTTGTTTATCAGGTGAAATGAAAAAGATGGTTCCTGAAGTTACGAAGAACATTTCTCATCTTGGATCACGTTTGGATAAAGATGTATTTCCGGCGTTTCAAGAGAGTATTGAAAAGATTGCACAGGTTTTCGATCGAGATTTTGGTTCAGTTTCGCGTAAATTAGAAACGACAGCTAGTTCAATTGAAAAATTAGTTAATGAAGCTCGTGATGGGGTTAAGTCGGTCAGTGAGGTTTCTTCTAAGGTGAATAGTGGAAAAGGGCTTCTCGGTAAGTTAATTAATGATGAGGCAGTATATCGTGACATCAAGAGTGTGACGACGAGCTTTAGACAAAGTGTTAAAAAGTTCGATGATATGAAGGTTGTTGTGGATGCGCACGGTGAATCTATGATGAGGCCTGTAGATAGCTATTGCTATCGAAGTAATTATGGCTACCTTGATGTTCGATTCCATACGGCACCGCAATGGTTTTATGAGTTTCAATTGGTTACCTCTGAACGCGGTTGGCCAGAACGTGCCTATTCTCATACCGATTATTTGAATGAAAATTGTCAGTATGTTGATCCTGATACAATTGTTATAGATAAGGGTAATATCAAAGTTACGCCAAATACTGAGTCAGTATGTTTGCTTCGTAATGCAACTCGTATTGATTTGCAAGTTGGTAAGGTTTTTGACAATGGCTTAACTTTGCGTGGCGGATCTTTTGAAAATACTTTTGGTTTTGCTCTTGATTATAAGTTGCCGATTGATTCAGACGTTTTTAGATGGGAAACTGGAATTGAGGCATATGATTTTTATGGTCGCAACAGACTCGCTTTGGATCGCCGTCCGCATTTAAAATGGACCAATCGTTTATATCTCTTTAATAGTATTTACTTTACCTTCGGTGCAGATGATTTTATTAGTAAGCACAACAAGAATGGATTCTTTGGTGCAGGCCTACGCTTTAGCGACGATGACTTGAAGCATGTTGCGTCGAAGTTGGGCACCTTCGGAACGCATTAACAAGATTTAGGCGGTTAACAACGTTGTCAGGTTCAAGATGGTTGCTTATAACTGTGCATAGATAATTTAGTCTTTTAATTTTTTCTTTTGCATCATCGATACTTGATCTAGTAATAAGAAGTAATGGATGCAAGTAAGCGAGTTGCAATATTGAACCGAGATTTATATAGGATTGAATTGTTTTACGTTCTGACGAACTCTCTTTGAGAAACTGAGGGATATTCATCATGATATGTGCGCCAGGGGTATTATAACGCATTTCTATAGCTTTTTTAATTGATTCATATAATTTTTTTTCTGGAATTGTAACAAGTTTGGAGAAGGGTATTTCTTCAAATAAGTTGCACCAACCTTTTGAGTTATAAATTTTGTAACGAGCATAAAGGGAGTGCGTTAAGAATCCGACATAGGTTGCACCTGCGGCGTATAGAGCTATTTTTTTTGCATTAGTCTTTTGCCATTGAGCGGTTAAATTTTTTGAAACTTCATCGTAAAGTGGTTTAATTGATATGAGTTGAATGACTGAATTGTGAGTGCTTGTGTTTCCTTTTAAATTTATATTAACGTTCATATCTTTTGTGCATAAACATTGTGAGACGAGAAATATTATAGCTAGTTTTTTCATTTTTTTCCTACAAAATTATTTGTGGTTACTCTAGTGTCCTTTTGTTTCTTTGTCAAAAGCGTGCGACATATTTTGTGGAAAAACGCTTGTACTAGAAGGTTATATGAAAGTAATTTTTTTCACGACGAAACAGTCAGGGCCAGGTTGATCCTGGCCTCAGTGATTATTTTTTTTAATCTATAACTTTATAGGTAAAACCGTTGTAACAGATCTCTTTACCTGTTTTTGACACTTTACATACAATGCCTGTTTTTTTAGCACATACTTTATTTGGAGATGAGGCGTTTTTAGTTTGTGCAGGAATACAAACACCTGTACATGTGGTAGCATCGCAATCAGCCGTAGAGACGTTCTTAGAGACGTTCTTAGAGTCGCTTGTGCCAGCAAGAATCCATGCCTTACCTGTGCCGCCGTATGACGATATGAAGATACCCGATATTGCGAGTATTAATAGTAATTTTTTCATTTTAAACCCCTTTTTTTCTTTAAGATAGCATATTTAGTACTGTTTAAACAAGTGTCTAGGTGATAACCTGAAGAAGCGATTACTTTTTTTTAATCGTTTTTGCTTTCAGGTGGCTTCAGATATATACTTATAGCCGAGCTGATGGTAGAAGCCATGAATATTAGCAATTGAAATTTTTCGTATAAGAATAAAAAAGCCCTTTCGAAAGAGAGAGGGTTTTTTATTGGTAAACGCGAGTCCGATAATTCATCGTAAAATTAAAATATACAAATTACTTTTCCACCCTCCGCGGGTGAGACGACAAAATAAAATACTTTTCCACCCTCCGCGGGTGAGGCGCAAAGATTTGTTTGCACAAACCTTTGATAAAGTGCACCAACTTGCAGTTGGATTGTCAGCGCTCAAAACGTACATCATTCGCCTTCAGGCAATACTGCCTTCGGCTCAGACTTCTGTTGAGCTTATATGATTCATTTTTAAACCCGGTCCAGCAGGATGAGCGGGGGAGGGAGATTTTTGTTCTGAAGAATTCTGTTAAAAAAGTGGCGTTAGCCAGGCGTAGTTTGCCGAGCCGGAAGGCCCGGATAAACGAAGACTGGGGTGAGTGATGGGATTCGAACCCACGGCCACCAGAGCCACAATCTGGTGCTCTACCATCTGAGCTACACTCACCATTTCAATTTGTTACTCACAGTATAGGATGTTTCCTCTCAAAAATCAAAAATAATGATTTGTAAAAAGGTTTGCACGCCCAAACCTTTTTGAGAAAGGGCGCCAGCTTTCCCCTGGATTCCTATCGCTTGAAATCGCGACATTCGCCTACGGTTTGGCCGGTGAAGCTTTACACGAAGCCTGGGCTCAGTCGCTTAGCAAGCTCAAAGGAATTATTTATAATCGTTCACCCTTCCTGGTTTGCCTTTCGAGAATACTTTCGTCTTTGCTAAAAAGCGTAGTTTATCCTGAGCGAAGTCGAAGGGAAACGGACAGAGCAGGATAAATTTCGGGCCTGCTGGATAGAGCAGCATAAACTTTGGGTTCATGAAGCCAAGAAAATTATATGTTTGTTAATTTTCGGATAAACTTTAAGATTGGTATAAAATAAGGATGTACAATGCGTTTAGTTGTTCAGAGAGCCAAAGAGGCCTCAGTTAAAGTTTCGGGTGATGTAGTTGGCTCTATCGGGCATGGACTGCTAGTTTTTATTGGTATCAGAAAAGGCGATACTGCCGAAATGATGGATTATCTTATTAAAAAGTTATTGGCGTTGCGTGTTTTTTCGGATGAAGGTCATCATATGAATAGAAGTGTAGTTGATGTGCAGGGCAAGATTTTAGTTGTCTCTCAGTTTACTTTGTATGCAGATTGTACAAAAGGAAATCGTCCATCCTTTGATCGCGCAATGCCGCCAGTAGAAGCAGAAGAACTTTACAATCTTTTTGTGCAGAAACTTGAAGCTGCCTATCCAAATATGATTGCGACCGGTATCTTCGGTGCTGACATGAAAGTATCGCTGATTAACGATGGTCCCGTTACGATTTTGTTAGATTCAAAGTAGCACTCTATTTTTTGCCTATAAAAAGCCCTTTTTTTGCCAAAAAAAACTTTTTATAGTATTATAAAAGTACTTTTCGTTTTAACGATGATCGTTTTAACGATTGTCGTACATTCAAATTTATATTTTTTAAGGAGCTTTATGAGACTTTCAAGAGCAATGGTGGTGGTAGTTTTGTTGTTTTTTAGTACACCATGTACAGGTGATGATCGGACGCAGCAAGGCTTTGACTTAGGTTCGATGTCGTATGCTGGTCGAGATTGGGGATTGGTAATGGATGGGGGTATTAAACGAGGTGTTGCTGAAGGGGTGAGTGGGTCGATAACAAGTTTTTTCAAGCAAATTTTTGGTCCAGCTATTAGAAAAGGCGCTCACGTTGCCCGTATTTGTGGCAACGCTATGATGAACACATTGACCGGTGATCGCGGCTTTGATGTTCGTGAGCCAATTAACTATAATTATGTTTTGAAGCGTGATATGGAGACACTTGATAACGCGGCCAAAGGGGCTCGTGTTGTTCGTGCGCACGTTCTTGAGCAAAAAGAAGGACACGCAGTAGAAAATGAAAAAAAGAATCCACATAGTGTTGCAGTGCTTAAGCAAGATGTTGAGTATGTTATTGCGGCATTACAAAAGCGTCTGCCATATTACGAGCAAAAATTTAATACGGAGCAAGGTCGAGTCTCAAAAGCCTTAGACTTTATGGTAGTTCCGGCTGGTGCATATTTGTTAAAGGGGGTAATCGGAGGTGGTGGCAATAATAGGTTTATGGCAGATGTTGTTAGTTTGAATGAACTTTTAAAAAACCATCGCAGTCTTTACAACTCGAATGTATTTCAGGTTGGTCCTAAATATGAGATTAAAAGTCCTGATTTAACAGATCAAGTACCTGATTTAACAGATCAAGTAAAAGCGACAGATGGGTTGTTAGAAAGTCAGCTTGAACTTGCTAACGAGCGGTTTGAAAGTTCTATTGATGTTATTCGGGACACTCGAGATGCGGCTAAGAATCGAAGTTTTGTTATTTTTGGTAAAAATGTAACCGAATATGCGAAGTATGCAAAATGTGTTATTGCGGCATATATTGCATGGCGTGCCATTGTCTGGTTGAGGTCTGAGCGTTCAGCTGCTCTGGCGGCAGCATTGTCGGATGTTGATCGTGATATGGTAGTTCAAATAACGAAGAATGTTATAGGTCAATTGAAACATATCGTTGAATTGTGTGATGAAGTTAAGGAGGATGGCGATATTGTGCGACTTAAAGATGGGTTTGATTTTACTAGCAAGAACTGTAGTGAGGGATTACTGCATATTGCACAACTCATTGATCATGAGGAAGCAATTATCGTGCAAAGCCGTGGTAAGCCAGGCCAAATGCCTACAGGTTTGAATCAGAGTGGCGGTGGACTAGGGGCGCGGTTTTCCTAGGTTTTAAATTAGATGGTGGGGGATTTATTTTATGAATAAGAAATTGTGGTTAATTATACTTGTTGGGCACTTAATGAATGCTCAGCAAGTATCTATAACTCGAATTGATCCAAAAAGTGTTGCGTGTGCTCGCGAAGTAGTAAGGGCAAGTATCGAGAGACGAAACAATAAGCGAATTCTCGTAACATGTTTGATTGGTGCAGCAGCTGCTGCTGGTGGATATGGGTTATGGAAAGTTTTTAAATCGTTGCCAGCGTGTGCATGTAAAGGGGGCAACTATGACGAGGTTGTGGTTGAGTCAGTTGGTATGTTTCGGGGCGCTGGTCGAGCTCTAAAAGGTTTTGGTGCAAGTGTGATCTACCAGGCGCCAACAGCCCTCTTTTTTTGGGGACTTAGTGCCGTTACTGGAACAGTGTTAACAAAAGGTGTTGGGGCTGGCGAACGTTTTTATCGATCATTAAATTGGAGTTGGTTTGCAAAGACGCACGTTAAGCTTCCATATCTATTTACTCGGTTGAAGTATAGTGCAGCACGTCTTGATTCTCAGTCAACATTATTCGATCAATTAAAAGATGTAAAAATAAATTGGGACTCATGTATTTCAGTGCATTGCAAGAATGGTCAGATTCCTGTAAGTTCCTTTGATGAACTTGTACAATTGAAGGCGTTGTCAAAAACGACAAGTGATGCGAATATCTCTAAGGATGAGGTTGCTCGTACATGGAACGAGATTGTGCGTGCCTTAATTTTCTGTTTAGGATTCATTGAGTATCAATTAGAGGTTTGTGAGTCAGATAATTCATTTGATAAAAATCAGATTATAATGTTTAAGCGTGATGTTATTCAGCGTACAAATGAAGTTGCGGAAAATCTTGTGAAAATTTTAAAAGAAGACTATCCATCTGGTTTATTGACGACTTTATATGAGTACTGTTCATACATGCATCATTTGTCAGCAACGCTCGAAATCAATGATATTGTTGAGGGATAATTAATGCTGAAACTAAAGCGATTAGTACTGAGTGTTATACTTATGCCAGTACTTTTCAGGTCTAGCCTGTTTGCAGTCGGTGATCAAAAAAATGAAGTAGAAAAACTATCTTTGAAAAAAGGTAGAGCGACATATGTTGATAATTTTGCTGAAGATGTAAAGCGTTATTATTGTGATGCACATTGGGTGTGCCGTGCATTTGAAATGATGTCGTTGGTTGAGTTTTTGGGAGCATGGCGGCAGGTTGCTGCGTTGATTAATCATGAGTGTGTGCGTTGGAATTATGCACATGATTCAAAAGATGTGTACGAGGATCGGTTGACTGCCTCCTATGTTATGTTGGATCGGTACAACCGTGAGAGTTTGGATGTTGATTGGTTGAGAGAGTGTCAGGTATATCATACGTTTTTAAATGAATATGTTGTCGACAATGAACGTGGGGTAATTATCAAAAAAGATAAAGCAGAGAGCTTTAAGATTGTATATGAAAAGCGCTATACAATTGTATCATATTTTCTTGCACTTAATGCGCCGAAAGCATTATTGGAATTTTATGGCTTCTTTTTTGAGCAGGTATCAAATATTATTTTAAAAAAACTAAATTATCTTTATGAAGCATCCGAGATAGGATCAGTCGACGGTATTGTGCAGTTGATTAGGCATAGAAATTTGTTGACTGAGATTTATCAGATCTGTACACGTAGGTTAGTGGGGGCGTCGCCGCAATATGCGCGCAAGATGTCGTACCATTACAATCGTTTGGAATCGGTGATTGATTTTGTTGTGTCTGACGTGCTTAAAAGAGTTGGCCTTGCATGAATAAGTATAGTAGAAGTTTCATATTCTTTTTTATTTTTTTATCTCATGGAGCAGAATTTGTTCCGTTTGCAAAAAGTTTTGTTGAAGGGTATTCCTTTAGCCCAGAAAGTCGTTTTTCGAGAGAGTACCATCCATATTTATTGAAAAAGACGAAGGCGTCATTGCAGCAATTGGAAGATTATCTTGTAGCCCGTTCCTTTAATTTAGAAAAACGAATGGTTATTATGGGGTACGAGCGTAATGCGGTGCCGCAATATTTTAATTGTTTGACTCAACACAATATTGATGATGAAGCACACGTTAAAACGTCTCGTGGTTGGGAATTTGCTCCGGGAAATATTTTTGGTTACTTGACCGGTTTTTTGTTTAAGGATGTGAGAACAAGTAAAAGCGATCTTGTTGAGCATATTGCGGTCGATGATGCAGAGCTGATGAGGAATGGTGACACTGAAGTTTTGCGTCGTCTTTCTTTTGGTTCATGGTATGATACGATTATGGGATATCAAGCTGTGATGCAACAGTTGGTTGATCGTGGTGATAAAGAAAAGATTTTTAAGGAGTTGCTTAATTTTTGGCAATCGATTTATGAGGCAGAGAGTAAGAATGTTCAAGGTGCTCAGTTTGCGACACAGGATATTCTTTTTTCTTTTTATTATGTGAAACATTTAGCTGAGAGTCAGGTCCCAGTTTCTAAAATATTTGTTGGTCCAGATTTGACTTATCCAATAGAGGTATCGGAACGGCAAACTGTAGACGTTACACATCAAGCGCAACAGTTTGTTAAGCGTTTTTCGAAAGAGTTAAAGCCTATTGGTAGTAAGAAGACGGCATATGTTTTTTGGAGTTTTGTTGATGGGGTTGGAAAGAGTACGTTGCTTGGTAATACTTGCAACTGGTTGAAGTACGGTTCGGCCTATGAACGGTACGAGCATGTGAGCAATGCATCATCTCAGTGTGCGACATTGTATTCCGTTAATGATGAAGTTGTCATTGTTGATTTGCCTGCGCAAATTAGTCACTATTGTGCCAAGCCTGATGGCTCAGTATATATTGATTTGGGTTTTTGTAAGACGTTAACGCAAAAAGATTTGTTTACTTTGGGACAACATGTTGAATTTAGTTTTAAACAGATAAATATCAATTATATGAAGCGATATAAAGAGATGCAGGCTGGGGCTTCTGTTATAACTCCTGAAGATTCTGTTATTAAAAATATACAAACACTTGGTGTTCGCTCTGTTTGGCGTCCTTTTGAATTTAATGGCAATCATTATGTTATTAATTCAACTGACCTACATCAGATTCGTATGCTGTGTTCTTTTGATACTGTTCATTCGCAAGGATTAAAGATTAAAGAACCTGAATTAATGATTTTTGATAAGGGACTTTCGATTCCGATGAGTTATGATCACTTCATGAAAGATTTGTCTGATCAGATGGCTGAAGCTGGGGTTGAGAATGTTGTCTTTGTTGATTTTCTTAGTATGTATCCCCGTACGTGTCGTGAGACAATTCGCATTAATTATTTGTTACAGCAGCTGAAGTCATTTTATCAAGACGAGTTCTCGATAGAAAAAAGTGTCTATAAATCTTTTGCTAGCAGTCATGAACTATATCCACTTTTTTTTGATCATCGCTATGAGTTTGAGCGGAATGTATTTTTAGAGACATTATTACGTTGGGTTATTCATGATGCAATTGTAAAGGCGTCAACTGAGGATTTGCGGGTACTAACTGCTGAAGAAGTATTTAAAAGACTTAAAGATATAATTAGAGAGTTGTACAGAGATCAGAAAGAAGATATTGACGAAATTCTTTGCTTGGTGCGTAAGCGTGTTGAGCAAGAGCGACATAATGTTGAGCATTATCAGTGGAGCAAGTTTTATGAATCGGTTTCTCAGTTTTCTCTTGAACGATTTTATCAGCTAAGTGAAATGGTTCGCATGTTAATTGTTGAATATTATCCCGATGCTGCAGTGCGTTCATTATGGCGTGATCTTGGTTCCGAGGTGGAAGAGGTTGTAGCGTGCGGTAGTTTTGTGCGATTAAAAAATGGTCTTAAATTGAAAGTTAAGAGCTGGTTTCGCGAATGTGATTTAGATAAGGCGTTAATTGATACGCTAGCAATAGATGCGCATCAACGATGGTATAGTCACATTATCGGTTTGGTGTTACCAGAATTAAAAGAATCGTACAAAGAAGCGTTAATGTTGAAAAAAGACAAAGATGGAGTATTTTATCTTGTACATTATCAAAATAAAGAACTTGAATCGGAAGTTCCAGTAATATTAGAAGAATTTCGTTCGTTTTGTTTATCCTACGCGAAGGACAAAACGCCTACATATGCTCGTCAATGGGCTGATAATATTATGAAGCAGGAGTTTCAAGAAAAATATGGTGAAGAAGCGCCATTACTCTTTATTCCTCTTTCACGTATGGTTAACGAGTTAGATCAAAATAGATGGTGGGCATCATGGATTAATCAAGACCGTGATATGCAAAAGCCGAAAGAAGTGCAAGTTTCGTATGAATTGGTTCGTTTGTCTGTTCAGGCATTGGCGACGTTGCATATGAATTTAAAAAGACCTTACGATGATGTTATGGTTCGCTATGGCAATCAAGATGATTTTGTTTCCGCTTTACGGTTATTTGAAAAGATTATGTTGCCGAAATATTTGAGCATTTCGATTAAAGAGCAACTTTATGATGATTATTATGCAGTGACTCCATTAGTAGGATCGTTTGCAAAGAAGGATTGATTGTTTTATGGCACAAAAATTAACGCCATTGATGGAGCAATATTTTACGATTCGTGAAAAATATCCAGATACATTACTATTTTTTCAGGTAGGTGATTTTTTCGAACTTTTTTTTGAGCATGCGCAAGCTGCAGCAGCAGTTTTAGGTATTGCATTGACGAAAAGGGGAACGCATGATGGTGAGCCAATTCCTTTATGTGGAGTGCCATTACATGCGCTTGATCATCATCTTTTTAAACTTGTAAAAGCGGGTTACCATGTTGCTATTTGTGAGCAACTTGAAAATCCTAAACCCGGCTCAATTGTTAAGCGTGGAGTAACTCAGGTTTTAACACCAGGAACATTGACGGATACAAAACTGTTGGATGATAAGCGGGCATCGTTTTTATGCTCATGTTTTATTTCTCATGAAACAATAGTGTTAGTTTTTGCTGAGTTATTGACCGGGCAATTACATGCAACATTAATCAAGGGCGATGATGTTCGTGCTGTTGAAACGCAATTATATCGGTATATGCCTGATGAAATAATTCTTCATGGTGAGCGGTCTCTTGGCATGTGGCAAAAATGGTTAAAGCAGCAGGGCTTTAGGATTAGCAGTCCGGTTGTCGTAATCGACAATTCATTTGGTGATTGGTTACAAAAACTCCCAGATAAACAACAAGAAGTTGTTAAAAAATCAGCTGTGATGCACGTAGCGTTAGAGCAGTTGTATCTTTATTTAAATAAGAATCAAAGTGGTGCATTGGATCATTTTCGTTCATGTACCTTTTATCGTGTAAATGACTTTCTTGTGATTGATGCTGCTACACAGCGCAATTTGGAATTAGTTCGAAATATGCATGATGGTACAGCGATGCATACATTATTTAGTATTTTAGATCGTTCGGTTACTGCTATGGGAGCGCGTACGATTAAAAAATGGTTGCTCAGTCCATTGATTAATAAAAAACATATTGAGCATCGCTTGGATGCGGTTGAAACATTTGTTGCTGATATTGGGTTAACACAAAAACTTGTTGAAATTTTACATGATCTTGGAGATGTTGAACGCATTGTTGGTCGTATCGCATTACAGCGTGCACAGTTGTATGATTACGTTCATCTAAAATGTGCGCTAGGTGCTGCGCCGAAGATTAAGGCATATTTGAAGAAATGCGATAAGAGTAAATTGTTGCAGCGTATTGATGAAGCGATTGTCAATTTTTTATTGTTACATCAGTTATTAGATGCGTCGTTGAATGATGATACATCGAAGGATTGGATTATTAAAAGAGGGTTTGACCATCAATTGGATGAGCTGCGAGATGTTTTATTGCATGCACATGATAAGGTAATTGAATTAGAAAAGCGTGAGCAAGAAGAGACTGGCATTGGATCATTGAAAGTGCGATATAACCAAGTTCATGGGTATTATATTGAACTTACGAAGGCTAATCTTCACTTAGTGCCAGATCGGTATGCGCGTCGTCAAACCTTGGTAAGCAAAGAGCGGTTTACAACGCCTGAATTAACGGAGCTTGAACATCAATTAACCAAGGCACGGACTGAAATTAGTGCGATTGAGCAACGAGTTTATGAGCGTGTAAAGAATGAAGTATATGCGGAGATTAATGCATTGCGTAATTATGCCTACGCGTTAGCGAATGTTGATGCCTCTATCGGATTGGCATTGACGGCATATGATAAAGGATATGTGCGGCCGGTTATTCATGAAGAAGGTGATATAAATATAAAAGATGGTAAACATCCGGTTGTTGGTAGTGCGCTAGGAACTGACTTTATTTCGAATGATACGCAGATAACCGATGAACAAAAATTGTGGATTTTAACAGGGCCCAATATGGGTGGTAAGTCTACTTATTTGCGACAAGTTGCCTTGATTTGTTTATTGGCACATTGTGGTTCATTTGTTCCTGCTGCGCACGCGGATATACCAATTCTTGACCGCATTTTTACGCGTGTTGGTGCAGGCGACAATCTTGCGGAAGGCAAGAGTACCTTTTTGGTCGAAATGGAAGAGACGGCAACGATTTGTTTGCAAGCGACTGAAAAAAGTTTGGTTATTCTTGATGAGGTTGGACGGGGTACGAGTACTTATGATGGGCTCGCTATTGCGCAGGCAGTAGTTGAGTATTTGCATCATACCGTGAAAGCAAGCTGTTTATTTGCTACACATTACCATGAATTGACACAGTTGGAAGGTGAATTGCCTGGTATAATTAATTATTATGCTGCAAGCAAACAACGTTCAGCCGGGATACTTTTTTTACATAAAATAATACCTGGAGTTGCCGCTGGAAGTTTTGGGTTGGAGGTTGCAAAACTTGCAAAATTGCCTGACTCGCTCGTTAAACGAGCAGCGGAAGTATTGCAAGAGCTTACGAAGCATCAAACGCATTACGTACCTGCCCATAATGTGCCCGCACAACAAGAACTGGTACCTGTGGAATTATCGTCTCAGGATAAAGAGGTGATTGAGGAGCTCAGAAAAATTGATATGGAAAATATTACACCGCGACAGGCACATGAGCTTCTGTGGAAGATAAAAGAGATAAGCGATTAAGCCTACGTTGAGCAACTTTATATTAACGTTACTTCGATGTAAGAATTTTTGTTTAAAATAAATAGATAGTATAATCAATCTCCGTTCGCCCTGAGGAACGAGCAAAGCGAGTGTCTCGTAGGGTGCGAACATTGAATAAGAAAAAAAATGAATCCATCGCCAAGGCTATGGCGGGCACAGCAGGGCGAACGGATTACATAACTTACCCTGTTTTTACTTGTTAGTTGCTCAATGAGTGAGTGGTGATAACATTTGCTCTTTGTAATTTTTGACAATCTTGTAATTGTTCTGGACAGATTATGTTATTTTGCTAAACTTATATAGATAGGCAGATTGGTGATAAAAAGGTACATCTAATGGCAGAAAATAAAGATACAACTAAAAAAAGTGAGACTTCAACTAAAAAGCAGGCCTTGCCTGAGCAGGATTCTCCTAAACAGGATCATCCTACGGTTGAAGAAAAAGTAACGGAAAAGTCGGATTCTCGGATTGAGGTTGCTGAGCAGTATTCAATATTTGAAACTGGCGGTAAGCAATATCAGGCAGTAAAGGGACAAACGCTTGCTATTGAAAAAATTGAAGGTGAGCCGGGTCAAAAGGTAGAGTTTAAAGAAGTACTTTTGAAAAAAACTGGCGATGGAAATTTTGAGATTGGTAGACCATACGTAGAGGGCGCAACCGTTAAAGCTTCAATAGTTAAACATGATAAGGCTCCGAAGGTTATTATCTTTAAGTTTCAACGACGAAAAAAGACGCGCGTTAAAAAGGGACATAGACAACCTTTGACAGTGATTCGTTTCGAAGCGGTCTAAAAGATAAAAAATTAAAAAGGGATGGTAAGGGTAGCATGACAAGTTTACTGCAAGGTAAAGTTGGTCTTGCATAAAAGGTATTTGAAGTATAGATTTGTAAGGTTTGATGAGAGTTCCGAGCGAAATAGTTCGGAACTCTTTTTTTTGTTTGTTTCTTTTTGTTAGTGTAATAGTAACTAAAAGGGATAGGGGAAAAGGGATGGTTGTACGTATTCTCGTACTTACCATTATTTTGTTTTGTATTTCATTATTGATTTATCCTTGACGTGTGAAGCCTGCTTTTGTAGGTCTTTTCAAAAAGGGTAGATAAAGTTTCGTTGTTTTCTTGTAATCGGTTTACAAGTGTAATTTTTCGAGGCTTGCTTCGTTCTCAATTGTGATATATTTACGTTAATCTTCTTCGACTTCCGTTTCCAGTTTGCGCCAAAGGCTTCGACGTGCACTGCAGGATAAACTAAGCCATTTGAGCATTATACCTCGTAGCTTGCTGCGAGGTTCTTAATTTTCAATTTTTTTTCCAGACTGGGTCTGTTCAGACTGGGTCTGTTTTCAAATAAATATTAAAATTTAGCCAAAAAGTAGTGCAAGCAGTGTTCCGCTTAAAATGAGTGCAACACTTATAACATGCAGGGTGTCGATTTTTTCTTTTAGTATGATCCATGTCAAGATTAATGTTGTTGGCGTTGTTAAACTGATAAGCATTTTTAGTTGAAACGTATCGTCAACTTTTTCGTATATATGTAAGTATGTAAAGCGTGCAAGAAGATAAAAAGCTGTAAGTGCCAGGACGCTAATCCAATGTTCTTTGAGTTTAGGAAAGATTAGATTGCGTCGTTCTTTATTAATTATTAAGTAAATAAAAATTATGAGCGATGTAACAACTATCAACTCAATTTCAAAGTCTATAGGGTTTGCCATTGCAGCATGGAAAATTGATTCTTTTGTAGTATAAGTTGTTGGATCAAAGAGCTGTGTTTTTGCATGGTAAGTGCTATATGTATACTGGATAAATCGGTGCAATACTTTCAGAACGGATATTAGTATTCCGAGAGCATAGGCAAAAATGATTACCACTTTCAGGCGCTTTTTTTCTATAATTGGCAATATGCTGCCAATAAAAATAAGCGTAAAACTTACAAGATAAATTGGTTGCAACGATTGTGTCAGTAAGCCGTATCCTAGTGCTAGCAAAGTGAGTTGCAATTGTAAAATGAAAATAAGTATTTTAAATGAAACTGATTTAAATAGGTAGCTCATTAAAAGTAAAATTGCCAAGTTGATGAGTCCGATCAAAACGAGGGCGAAGAAATGTGCATCTGTTACATTGATGATGCTGTTTATTATAATTGTGAAACCGTGTTCTTTAGAAAGTGCTGATGTGAGCGTTGCGATTATTGCTGTAAAAATGCCTGCCCAAAAATATTCGTAAATGAGAGGAAGCTTTTCTGAATAATCTTTTTTGAGTACTTTAATAAAACTTACAATAAGCACATTGATGGCCAACGTTACAACTGCCATAATCATGGTACGACTCTCCTGTGATTATTAGCCAATAAGTTTTTCTATATCGACATTTTTTCCAGCAAAATATAGAATGTCGTGATCTTGAATGATGCTATCTTTTTGTGGCAACAATGTTTCTTCATCTCGTTTGATGGCGACACAATTAATTATGTATTCATCCAAGAAATTAAGTTCGTCGATTGTTTTTCCAACAAACTTGTCAGGGGCAATGATTGCGGCAACGGAAAAGTTGGGACCAATATGTTCAACTTCAAGAAATGGTGAACTTAAGTTGTCAGCCAGGGTTATTGCTGCTTCTTGTTCTGGTAGGATAACTTGATCGGCACCAATAATTTCTAAAATTTCACGTTGCAGAGCATCTACAGAGCGAACAATAATGCATTCGATTTCTAAGTTATGTTTGAGTGTTCTTGTTAATAAAATGGAATCTTCAAAGTTTCGACCGATAGCAACGATAACCGTATCCATTTCTTCGATGCCCATAGCGCGCAACGATTCCTCATCAACCATATCCATTACGATTGCTTGAGTTACAATATCTTTAATCAAATCTATACGTTCTTCGATTTTATCGATTGCAAGAACATCCATTCCGTTTTTTGTTAGACTTTTTGCTAACTGTAATCCAAAGCGGCCAATTCCGATAATACAAAATTTCATTTTTTATTTCCTTTCCCAGACCTGTCTATTAGCCTAACATGATTCGTTCTTCAGGATATAAAAAGTCTCTTTCTCCAGTCGTTTTTGCAAATGCTAAAATTAGTGTAAGAGATCCGATACGCCCTGCAATTTCACTTGCTGCAATCAACAGTTTGCCAACATTCGTCAGTGTTGGTGTTAATCCAGAAGTAATACCAAGATTTGAAAATGCGGCGACTGATTCAAAAAGGACATCTAGAAACGGGTGATTTTTTTCTATGATCAATAGTAAAAATGTTGTAATTGTTATCCATGTGAGTGCAACAATTACAATTGCAACTGAACGATACACTTGGATTTTTTTAATTTTTCTTCGTTTAATATAGACAAATTCTCGACCAGAAAAAATTGCTTTTGTTGTTGCGAGGATTATAGCAAAGGTAGTTGTTTTTATACCACTGCCAGTTGACCCTGGTGACGAACCAATAAAGCCAATGATCATCATCATAAAGATTGATGCAAGTTGCAAGTTATTAAACTGTACTGACAGAAAGCCCGTGCTACGCATGCACATTGTGTTAAAGAATGCATTAAGCCATTGGTATGGAAGACTTAATTGTGCCAAAGTATTATGATGTTCCAAAATCCAGAAAAGAACAGAGCCGGTGATAATAATTATCAGTGGAGCCCACACAACAATTTTGGTGTGCAAGCTGATACGAACTTTTCGTTTTAGAATAAAGCGTTGCGTTAATTGATAGAGCACAAAAAAACCAAATCCACCGATGAATGATAGAAGAGCGGTTGTGCACAAGACTGGTGCATTAGTGGTAAATTCAGCCATAGATTGTGTGAAGGGTGTTATGCCTGCATTACAAAAAGATGAAACAGATTGAAAAATAGCTTTAAAGAGAGCTTCTTTTAATGGGTAAAGTTTATAAATAGAAAAAAAGATGATGAATGCACCAATTGTTTCACATAAAGCTGTGAGTTTTATGGTGAATTTAAGTAACTGTTTAATATCTCGAATAGCTTTGACCTCAAAAAGTTCACTTGCCATGAATTGTGAGGTGAGTCCCATATTTACAAACATGGACATAAAAAAAAGCAACATCGTAATAAGTCCAAGGCCTCCTATTTGTATGAGGGCTAGAAGTATTAATTGTCCCCATATTGTAAAGCTATTTAGTGGTACAGCAAGTAGACCAGTTACTGTTGTTGCGCTACATGAAGTAAAAAAAAGATCAATCAAGCTGATTGTTTTTGTTGTGCAAAAGGGCAAATGGAGAAGTAATGTACCAAGAAGTATTTTGAATAAAAGTGCCCCGACGATTGTTCGGCCCGGATATTTGTGAACGAACCATTTAGCCATCTATGATTCCTTGTTTAGTTTTTAGCCTTATGTATAGATGATTATTTTAAAATAATCATACAAAGGATGACAAGCAATGTAAATACAATGACAAGATAGTTGAAGTATTTATCGATAAATTTTTGTACATGTGGGCCATATGATCGTATTAGAAACGCGACTAAGAAAAATCGTAATCCTCTACCAATTGTTGAGTAGATTATAAATGGTAATAAGGGAAGTTTGCAAAATCCTGCTGATAGGGTGACAATTTTGTATGGAAATGGTGTGAAGCTGGCAAACAATACTGCTTGTGATTCATATGTTTGGTATAAGGTGCTAATTTTGTGAAATGTTTCCATTGAAGAAAATGTTGTGATCATTTTAAGGCCAACAGAATCAAAAAGTGTTGCGCCAATAATATATGCTGTCAGTCCACCAAAGACGGAAGCTAAAGTTGCGAGAGATGCATAAAAAAGGGCGCGAGATCGTTTTTCTAGGCAGAACATAATTAAAATTGGATCGACGGGTACAAAAAAGATTGCTTCAATAAAAAAGAGCAATGAAAATAAATATGGTGCAGAAGGACGATGTACATAACCTGACAATGATTTATACAGCTTTTTAATCATGATCTACCTTGTTATTGGCCATTCGTATTTGGATTCATTTTAGTCGTTCGTATCCTACGAGGGCATCTTACGATGCCACCTCAGGACGAACGGTTTTTAATAATAGATTATGACTATTGTGGCCTTTAGTATAATTTTTGTACAAAACAGACGACTTAAGGAGATAATATAATTAATTCCCGTTCGCACTGCTGTGCCCGCCATAGCCTTGGCGACGGCTGGAGGAGCCGATACAATCGGCGTCTCGTAGGGTAGCGAACCACTATTTTAGGGCAATTGCATCCTGAATGGTTTTTTATAAGTATACGCGATAAATAAATGACTATAAAATTTATGCCCAAATTGGGCTATTGTGTGTTTTTCTTATCTTTCGCATGAGATAATGATTCTAGGTGTTACATGATTGTGCATCTTTTTATTTTTTTCTTTCGTTTAGCTCATCGAAGCGTTTTTGAATGTCTTGAGGAAGAGAGTTGTAAATATTTTTAATTTCTTCAGATTCTGTTTCTAATTTAAGTTTTATTGGTGATGTTGCAACTTTAAGTAGAAGCAATAACTCCCTTATTTCAAGCACCATATTATGTAAAGGGTTTCTCCAGAGACAAATTGTTTTATCACTAGAGCCAGAGGCAAGTGTATTTCCATCAGGAGAGAATGCAATGGAATAAATCCAGCGAGTATGGACAGAGAGGGTTTTAATTAGTTCGCCAGTATTGGCATTCCAGAGACGAATTGTTGTGTCCTGAGAGCAAGAGGCAAGTGTATTTCCATCAGGAGAGAATGCAATGCTCGATATCCAGCCAGTATGGTCAGATAGGGTTTTAATTAGTTCGCCAGTATTGGCGTTCCAGAGACGAACTGTTGTGTCAACAGAGCCAGAGGCAAGTGTGTTGCCATCAGGAGAGAATGCAATGGAATAAATCGAGCCAGTATGGCCAGAGAGGGTTTTAATTAGTTCGCCAGTATGGGCATTCCAGAGACGAACTGTTTTATCATTAGAGCCAGAGGCAAGTGTGTTGCCATCAGGAGAGAATGCAATGGTCAGTATCGAGTCAGTATGGCCAGAGAGGGTTTTAATTAGTTCGCCAGTATGGGCATTCCAGAGACAAATTGTTTTATCAAAAGAGCCAGAGGCAAGTGTATTTCCATCAGGAGAGAATGCAATGGAAAAAAACCAGCCGGTATGGCCAGAGAGGGTTTTAATTAGTTCGCCAGTATGGGCATTCCATAGACGAACTGTTTCATCTTCAGAGCCAGAGGCAAGTGTGTTGCCATCGGGAGAGAATGCAATAGTCCGTATCCAGTCAGTATGGCCAGAGAGGGTTTTAATTAGTTCGCCAGTATGGGCATTCCATAGACGAACTGTTTCATCTTCAGAGCCAGAGGCAAGTGTGTTGCCATCAGGAGAGAATGCGATAGTCCGTATCCAGCTAGTATGGCCAGAGAGGGCCTTAATTAGTTCGCCAGTATGGGCATTCCATAGACGAACTGTTTTATCGTCAGAGCCAGAGGCAAGTGTGTTGCTATCAGGAGAGAATGCAATAGTCCGTATCCAGTCAGTATGGCCAGAGAGGGTTTTAATATATTTCCAGCCAAAGTCAGTTTTTTCTAACTTTTCCTGGAGGGCTTGTTCGAGTGGATAGCAGGCAATTTTTTCTGGATAGATGTTGGTGCCATCAA
>Ga0208902_1000337_pt1 | contig 25833 bp, 28 predicted proteins | sample AntAceMetag02UKH_FD_184767 | JGI IMG/M metagenome (GOLD analysis project Ga0208902, IMG submission 184767) | Saline lake microbial communities from Ace Lake, Antarctica - Antarctic Ace Lake Metagenome 02UKH (SPAdes) (version 2) | ecosystem: Environmental > Aquatic > Non-marine Saline and...
ACGCAAACCCTTGAATCGACTGAAGTCTGCATCCAGAGTAAAGAGTTTTGCACCATGTTCTATGGCAATGGCGGCAAGATGAATATCGGATGTGAGATTTCCAGCTGTTCCGGTTTCTAATATCAGTTCCTTAACCAGTGACCAGTGATTGGCTCCCGGTTCTGGAATGGTTATAAGCGGGTGCTGCAGCCATGCATCAATGAGTTCAATAGCAGTTTCTTCTGATAACGGTGTAGGGAATATTTTTCCATTAGTCATTATCCGTAAAAAACCCAGTACTACTATCCAGGGAATTCCAATACTCTCTGTTCCATTAAACTGTGTTTCAATCCACGATTTTGCAGCATTATGGTGTGCAGTATCTTCATTTACAGTATAAATCAATAGATTCAAATCAAGTAGTTTCATTTACGTAGTTCCAATTTGCGCTTAATCTCTGCCGCTTCCAGATTGCCGGCTGATTCAAGGGCCTTGATCAGATCGTATTCACTATAAGGCTTTCCCAGAGAATAGGATTTCTGGGAGAATTCGGGAATATCCTGTTCACTTTCGAGAAACTGCAGACCTTTTGCCAGCACTAGGTTGATTGCGGACTTTAATGGGATATTTTTTGTATAAGAAATCTTTCTGATGTCATCATAGATGGTATCTTCTAATGTGATTGTTGTACGCATATATAAATTGTACTATTCGTCTGTATTGATGTCAATATGTTTTTTAGGTAAGCATCAAAACATCAAAACATCAAAACATCTTTCCTGCTGACTGCCATACCCGTTGCGTTTAACAATAATATCCATACAGTCAAGGGCATACCCCCCTTTATGAACTGACAAAGCGGCTTTAGCATGCAAAAATGTTTGAGCAGCCGCGTCTGAGCAGAACTCTCACCTCCCGGCAAGATAATACCATCAAGCCCATCAAGCTCTATGACTGACCGAACAGCCTTAACTTGAAGATTCGGGAGATTCAATTTCCTGAGCATTGCTGTATGCTCTCCAATTCCTCCCTGAAGAGCCAGAATTCCGATGTTCAAGCTAGTACTACCATCCCCGCTGCGCAAATCTCTGCTCCTGAGGCAAACTTGATAAATCAAGACCCCGCATAGCCTTTCCAAGCCCAGTGGATACTTTAGTGAGGATTTGCGGATCCTGATAATTTGCAACCGCAAGCACAATAGCCTGTGCACGAGCTGCCGGATCTTCAGAGGCAAATATTCCTGAACCGACAAAAACGCCATCACTTCCCAATTGCATCATCAATGCAGCATCGGCCGGTGTGGCAATTCCTCCTGCAGCAAAATTTACAACAGGAAGACGACCGCTTTTAGCTACTTCAACAACAAGGTCATAAGGCGCTTGCAAATCTTTAGCTGCACTCATAAGCTCCTCCGACCGAATCCCATGGAGCTGAGTGATCTGCTGCTGAATCTTGCGCTGATGGCGTACAGCCTCAACAACATTTCCTGTACCAGCTTCGCCTTTAGTGCGAATCATAGCAGCCCCTTCACCAATACGTCGAAGAGCCTCTCCTAAATCACGGGCACCACAAATAAAAGGAATCTTGTAAACCTGCTTTTCGATATGATACTGATCATCTGCTGGAGTAAGCACCTCACTTTCATCAATATAGTCAATACCTATACTCTGCAGAATATCAGCCTCTACAAAATGGCCAATACGTACCTTAGCCATAACAGGAATAGTGACAGCTTCCTTGATGCGTATAATCATTTCAGGGTCAGACATTCTGGAAACCCCACCTGCTTTGCGAATTTCAGAAGGTATCCGTTCAAGTGCCATAACTGCTGAAGCACCAGCATCTTCAGCAATTTTTGCCTGATCGACATTCATGACATCCATAATGACCCCGCCTTTAAGCATCCTGGCCAGATCTTTATTGAGTCTATACTGTGTATTCATTTGATTTCCCCCTTGTATTTTTCTCATTGTATCGATACAATACAATAGATTGTAATAATTTGTATGGGTAATTTAGCAGTATTTTCACAAATTGTCAATATATAGGGAGTACAATAATATTATGGAACATATTGTATCGTTACAAAAAACTAGCCGGGAACCAAAATACCTGCAGATATCCGGGCAGACTAAACGTCAAATTGAGAATGGAGAACTTCAGCCAGGTGACAAGCTCCTTCCTATACGCAGGCTTGCCGAAGAACTTTCTGTAAATACAGTAACCGTTGTCAAAGCATATGAGCAGCTTCAGGGGATAGGACTGGTAACCAAAATTAAAGGAAGCGGTGTCTATGTCGGAGCCCTTTTAAAGTCAGGGATCCCCAATCAGGCAATATCTTATGAAAATGAACCAGAAACAGTTTTTGACGATCTTAATAATGATGAACTCTACCTTGATAATGAAATAGAGCAGATGCAGCTTGGAAGCATTGTTCTTTCAAAAAAACAGATCAATTTTGCAACATCAACACCCACTTCAGACCTTTTTCCGGTTAAAGCTTTCAAACAAGCTCTAAATACTGTTTTGGATCGTGATGGAGGGGCAGCATTTGAATACGATGTAAGCAATGGCTACCTTCCTCTGCGTGAACAGGTGAGTGCAATGTTTAAATCGCGATACGGCATCCTTACCCCCGTCGAGCGGCTGCAGATAATCTCTGGTGCACAGCAGGGAATAGACATTGTCGCAAAAGCATTAATTAAACCAGGAGACCGGGTTCTAGTGGAAGATCCCACCTATACCGGTGCCCTTGCAGTTTTTAAGTCCCGCGGCGCACAGATAGTCGGAATTCCCATGATGGATGACGGAATTAATATTGAGTATTTGAAAAAAAGTGTAGCCTTCTACAAACCCAAAGTACTCTATATTATGCCGGATTACCAAAACCCCACGACTCGCAGCTACAGCAAAGAAAAGCGTCAAACTATCATTGATATTGCAAATCGCTCTGATTGTTATATCATCGAAGATGATTGTCTCTCAGAGCTTTCCTTCAGCGAAAGTGAGCGACTAAAACCCGTTAAAACGTATGACAGGGGAAATAAAGAGCGGGTTATATATATCAAAAGTTTCTCAAAGCTGCTTATGCCGGGGCTGCGTATAGGATTTCTATCCGCTCCCAGGGAAATATATCGTGATATTCTACAGGCGAAACACCTAACCGATATCGCATCATCAGGACTTATTCAGCGAGCTTTTGACAACTACCTGCGCTTAGGTGAATGGGAGCAGCACCTTATCCAGATGCGGAATCTCTTTCAGCAGAGGCAGAGCAGGCTGCTGAAGGCAGTCAGAACCCAACTTCCTTCCTGCAGAAATTTTGAGGCTCCAAATGGGGGATTAAATCTCTGGATTCCCCTTCCGCAGGGCATCTTTGCCTCGGAGGTCTATAAGGCAGCTGCACATGAGGGAGTACTCTGCACTCCAGGAAATGTATTCAGTGCTGGAAACAGAGATTATAATGACCACCTGCGCCTGAGCATTGCTGCAGTTAACGAAGAGCAAATAGATAGAGGAATCAAGACTCTTGCACAAGTCCTGCATAATTTACAGACCAACACCAAGGGTACAGATTATATCAGTCCGCTTATGTGATGATCTGATAAAAATTATTACAAAAAGAGTTGTGAAAAATTTGAAAGCTTTATTTTAATTATACAGGATTGGCATGTTACCTGCTTTCAATTCCGGAACCTGATCATTTGGATGCATAGCCCATTATGGGAACTCTCTTTGAAAAATCTCAATTATTTTTTCTGAGCATGATAGAAGATGTTATTATTGAAACAGCTGAAAAATATTTCATCTGAGAAGTATAGAAAAATATTGTGTAAATCTTAAGATCTAGCATAAATGTTCCTAATTCAAGCTCTTTTTCCAGTAATAGATGGAATATTTCAATTCAAACAAACACCAATTCCCTACCAAATCCCATTCTCCTGAATTCGGGATGAGTGAGTAGGAATTCAGGCATTGATTCTATTTTGAGCATCATACCAGAAACAGCAGCAGCAGCACACATATTCTCCATTTAGAGCTTCAACAAAAAGGTTGAGGTGCGGATTATAATCGGGAGCTTTCTGCACATCTTTGTACTCTGCAGGAGTTGACCATTCTGCAGGATCAGTATGATTTAATCCTAAGCCCAGTTCAAACGTTCCAAACCCCAATTCCATGGTTTCCCATCTCTGTAATGGTTTTTTTCAGGAAATCTCTAATCCGTAAAAAGTCTCTTTTTGCATCATAAGGCAACTGTTTAGTTTTTATACTATACCCTTTTCCCATATGCCGATTTCTATTTATGTTTTATCTCAAATCTTCTCTGGGAGGAGAAAAAATGTCTACCAGAACTACATCATCTTCAACCACCTCTTTTTTGTGCATCTCACCAGCTTTAAAAAACTCTTTCCAGTTATTCAATAGATTCCTCCTTTACACAAATTCCTCAAATTTATTCCTCTATTTTCTCATAAAAATATCAAAATTCCCACTTATAAATTGGATGAATATTTAACTGGCCGCGAAATCTTCTGTATCTTTTTCCAGGCTGCTAATTGCTTGCATAATTTCCTATGTATACTGTGTCGTAACAGCCGATGTCTTTTTTTACAAGCAAAAAGAGAATATGAAAACCTGTTTATGAAAGGAAGTTATAATATTTCTACAAGCGAATCGATACGGTATCGTTTACGGTACTCGGCTGGAGAGAGACCGGTATGGCGTCTGAAGAAGCGGGGAAAATAGTATTCATCATTGAAGGAGAGTGTGTGAGCAATCTCATATACAGCTTTGTCTGATGCAAGCAGCCGTTCTGTAGCTTCACTTGCCAGCTGTCGGTTAAGATAGTGCTTCAGTGTTGTTCCGGCCTTGCCAACAGAGGAAGGTTACTTTTTAAAAACGATTTATAAAAGCCGGAAATTTACAAAATTGCTATTGGGGGATGAAAAATGAAAGATGAGTTTACTCCATTTGATGATTATGAGAAAGAATTGATAGAATCTATAGCTAATGATGAATTTGAGATAGTACATCTTTCTACTGAAGAGTTGAATAAATTCAAAATTGCAGCTTCTAATACCGGAAAGAAAGATCAGAGAATGAATATACGTATGTCATCAGTTGATATGAATAAGCTAAAAGCAAAAGCTCTTCAAGTGGGGATTCCTTATCAGACATTAGTATCTAGTGTTTTGCATAAGTATGTTAATAATTAGCTGCAAATTGAATAATTACAGTCAACTGCCGGATGTTAGCGTTAATAAATACATTTAAAAGTTTGCTTTGTAAACTTCAAATCCATGTACACATGAATGTAGAAATATCTGGAAGAGACCGGAAGATTCAGCTGCCGGATGGGTATACATTAGTTAGGTTGTAATAATCTGAAACGAAGACGAATACGGTAGGATTCTACCTGGTGCTTCACCGGAATGATGATTGATGTGGATAAAGTCTTTGGGTAACAGTTTTTTTCTGCCTCTGGACTACAGTAAACTTACTTGCATTTACTGGATTACTGTGAGAAAATAGACATTACTCCCAAAATTAACGCAATATTGGGAGTAATGTCTATTATTACGGAGGTTTGGATGTCAATTAAACGACAACTGCAGTTATCAGAAATAAACAGTTTTTTCTTGTTTGGCGCCCGCGGAACGGGTAAAACAACACTTCTTAAAGAATTGCCGTTTCTTAATAATGCCTTATATATTGATCTTCTCGATGCAGATCAGGAAGAGCAGTATGCTCTGCGACCTGGATTGCTGATCGAACAAGCTGAAGCAATGGATGAAGGGGAGTGGATAATCATTGATGAGATTCAAAAGCTTCCTAAATTACTTGATCATGTGCATATTATTGTAACAAAAAAGGATATCCGATTTGCTCTGACAGGTTCCAGCAGCAGAAAACTGAAAAGGGGTGGAGCTAATCTTCTTGCAGGGAGGGCCTTCAGTTTCTCATTATATCCATTTACGGCACAGGAACTTGGTGATAGATTTGATCTTCAAGAGGCTCTGCAGTGGGGAACCCTCCCAAAAATTATTTCTTATAAATCAGATAAGGATAAAAAGAGATTCCTGCGGACATATACCCAAACCTATCTAAAGGAAGAGATCCTCGTAGAGCAGTTGATTCGTAATCTAACACCGTTCAGGCTCTTCTTATCCATTGCAGCGCAAATGAATACGCAAATAATTAACTTCTCGAATATTGCCCGTGATACCGGTGTAGACCACAAAACCGTTCAAAATTATTATCAGATTTTAGTAGATACGAATTTAGGTTTCTTTCTGGAAGCTTATAATAGATCGGTACGGAAAGTTCAAAAACAGAGCCCCAAATTCTATCTCTTTGATATGGGAGTGAAGCGTTCACTGCAGAACATGCTCAATGTTCCTCTTGTGCCGAGAACAACTGAGTTTGGCGATGCCTTTGAGAGTTGGTTTATCGGTGAATGTTTTCGATTGAACCATTATCACGAATTGGATTTTAAGTTCTCCTATTTGCGCACAAAAGATGATGTCGAAGTGGATCTTATAATCGATAGACCTGGTCAGTCACAGATTTTACTGGAAATTAAATCATCAGATAGAGTTGATGATCGTCATGTGAAGAATCTTGTTCATTTCAATAAAGATTTTCCTGATGCCGAGTTGATTTGTGCCAGCAGAGTTGCGCATAAACAGGTAGTAAATGGCATTAAAGTATTACCGTGGAAGGATTCGCTTACATATATCGGGTTTTAAATAATAATCATAGTTAGTACCCTGTAACGCGTAAATCTTAGGATTCTCCAAGAGTATCCCCATGTGGATTGAGGGTACAGAATGTTTAATGTTCTGTTTGCTGCTATTACAGAGAATATATCTTATTGATACCAATACAAACCATTTACCATTAAATCTTTCCCGCTTTCATTCTGTATTGACGGGGTGGGATTCCTTCCCGCTTGCCGAATATACGAATAAAGTAGGATGGATCCTGAAAACCTGTCTGCTGACTGATCTGTGCTACCGATACAGATGTGGTGCGCAGCAGATAACGGGCCTGTTCAAGACGGGCATCCAGTATCCAGGCATAGGGCGATTTGCCGGTTGCTTTTTTAAAGATACGCCGCAGGGTAGATCGACTGACAGCTCCGATATCACATAATGTCTCTATGGAGATAATATCATCCAGATCCGCTCTGTAGAGAGATATCATGAAATAAATCACCTTCTTGTTCATGATAATTGCTATCACAGTTGGCAATTATCATGATATATGCTATTATAGATGTTGCAAGACAGATAATTGGAGTTAAGAATGTATATAAACAGGTCTTTAGATATCAATACTCTGCTGGCAGAGCGCTCACTTTTTCTGCTGGGACCCAGACAATCTGGAAAATCTTCATATATCAGGGAACAGCTTGAACCAGAACCAGCTCTTACCTATAACCTCCTTGACAGGAATCTACTCCTGAATGTTTTGGCTGATCAGACAATTCTACGTCAGGAAATTGAAGCCAGAAACTTGAAAAAATGTATTGTTTGTATTGATGAAATCCAGAAATGTCCGGAACTTCTTGACGAAGTACAACTATTAATTGAAGAGAGGCAGATACGATTTCTTCTGACTGGTTCCAGTGCCAGAAAATTGAAAAAAGCAGGTACAAATCTTCTGGGAGGAAGAGGGCGCAGGCGGATTATGCACCCCTTCAGCTATTCAGAATTGAAGGGTACAGGATTTACCTTGGAAAAAGCAATGAGCAGTGGAACTCTTCCACCTCATTACCTGTCACAGAATCCTGATGAAGATCTGGATGCATATACTAATCTCTATCTGACTGAAGAAATTGCCGCAGAGGGGCTGACGAGAAATCTTCCGGGATTTGCCAGATTTCTTCAAATTATAGCCACAGTTAATACGCAAATAGTCAATTATACGAATATCGGAAATGATGCCCAGATACCCCGGCAAACAGTCAAACTATGGTTTGAGGTATTAAAGGATACACTGTTGGGATTTGATCTTGAACCATATACAGCGACAGTGAAAAGAAAAGCTATCGAAACAGCAAAATTCTATTTTTTTGATATGGGTGTAGTTTCATCATTGAGAAAACTGCCTGTCATTAGTCCGGGTTCAGCAGATTTCGGGGAATTCTTTGAGCATTTTATCTGTCTTGAAATCAAAACCTGGATTGATTATCGTTTACCAAGGACTTCATTAAACTACTGGAGATCAACATCCGGATTTGAGGTAGATTGTCTTCTTAACGGTGAGATTGCTATCGAAATAAAGGCTGCAACTACTGTTTCTTCAAAGCACCTTAAAGGATTAAAAGCTCTTCGTGAGGAAGGCTTTATAAAAAGATCGATCCTGGTCTGCAGGGAACCACGTCCCAGATTAGTTGAGGGGATTGAGATACTTCCCTGGGAGTATTTTCTTGATCAGCTGTGGGGTGGGAAAATTCTAAACTGAGCCGTTCTACCTCCTTGGTTATGGCTTTTAAGAACCTGATCAATAGCACTGCTGAGACTTGATGTTTGACTTCCCCTTGTGTGAGACAGCATTCCATCCTTTGATTCAAAATGAACTAAATATCCTATATAATGACTCATAAATACCTTTTTAGGGCACAAAAGCTATGTTAATGTAGTTGTAGTAATTATTAAACCTTATTGAGAGGAAGAGAACGCATGACTTCAAGAGAAAGAGTCCATAACACCCTGTATCGTGAGAAAGCAGATCGAGTCCCAGTCAACTATGGTGCTAATCCAGGTATCGATCTACAGCTGAAACAGCATTTTGGCTTGCGCTCTGATGACCACGAAGGACTGAGGTAGGCTCTTGGGGTTGACCTGAGAGGTGCAGGGGCTCCCTATATCGGAAAACGTCTGCATTCTGAGGTATCTGAGCGGCAGATTGATCCTCAGTTCGGATGGCGGACCAGATGGGTTGAGCATGGAGCCGGCGGATACCGGGATTTCTGTGACTTTCCATTGAAAAAGGCCGATGAGGATCCCATGATCAGCATGGATATGTTTCAGCGCCATATTTTACCCCGCCAGAAACCCTTCATTGAGTTAGCAAAGAGCTATAATCTTCCGGTTATGATACATACCTGCGGTTCCAGCAGCTGGAGTTATGAAGAGTATATCAAGGCGGGTATAACGGCTTTTGATACCCTTCAGCCTGAATGTTACAATATGAATCCGGAATATCTGACAGAGCATTTCGGAACCCGGGCATCCTTCCACGGCGGGATCAGTACCACCAATGAACTATCCTTCGGCTCAGTTGAGGATGTAGAGAATCAGGTAAAGCACACCCTGGATATCATGATGCCCTATAAAGGCTATTTTCTCTCCCCGGCTCACAGCATCCAGGATAATTCACCATTAGATAATGTACTGGCCATGTATGAAGCCGGCAGGAAATATGGGCAGTATGATTGATAAACTTGTAAAAAATAGAATCTGAAACAAAGACGGTGGGATTCTGTTCGATAGAACGCTACCGAGGATAGGTATTTATCAAAAAATTACTTATCTAAAATCAATGATATGTTTTAAATTCGATTAATTATTTTGTTTAAAAATATTTATCGATTATATTTCCCACCGTCTTCGTTTCAGATTCTAAAAAACAGACTGTTTTCAGAGTAAAACAAAAGTACTGCTCATAGTCTGGGTCTATGCTATTCCTGACCATTATCTTTTTTATCAGCAAAATCAACTCTACGTAATTAAAAAATATTTATACTCTTTAATTGCTGAATCAGTGATTGACAATTTTATATATAAATTTTAATATTGCTATAACAAATAAATGTATCATATAAAAGGATTATACAATGGCCGAGAAAAAGAAAGAGAGAGAATACGCTGCTCCTGCAGTTGACAGAGCTTTGGATATTCTGGAATTTTTGTCTGATCGACATAAACCCTATGGAGCGACTGAAATAGCACGTGAGCTAAAAGTTCCTCTAAATTCGGTTTTTAGAATATTAAAACGTCTTACAGAACGTGACTATACTAACCATGATCCAGTCTCTGGTGGTTATCAGCTAAGTACCAAAGTATTTACCCTTGGAATGAGTTTATATACCCGATTTGACCTACGGCATAGAGCCAGACCTCATTTGGAATGGCTGTGCCGTGAAACAGAAGAGACATGTCAACTTCAGGTTCCTCAGGGTGAACGTATGCTGGTCATGGATAGCATAAATCCTGAAAGTGATTTTTATCTGCAAGTTGTCCCGGGTAGTTTAGTGTATTACCATCCTAATGCTTATGGCAAAGTTGTACTTGCTTTTATGGACCAGGAACACGTAAAATCCATTATTCCCCCCATAATGGTCGGTTTAACCTCTAATACAATAATTAACAGGGATCAATTCATGAAGCATTTGGAAGGGATACGCAAAACGGGTCTGGGATATGATAATGAGGAGTATACTTCAGGTCTGTTATGTATTGGTGCACCTGTTTTTAATTTTGAATCTGAACCGGTTGCCGGTCTGGGCGCAACTTGTCTCTTAAGTACCATTAATGAGAAGAAAAAAGAGGAACTTGAAAAACAGGTTCTTCAGTGTGCCTATCATGTTTCAAAAGATATTGGTTATACTGGTGATTTTTTTAACGATAAAATCTTTACTTAAACAAGATCCAAGACAAATTTTTTTACTCATCTCTTTAAACATAGCCAGGAATTTCAAAAATATTTTTCAACTATTCTTTGAGTTTTGGAATGCTCTCAGCTTATGTTAATGAATGAAATATACATATAAGGCCCAAAAACCCACAAATCAGTGTTTCTATATAAAATAGTAGTTTAAATAGAAAATTTACTTGACAAATGAGATTTTATATATGAGAATGAAATGTCTGATAAACATCAGATCATACAAACATATGAATTGTACAAATATGGTTGTATAAAAAAAATCTAAGGAGAAAGAGATGAAAAAAACGATCAGTGTTATTTTGATGCTATTATTAGTATCATCGATGGTATTTGCCGGTGCAGAGCAGGAAGAAGCACCCGTAAAGATTGCATTTTTTGTATCAGACCTGAGTAACGTATTCCATCAGGCTCAATTTGCAGCAGCTAAAGAGTATGCTATGGATAAGTATGGTGCTGAAGTATATGCATTTGATGGAAAATCCGACGGCACAGTAATGTTGGAGAATCTTGACCAGGTTGTTCCTCAGGGAATGGACATGGTTACAATTCACACATGGGATGTTGAAGCTGCAAAACCTGGAATCAATGATGCGCTGGATGCTGGTGTTGTAGTGGCAACATTTTTTACACCCCAGTCAGATCCTGCTGTACCAGTAGTAAGAAGTGATGAACCGGGAACTTCGTTTGCAATGGGCGCTGAAGCAGCAACACAATGGAAGAAAGCCAATCCTGACAAACCTATCGTAATGGTTCAGATCGGATGGCCAAACCATACCGAAGTAAAATCAGGACGAACCGATCCTTTCGCTCAGGGTGTACTTTCAGTAGATCCTTCAGCAACAGATCTTGGTTGTTTAGAAGCCAACAAAGGTGGAGACACTACAAAACAGGTTATTCTTGACCTTGTTACCCAGAAACCTGAAGTTAATATTATTTACTCAGAAGCTTCAAACCTGACAGTTGGAACAATGGCTGCTCTCAGACAGTTAGGCCGAGGCGTTATGGATAATGGTGTTCCCCTTACTGAAATCGTTGCAAGTGTAGACTTTGATCCAGTAGAGATGAAAGAAGTCTATAATCCCAACAGTTCCCTAAAACTTTCAATGGGTCTTCCTCCAATCCAAACCGGACAGGGAAGAATTGATAACCTCTTTGCTATAAAGAACGGCGAAATTGACCAGATTGCAGCAAGTGGTGTTTCTAAAGAAGATTTCAAAGAAACTTTCAACATTTCCTATTGGACAATGGAAGAAGCAGCAGCTGAAAAATGGCTGGGTGAACAGTTCGGAAACTAATAGTAATTAGATAAGTACCGCATAAGAAAAAACCGGGGGGGGGCTAGATATGATATATCTCCCTCCCGGATTTATTAGGAACAGGGTGTTTGATATGAACGACAATGTCTTGGAGATTAGAAATCTTGTAAAAGTGTATCCAGGTGTTAAGGCAGTAAATGAAGTAAGTTTTGATATTAAACGAAATACGATCCATTGTCTGGTTGGAGAAAACGGGGCAGGAAAGTCAACACTAATCAAAATCCTGACAGGTGCAGAGACACGGACAAGTGGTACTATCAGACTTAATGGTGATGAGTATCAGGTTAAAAATCCGAAAGAAGGAAAGAATAAGGGAATAAGTACACTATTCCAGGAACTTAATGTAGTCGATCAGCTGTCGGTGGAAGATAATCTGACACTCGGGATGGAAGATACTACTTTTGGTTTCTTAAAGAAAACAAAAAAGATTAAAAAAATGATAGAGGTTCTGGAAAGTCTGGAGCCGTCAATCAATCCCAAGCAGATGGTATCCACCTTAAGTGTGGCAAAAAAGCAAATTGTTGAAATTGCAAAAGCTGTCGCATCAGATGCAGACATTATTATTATGGATGAGCCTACGGCCGCAATTTCTGAAGGTGAGATAGAAAGACTGTTTGAGATAATAAGAAGTCTGCATGCTAACAATGTAACCGTTATTTATATATCCCACAGACTGGATGAAGTATTTGAGATTGGAGAGTATGTCACCGTTATGCGTGATGGTGGTCATATCGATACAAAACCCATCTCCGATGTAGAAGGCAGATCAGAGTTAATAAAGATGATGATCGGAAAGACTGTTTTTGAGGAATACATGCCGAAAGATGAGCAGTCTTCGGAAGTAGTTCTGCAGGTGAATAATATTTCCAATCATAAACTGCATAATATCTCCTTTGATGTAAGAAAAGGGGAAATAGCAGGTTTTTATGGGTTGGTTGGAGCTGGAAAGACTGAGCTGGCCAGAGCTATCTACGGTGCTGATGAATATCAGGGGGAGATTGTTTTTAACGGCGAAAAGCTCGAACAATCGCCTCATGGAACTATCAAAGCAGGTATTGCACTGGTGCCCGAAGAGAGACGATCCCAGGGACTCTTTACCATGTTGACCATCCGGGGCAATACAACAGTTATGAATATGAAAAATATATCCAGGAATGGATTTATAAACTCCGCAAAAGAGCGAAAAATTACCGCGGAATATATTGAGAAACTTCAGATAGCAACAAGTGGTTCTGAAAAAGAAGTAGCCAAACTCTCCGGCGGCAATCAGCAGAAGGTGGTTTTTTCCAAATGTCTTTTTGCCAATGCGGATATGCTGCTGCTTGATGAACCAACCCGGGGTGTGGACGTAGGCGCAAAAAGTGAAATCTACCAAATTATCCGTGAACTGGCCGAAGAGGGGAAATCGATTTTGATCTTCTCATCCGAACTTCCGGAGATTATTAACATGTGTGACACCATATACCTTCTGTTTGAAGGAGATATGATGTGCAGATTGGAAAACGGGTCTGATATTGATATCGAGGCAATACTACATACTGCTGCTTGTGGGGACTGAAAATGGAAAATAAAACTGGATATATAAAACGGGCAGTAAGCTCAATGAGTAATGAAACATTCATCAGTTTATTTATGATCAGTGTATTAATAATATTTTTCGGTATTGCCTGTGCAATAGTGCCGAATTTTTATCTGCCTATGAATATACTTAATCTGATTATGAACTACTGGTACATAATACTACTGGGAATAGGTGTTACCTTTCTTCTTGTAACAGGAAATTTTGATATGTCAGTTGGTGGAGTCATCGCCATGACAGGTGTTCTTGCGGTCTATTTTTCCCAAAGCGCTGAAGTCTTGAAAAATCCTCTGGCTGTAGGCCTGGGGCTTCCTTATGGAGTTGCCTTAGCACTGGCTTTGCTCTGTGCACTGGCTGTCGGCGGGGTGAACGCATTTTTCATAGTTAAACTAAAAGTTCCCTCTATTATAGTAACTCTTGGTACCATGATGCTTGCCCGGGGAGTTGCCCAGGTAGTTACCCTTGGAGCCCAGAGGAACACCAGCCTTCCTGATATATTCGGTGTAATAGGAAATGCCTCCATACCAGGTACTCCAATAAAAATTTCAGTAGTCATTATGGCCGGCCTGGTACTCATTGCAGTAATTCTTGAGAAAACCACAATTTTCGGAAGGCGTACCTATCTTATCGGGGCAAACAAGGAAGCAGCAAGATTATCCGGTGTAAGGGTTGAGCGTCATTTGACGTATCTGTTCCTTGCCAGTGCTCTTTTAGCCGGGATTACCGGCATACTAATGGCTTCTGAGTTCAAAGCCGGGATCTCAAACCGGGCAACAGGATTTGAGTTTGATGCACTGGTAATTACTCTTCTTGGAGGAACCAATATAAACGGAGGGTTTGGCTCTGTACTCGGTACAGTTGTTGGTGCTCTCGTTCTGGCTGTAGTAACTTCAGTAGCGACAGGAATGCTTTTGTCACCGGACTGGCAGTTTGTATTAAAAGGTACAGTTACATTTCTCGCAATCCTGGCCCAGCGCTACGCCCTGGACCGAAGGAAAGGCTAAAAATGGAAAAGAATAGAGCTCAAAACATGAAAGATACAAATATGGACTCAAAAAGAGTTGAGTTTGATCAAACTCACAAATGGAATCTGATTGTAAAGAAGTATTATATATACGCAGTACTGCTGCTGATTATCATTGTATTCAGCGTAATGAAACTGGATAAAGTAGTATTTTTCGGCCGGGGACATTTTCTTAGCCCTGCAAGTGTAACCAATCTGTTAAGAAGTGCAGTTCCTATTCTGACTTTGAGCGGAGCGTTTACTCTGCTCATGATTTCAGGGAACATTGACCTCTCTGTGGGAAGTGCAATGAGCCTGAATGCCGTTGTCTATTCATTTATGATTTTAAATGGTTTCAACATGGGCGTTGCTTTTTTTCTCACACTCATAGTGGGCATAGTCTGCGGATTCATTAACGGTTACTTGGTGCAGAAATTGAGGATAACTCCGGTTATTGCAACTCTGGTTACGTTGAGTCTATTTAAGGGAGTTGCTCTCCTGATTGTACCCAATGGTGTATCAGCAATTAAGGGGACGGCAGATAAAATTATGCCTGTATGGATTAATGATTACGCCCGGCAAAAAGTATTTCTGGATCTTCCTGTCGCATTCTTTGTTGCAGTCCTGGTAATTATCCTACTGATAATTGTTCAGAGAAAAACAATCCTTGGAAAATACGCAGCTGCTGTAGGAGGCAATAGAACCGCTGCAGAGTTGTCCGGCATCAATGCCACGCAAGTTGTCTGGCTGTTATATATTCTGGTGGGATTAATGGCTGCTATGGCAGGAATTGCCCGGGCAAGCTACATGTCCATGGGAAATCCGCTTTCCGGCGACGGCATGGAACTCGATAATATTATTGCTGTACTGCTGGGAGGGACTGCTTTCACGGGTGGAGAGGGTTCCGTTGCAAAGACAGTGGTTGGTGCATTAATAATTATGTGCGTTACCACCGGTATGATGACCGTTGTTCCTCCCTACTGGCAGCTTGTGGTAAAAGGCAGTGTGCTGATTTTAGCTGTTGCACTAAACACTACGCTGGTAAAGGTAAGAGTTGAAGCATAATGCAGGAACTGTTTAAACAGAGTACAAAATAGTAAAAAAGGGAGGTAATCCATAATGGCTAAAAGAAAAGAATATACAGCACTGCAGGAAGTTGCAAAACAATGGATTGAATATGCCAGCCTCCCGGTAATGGAAGAGAGAAAGAGACTTTGGAAGAGGGTTAAAGATTTGGATGCAGCGTGTGAGCGGCCGCCGATATTGGTCGAAACCTGTATGCTGGAGAATTACATTAGTGAAGATGAACTTCAGTGTGAGGATCCCTATTTAAGAAATATTGAAAAATTTATGAGAGAGACGGTTCGTCACGCAGAAGAGATTGGTGATGATATTGTAGTCGATCCATACTTTAGAATACCCTGGGTTGCTGAAATCTCCGATTATGGGGTCTCTCTTGAGGCGCATCATGCGGAAAACAGTGCTGGGAACGATCTGGGGTATAGCTTTGATTTTCCCATTCAAACTCCTGATGATTTTCATAAACTTCATCTAAAGCGCAGACTGGTTAATCGGAAAAAAACAGAGCAGAATAAAGAGCTGCTGGGTACTATATTCGGAGGAATTCTACCGGTAAAAATCGGCGGTCTTGATCACTTTAATCTTGATCCGGGCTACCATCCATGGCTTGGAAATCTCTACGGCGGTCTTACCATGGACCTCTTTAAGATGATTGGAAATGAAAATCTGTTTCTCTGGATGTATGATGAGCCGGATTTTATTCATAAGCTTATGCAGTTCCTGCTTGAAGACAGAGTTAATCATTTTCAGTGGATGGAAAAAGAGAAGCTCTTATATCTTAATACAGATACCTGGAATCCCTGTCCGGGAAGTTATGGATTTGCATCAGACCTTCCTCAGAAAGGTTATAACGGAAAAGATATTAAACTTACCGACTGCTGGGGTTGGATGGAGTCTCAGGAGACAGCAGCGATATCACCGGAAATGCTGGATGAATTTTTCCTTCCCTATATGGCAGAGGCATCAAATCTTTTCGGACTTACCTACTACGGCTGCTGCGAAGGGATAGATGACAGGTTTGCATATATCAAAAAAGCCATAACTAATTTGAGAGCAGTATCAGTTTCCGGTTGGAATAATATGTACAAAGCCGGCGAGCTTCTTGGTAAGGATTATGTATTCTCGAGAAAACCGACTCCTGCCTATATCAGTGCAGATTATCCCGATTGGGATCTGTTAAAAAAGGATGTACAGGATACTCTGGAGGGAGCTCGGAACTGTAGTCTGGAGTTTTGTTTCAGAGATATTTATACCATAAATGGTGACAGTGATCGTTTACGGCAATGGGTTGAAATGGTCCGGAGCATGCTTTAATCAGAAAAAGAATTTACTCGGGAGGAGCGGAATGACTGGAAAAGAGAGAATAAAAGCTGCTTTAAACTATAAAGAACCGGATCGTGTTCCCATGGATTTTGGCGGGTGTGCACAGACAACAATTCATGTGAGTGTAATTGCCGGCTTGCGCGATCACTTTGGTCTGGAGAAACAGCTGGTTAAAGTTGATGAACCCTACACCATGATGGGGAAAATCGATGATGACCTGAAAAATGCTCTGGGTGTGGATGTAGATGCAGTTTCCGGTTACAACACTTTTTTCGGTATGCCTCGGGATGAGTGGAAAGAGTTTGTTATGGAGGATGGACTTGAGGTGCTAGTTCCGAAGAATTTCAATATTACCCGTGATGAAGCTGGTGATATCTATACCTATCCCCAGGGAGACACATCTGTTCCTCCCAGTGGAAAGATGCCTAAGGGCGGTTACTATTTTGATGCCATTATTCGCCAGCAGCCGATTGACGATGACAATCTGAATGTCGAGGACAATCTGGAAGAGTTTGTCGCAATGAGTGAAAAAGAGTTGGCGTGGCTGAAGGATCGGATAGAAGAGAGTGAACCCTCTGGGCGGGCCACTTTAGCGGCTGCCCCTGGTGCAGGTCTTGGAGATATTGCCTGTGTACCCGGTCCATGGATGAAGGATCCAAAAGGGATACGTGATATTCAGGAATGGTATATCTCCACTGTGCTCCGGAAAGATTATATGCATGCAATCTTTGAACGACAGACCGATATAGCTATTGGGAACTTAGAGAAAATGTATGCGGCTCTGGGTAACCGTCTTGATATTATTTGGGTGTGCGGAACTGATTTTGGAACCCAGAACTCTACCTTTTGTTCCCTTGATACATTCAATGAACTCTATAAACCCTATTATCAGAGAACGAATAACTGGATTCATCAGAATACCGGGTGGAAAACTTTCAAACACTGCTGCGGAGCGGTGGAAGGATTTATGGAAGGATTTATCGAGTCAGGTTTCGATATTATAAACCCTGTTCAGTGGACAGCTGACGGTATGGAACCGAAACTCTTAAAAGATAGATATGGTAAGCAAATAACATTCTGGGGAGGCGGTGTGAATACGCAAGCAACACTGCCATTTGGCAAACCGGAGCAGGTAAGGGAAGAAGTCCTGCGAAGCTGCGAGGTTTTTGCACCGGGCGGCGGTTTTGTATTTAACACAATTCACAATATTCAGGCAGGTACTCCGGTTATCAACGTAGTGGCTATGCTTGATGCTTTTAAAGAATTTAATGGGAATTGAGCCCATTTTAAAAAAACAAATCATAGATTTGGATCAAAGTTTCGTTGTTAACGAGACATCATTATAGAAGGAATAAACTTTTAGTTTATAAAATAAAGGAGTATGCAATGTTAAAAGATTTTACTTATTACGTACCGGTAAAACTTGTATTTGGCGAGGGAGCACTTAATCAAGCTGGCGAACAGGTTTCAGCTTATGGAAAGAAGGCGTTGATTGTAACAACCGGAAACTTTTTTAAAGAAACCGGGTTGGTGGACCGGCTTCAGAACATTTTGAAAAAAGATGGAGTAGAATCTCTTCATTTCTCTGAAGTAGATCCCAATCCGCTGAACACCCAGATAGATGCAGGGGCCGCTTTGGCAAAAAAAAATGGTGTTGATGTAGTTATAGGTCTCGGTGGAGGAAGTGCAATTGACGCTGCCAAAGCGATGGCTATAGCCCTTGGGCATGACAGGCCAATCTGGGACTTTTGTGATGGGGACGATGTGCAGGAAGTTTCTGATAAAACCTTCCCGATTATTGCCATCTCAACTACATCCGGAACAGGAAGTGAGGGAACCCAGTGGTCTGTTATCACTAATCTGGAAAAAAGAATGAAACCCGGGATTGGGAGCGATTATACCTTTGCAAAAGTAGCTATTGTTGATCCTGAGCTGATGGTAAGCCTTCCGCCCAGAATTACTGCTTCAACAGGATTCGATGTTCTTGCTCATGCAATCGAAGCATACACAAGTACCCTCGCTACTCCGGTAACTGACATGATGTGTGAAAAGGCTATCCGTCTGGTTGGTAAATATCTGCGGCGTGCTGTTAAAAATGGAGAAGACCGGGAAGCCAGGAATGGAATGGCTTTTGCGAATACCATGTCAGGTTTTTCTATTGCAGTGGGAATAGTGACTGTCTGTCATGGTTTGGCTCACTCTATAGGCGGTGTAGCCGGAACAATCCACGGTGAAACACTTGCTGCCATGACACCTCAGACTATGAGATTTTCGATGAAGGCTAATCCTGATAAATTTAAAGATATCGGCATGTTCCTGAGAGATGAATACATCAATATAGGTCAGTATCAACTGGAAGACAGTGTCGAAGAGGTAGAAGACCTGATAAGTGATATTGGATTGGATAACGGTTTGGCATCTCAGGGCGTGAAAGAGGAGCATATTGAAGAGATCGCCGATGGTGTTATCAACTATATGGGCGGATCGATTGAAATTGATCCAATGGATATAACAAAAGATGATCTTATAGAAATAATCACACAATCCATGTAAGGAAATAGCATGAAAGTATATTCTACAAGTATAGTTGAACATGTTCTGACCGTTCAGAATGAAATTGGTGAAGCTCCTATATGGTCTTCGGAGGGAAAGATCTATCCGATTTGTATATAACCACAGCATGATATGGAATGTCTGACTCTGAAAGAGTGAAAAATCCGGTTTCAGGAGATCTGTTTAGAATTAGAACAGATATAAAAGGTCGAGTTGAACCACGGTTTGCCGGATAGGTTCAATGGCAAGTTAGCAGGAGAAAAAATATGAATGGATATATGGGAAAAATTCTGATTGTGGATTTATCAAGCCAGAAAGTAACTGAAAAAGAGACTGATGAAGCAGTGATGCGTCAATATCTGGGAGGTTGCGGTTTTGGTGCCAAGCTGCTGTTTGAATATACAACAGCGGAAACAGAACCATTAAGCCCTGAGAACCCGTTGATTTTTGCTACCGGTCCTCTGACTGGAACTAATTTATTTAATTCAGATCGTTTTGATCTTGTAACAAAGTCTCCGCTTACCGGAATATTTGCCGAATCAAGTGCCGGCGGGTATTGGTCAGGCAGATTTAAGAAGTGCGGCTATGATGCGTTAGTGGTTATTGGAAAGGCAGCAGGACCTGTCTATCTCAATGTCACTGATGATAAGGCTGAAATCAAGGATGCCTCAGATTTATGGGGCAAAGATACCTTTGAAACCACTACCATACTGCGGGAGCTTGAAGGTGATAAAGCAAGGGCTGCGGTTATTGGTCCTGCAGGTGAAAACCTGGTAAATATTGCCGCCATAATGACTGACGGAAAGCATGGACGAGCTCTGGGACGTTGTGGCGTAGGGGCTGTTATGGGATCTAAAAACCTGAAAGCAGTTGTAGCAAATGGCACAAAGACTGTATCAGTCGCTGATAAAAAGAGAATTATCGCCATAAATAAAACCATGGCTACTGCAATAAAGAATGATATGCAGGGCATGAAAGATGCAGGGACCGGCGGCGGGGTGGAAGCCTCGGAAGAGCTGGGAAACCTGCCAATTCGAAACTGGGGTCAGGGCAGCTGGAAAGAGGGAGCTGTTAAAACTACCGGTATGACCATGACAAAAGAGTATTTAACCAATACCTACAAATGCGGGTCATGCATGATCTCATGCGGAAGAGTGGTCAAAGCACAGGGTGGTCCCTATGACGGCCAGGAAGTAGCCGGACCTGAGTATGAAACACTGGGACTTATGGGCACAAACCTGATGAATGATGATCTCCCGACAATTCTTAAAAGCAATGAACTGTGTAACAGATACGGTCTGGATACCATATCAACAGCCGGAGTTATTGGCTTTGGTATGGAAGCATGGGAGCAGGGCTTGCTAACGGAGAAAGAGTGTGGAGACATGGCTCTTGAATGGGGGAATTCTAAGGTTATTACCACACTCATTAAACAGATCGGTAACAGAACAGGGGTTGGAGAACTGCTTGGTCAGGGAGTGAGAAAAGCCTCTGATCAGTTAGGACCTCTGGCAAAAGAGTTTGCCGCGGAGGTTAAAGGATTGGAACCACCGGCTCATGATGGACGAGCTAAAATGACAGCCGCTATAGGTATGGCTACATCGGCCCGGGGAGCATGTCACTTATCCGGGTTCGGCCATGACTTTGAAGAGGGTGCCGTGCTGAAAGATCTGGGAAGTCCGGCTCTTACAGACCGCTTTACCAAAGAGGGCAAGGCAGAAAATGTATTCCGGATGCAGAACCTGATGGGAGTAATCGATTCAGCTATTGTCTGCAAGTTTCCCCTTTTTGGCGGACTGACCGTAGATCCACTAATTGAGGCAATAAACGCAGTCACCGGATGGGATCTGGACAGGGATGAATTTTTCAGGATGGGCGAAAGAATTTTCAATATTAAACGTCTTTATAATAATCGACTTGGCATCAGCCGTAAGGATGATACCCTGCCCATGCGGATGCTGAAATTGAAACGGGGCGGCGGAACAAATCACCTGCCTCCTTTGAATGAAATGCTCCATGAATATTATCAGTACCGGGGCTGGGATGAATTCGGGGTGCCTACGGAAAAGAAAGTGAAAGAGTTGGGATTGGAAGAATACTACGACTTATTAAAAGAAAAGAGAGGAGAATAGTATGGGTGCTGCTGAAGTAACTAATGTGAAATATGATTTTGCAGGAAAAACAATTTTAGTAACAGGAGCCTCCAATGGGATCGGCCGTGATGTTGCTCTGGCTTTTGCGCGTGCCGGCGGAAATATCTGTGCTGCTGATATAAATGAGAAAGGCCTGAATACATTGATAGAGGAAGTTGCTGCTCTGGGTGTGAACTGCAATATATTCCAGGTGGATCTCTCTGATAGTGATGCGTGTGTAAAAATGGCACAGTATTTCGCCCGGAAAATGGATAGAATAGATATTCTGATTAACAATGCAGGATTAAGCTTTCCGGAAACTCTGGTAAATCTTGATATTGCACATTGGAATTTAACCTTGAATGTGAACCTTCGGGCTCCTGCTATTATAACCAAAATCATTGGTGCCAAAATGATTGAACAAGGCGGCGGAGCCATTGTAAATGTATCCAGTAATGCCGGAATAAGCGGAATTGAGGAACATGCAGCCTACTGTGCCAGTAAATTCGGTATCATTGGTCTGGCTAAAGTTATGGCTATCGAACTTGGTCCTCATAATATCCGGGTTAATTCCGTTGCCCCAACAGTTGTTCTCACACCCATGGGGCAGCAGGTCTGGAGTGACCCCAAAAAGTCAGATCCTGTTAAAAGAAAGATCCCTCTTGGACGATTTGCCTGGCCGGCAGAAGTGTCAAATACCATTCTGTTTCTGGCTTCGGATGCAGCAACCATGATTCATGGTGATGTAGTTCTTGTAGATGGAGGGGCAGATGCCAGTATATAATAAATCCGGATTAATAACCGGGGAAATAGCCATGGTTACCGGAGCAGCCGGGGTGTTAGGTCTTGCCACCACCCGAGCCCTGCTGGGTTTAGGTCTTAAAGTAGTTATGGTTGATATCAGTGCGGATCAACTTAAAAAACTGCACCTGGAGTTGGGTGATGATACTTTCTCCCTTCCCATGGATTTAGGAAATCCCAAGAGTGTTGAGAACGCATATAACAGCCTGCCGGCAGAATTCAGTGAGATTGATATTCTTGTAAATAATGCCGGTATCCTGAGTAATAATAAGGCAGAATCAACCAGTGTGGAAGAATGGGAACGAGTGGTTGATATAAATCTTAATGGAGTCTTCTATCTATCAAAATTAGTAATTCCCGGAATGAAAAAACGTCGATGGGGCAGGATTATTAATACATCCTCCCTTGCTGCCAAAAGCGGCGGGATTACGGCAGGAACTGCATATTCAACTTCAAAGGGAGCAGTTATAGCTTTGACTTTCAGTTTGGCTTTAGAATTGGCGGCCCATGGTATTACGGTTAATGGAATTGCTCCTGCCTATGTAAGAACCCCCATGGTAACAGAGCAATTGACTGAACTGCAGTGTCAGGAGATAATGAAGAAGATTCCTGTTAAGAGATTCTGTGAACCCGAAGAGTTTGCCCATGTGGTAACCTTTCTGGCAGATGACAAAGCCGGCTTTATCACCGGGGAGATTATCGATCAGAATGGGGGTCTTCATTTCGATTAGATCTGAAGGGAGAGTGTCTATGATAAAGGTTTCTGTCTGTGAACCCTTACAAAGGTATTGCAGGAATGAAGATACACTTATTGGGGACGGAGGTAGTGTTCTTGAAGTGCTCAAAGATGTAAGTAGAGATTTTCCCGAGCTTAAAAAGAAGTTGTTTAAAACAGAAAATAGTCTTAGTTCACAGATCCTCATATATAAGAATCTGAAGGATATTCGGTTTCTGCAAAATGAAGATACGCCTGTAGACAGCCGGACTGAGTTGAAGTTAGTAGTTGCTCTCTGCGGTGGGTGAAGACTTCATTTCAATACAAAATGGGGTCATTAATTGTCATATAGGAAAATGTACTATTTATTTGAATATTCGTAGGATTTTAGTAAGACTCAGATTGTGTATACCTGAACAGGATATTTGCAGAATATTGTATCGCTTGTCACGATCGTCATTCCGTGCTGTATTGCTGTAGAAATTAGCATTCTGTCAAATGGATCCTTGTGAAAATAGGGAAGTGATCCCAACTGCTTTGCCTCCACTCCGAAGAATCCCATCTCTTTTATACTGCTGTCACGAATGGAATCCAGATAAGTTTCCGGAATGTTCAGCTTACCAATTGATTTTTTAATTTCAATTTCAGCAATCGAGATACTGCTGAAGAACCGCTCCCGTTTATTTAGAAGAAAGAGTAGGTCCTGATTATCGACAATCCTTGAATCGCCTTCCAGCAACCAAAGAAGCACGCAGGTGTCGAGTAATAGAGCCGGGGACATCAGGGTAGATATCCTTCAAACATCTCTTCAATCTCGGGAGAAAGGTCATTAAAATCATCGGCAATTTCAATTTTCCCCTTCAGTAAACCAATCTTTACCGGTTCAACGAGCTCAGATAAGGGGATAAGCCGAACCAACGGTTTTCCTGATTTAGCCAGAATAACCTCTTCTCCCTGAAGGGCTTTCTCGACAAGCCGGGATAAGTGTGTTTTTGCCTGGTACATATTTTCAATAATCATATATATACTATACTTGACTAGGTCTAGTCAAGTCAAGTTTATTGTGGCAACATTCGATTATGATAAGATCATATACTTCTTTACTGAATAAGTGAATGGATGTACATTTCAGGTATATTGATTATAGTAAGATTCTTTGCGGGAACTATGAGTAGTGAATCCGGAAAATCAAGTCTCTATTGTCTTGATACAGATCTAAGTGTTACAAAAAAGATTGAAGGGGTGACTACCTCAAACGGGATCGCCTGGAATATGAGAACTGGAAAAATGTACTATATAGATACTCCTACGAAAGAGATATGGGGATATGATTACGATATAAAAACTGGTGATATTTCAAATAAGGAAGTAGTTGTACATATCCCTGATGGTGAAGGTGTGCCTGATGGAATGACGATAGATTCAGAAGGTATGCTATGGGTTTCCCATTGGGGTGGCTGGAAAGTCAGCAAATGGGATCCGATGATAGGTGGAAAACTTTATGAGGTCAAGGTGCCGGCGGAAAAGGTAACTGCATGTGCATTTGGAGGTGATGATCTTAATGAACTGTATATTACGACTGCAAGAATTGGACTTAGTGAAGAAGACTTGAAGGAGCAGCCCCATGCAGGAGATCTGTTCTGTATAAAAACAGAAGAAAAAGGAGTGTCTGCTTATACATTCAAGGGATAGGATAAATTACAGGAAAGGGCTTTTAAAATATCAAAAAGGCAGCTCGCACTCGTGTCACGCCAGTAGTTTTCAATTTATAATCTTTTCCAAAGAGTACTGTTTCTGATATACTTACTAAATGGCGAAATATAAGACCATAACTCAGCATCTCTCTGAACTGGGTCAACGGAATGTGATTAGGGCTCAACTTTTAGCACGGGTTATTACGTATATAACAACCGGAGCCATGATGCAGCTTTTTGCCAATGATGTTCTGGGTTACTCGCCAATGAGGATCGCCTCAATTCTTGCTATTATTCCTATGGTAGCCTTTATCAGATTTCCGATTCTGTCTAAAATACGGAGACTCGGATATGTAAAGATTATGGTCATCTCATCCCTCTGCAAACTAGCAGTAATAGTAGCAATGATGCTGATCCCTCTCTCCTCTCTCTCTTTTGCCATCTATCTCAGCCTGCTGATTCTGTTCTCAATAGCAGGGCAGCTGGGAGGAGGAACTGTCTGGCAGCCGCTGCTGCGTGATATAACCACTAATGACAATCGGGGACATTTCTTTGCCAGGATGCGCTTCACTTTTACACTGACAACAATGATCATGACCGCAGTAATTCCCTTCTTCATAGAAGATTCCATAACCGTCGGTCAATATCGCGTATTACTCGGTATTGCCCTGCTGGGATTAGTTAACTATATTTTCTGGATTCGCAGAGTCCCGGAGCTGGAGATCTCTCAGGAAAAGGGAAGTAATACAGCCAAGGGAGAATTCAGAAACCTGCTGAAAGTATTCAGAAGTTCAAAATTACTAAAACGGCCGCTTTTCATCTTCTTCTGTTTTCAATTTTCACTTTTTCCCATCCTTATTCTCTATTTCAGGCAGATGCTTAATATCCCATCCAGCCTGATTACCATCTATACCTTCATGACCATTGCCGGTGCTGCCTTGTCCCTGCTGACCTGGGGTCGTATTGCCGATGCCATCGGCT
>Ga0208902_1000353_pt1 | contig 25192 bp, 20 predicted proteins | sample AntAceMetag02UKH_FD_184767 | JGI IMG/M metagenome (GOLD analysis project Ga0208902, IMG submission 184767) | Saline lake microbial communities from Ace Lake, Antarctica - Antarctic Ace Lake Metagenome 02UKH (SPAdes) (version 2) | ecosystem: Environmental > Aquatic > Non-marine Saline and...
CTTACTGCAAGGCCTAATCGCTTTTCGCCAAAATCAATCGCTAATATCCTCTTCATGCACCTCGTAATTTTACACCCGCCTTAGGCGGGAGTGTAAAGTTAGGTTAAAATTTCCTTACTAGTTCTTTTACTTCCTGGGCGCGGTTTTTATTGCAGACTAAGGTCCCTGACTTTGTCTGTATGATTATCAGGTCCTTAAGCCCTATGACCCCTATTTTATGACCTCTTTCGCCTATTATAGTCGAATTCTTTACGTCTATGAGCCTGGCATTGGAAAGCACGATGTTCCGGCAGTCATCTTTATCATAGATCTCTTCCACGCTTGACCATGAGCCTATATCCACCCAGTCAAACCCTGCTTTTACGCAGAATATTTTGTGCGTCTTGTTTTTCGCAGTCGGTTCCATCACGCCGTAATCAATAGAAAGCGGCTTGAGCCTTGAGTACTCGCTGGAGAGCTTTATTGAATAGCCTTTTTTACCCTCGAATCTTACTATATCCTTGAAGCCGTAATACAGATTCGGTAAGTGCCGTTTCAGGGCAGTTAAAATAGAATCCGCGCTCCAGACAAATATCCCGCTGTTCCATAGATAATCCTTTTGCCTGTAAAAACCTTCTGCTTTTTTCTTTTTTGGTTTTTCCGTGAACCTCTTTACTGCATAGCAGCCCAAGGTCTCTCTGCCCAGCTCTATATAGCCATAGCCTACTGAGGCATACTTTGGTTTCACGCCAATGGTCACGAGGCATGCCTGGGAATTAGCTACTTTTTTAGCTAAAGACAGGTTTTTAAAAAACGCCTTTGAGTCTTTTATTATATGGTCAGCTGGCAATACAGCCATTGTGACATTGCCGTGTCTTCTCTCCAGGGTAAGCGCTGCCAGGCATATTGCGGCGGCTGTATCCTTGCCCTCTGGTTCCAGTATTATATTTTTTCTCTCCAGGCTGGAAATATAAGGTCGCAGAGTAGTGTATTGTTTTTTTGTTGTAATAAGTAGTATATTTTTTAAAGGCAGGTGCTTTTTTAATCTTTTTATTGTCTCCTGAATCATTACATTTCTTGTACCGAATGAAAGCACATGCTTTGACTTGCCCCTTGCACTCTTCGGCCATAATCTCTCGCCTTTGCCGCCAGCCATTATCACAGCATACATGTAAGCCTCCTGACAAATTTTCCAACGTTTTCTACTAATTTTTGTCTGCCGATATTTTTTTCTATTGTCTTAATAATTGCACTTCCCACAATAACACCATCTGCTAATCTTGAAATTGCCTTTACCTGGTCTGGCCTTGAAATACCAAACCCCACGCAAACAGGCTTGTTCGTCGATCTCTTTATCAGCCTTAAGCTAGCGGATAGGTCTTTTGGAAGCTCTTTTCTGGCGCCGGTTGTGCCGGTTAAAGACACGTAGTATATAAAACCTGTCGAGGCGTTTGAGATCATCTTTATCCTCTGCCTGGAGCTTGTGGGCGCCAAGAGATGTATTAGTGAAAATCCTTTTTTCCTTGCAATCCTGCGAAGCTCTCCAGATTCTTCAGGAGGCAGATCTGGTACAATCACGCCATCCACGCCTGAGGACTTTGCCTTTTCTACAAACCTCTCAAGGCCGTAATGATATAAAATATTGTAATAGGTTAAAAATGCAATGGGGATCTGGGTCTTTAATCTGACATTTCTAACCAGGTTACAAGCTGAATCCAGGTTGGCCTTGCGTTTAAGTGCTCTTTCGCTAGCTCTTTGTATAGTCGGACCATCAGCAAGCGGGTCAGAAAACGCAACGCCTAGCTCAATAATATCAGCGCCCTGTTTTTCCAGCTCAAATACAAGCTTCCTGGTAATAGCAATAGACGGGTCGCCTGCCATTATAAAGGCCACAAACGCCTTTTTGCGAAGTTTCTTAAGTTCTTTGAATTTCTTGTCGATGCGGTTCATGATAAAGGTTAAATTAGACCTTTCACTATATCTATATCCTTATCCCCTCTGCCTGAGAGGCAGATGGCTATGATCTTGTTTCTACCTACCTTAGGTGCGAGTCGCTTCACAGCATAATATATTGCATGGCTTGGTTCGAGCGCTGGGATGATGCCCTCTGTCTCGCACAAGATCTTAAATCCTTCCAGGCCTTGTTTGTCAGTTACTGAGACATATTTAGCGCGGCCTATGTCTTTATAATACGAATGCTCTGGGCCTACGCCAGGATAGTCTAAGCCTGCAGATATAGAATGCGCTATTTTTATCTGGCCGTCTTTGTCCTGAAGTAAATAGCTCTTGCTCCCGTGTAACACGCCGGGCTTTCCTTTACACAATGCTGCGCCATGCTTTCCAGTTGATAGACCCAGTCCGCCTGCCTCGACTCCTATGAACTTGACTTTTGTCTTAAAAAATGCGTGGAAAAATCCTATTGAGTTGCTGCCGCCGCCCACGCATGCAACCATGTAATCTGGGAGCCGCTTTTCATATTTAAGGATCTGTCTTTTTGTTTCCTTGCCAATCACTACCTGAAAATCACGCACCATTGCAGGATATGGATGCGGACCTACTACAGAGCCTAATACATAGTGAGTAGTCCTGACATTCGTAACCCAGTCTCTTATTGCTTCATTTGTAGCGTCTTTAAGTGTCTTGCTGCCTGAATAAACAGGTATGACCTTTGCGCCCAATAACTTCATCTTGAAGACATTGAGCGCCTGGCGCCCCATGTCTTCAATACCCATATACACGTCACACGGAAGCCCAAATACAGCTGCAGCAGTTGCAGTTGCTACACCATGTTGCCCCGCGCCTGTCTCAGCAATAATGCGCTTTTTACCCATTTTTACAGCTAAGAGAACCTGGCCTAATGTATTATTGATCTTATGTGCGCCTGTATGTAAAAGGTCTTCTCTTTTTAAGTAGAGTTTTACGCCTAATTTCTTGGATAAGTTCCTGGCAAAATATAAAGGCGTGGGCCTGCCTGCATAGGTTAATAGTAAATCACCTAGTTCTCGCTTGAATTTAACGTCCTTCAGAGCCTTCTTATACTCTTTTTCCAGCTCCTCAAGCGCGACCATGAGCGTCTCAGGCACAAACTTGCCCCCAAATCCATTAAACTTTCCATACTTATCAGCCAACATAAGCTATTCTCCTGCAGTCTGCCCCTGTAGGGCAGGTTTAAACCTGCCCTACAGGGGCAGACTATTATCTATCAGCTATATAGCTAATAGAGTATATAATAAAAAAAGGTGGCTGTCAATAGCCACCTCACCTAAAATAAAACCCCGTCCGCCTATAAGGCGGACGGGGTTAGAATTGCAAGTTCTAACCTGGCTAGGTCAACCAGGTTAATGCAAGATTCTTAGTTCAGGCCTTCGCCTTGTTCAATGCTAAGCCTTATCTGTTCAACTCTATTCCCAACACCTACAACAGGACCATGCTCCTCAAATAGATCTGCAAAATCCTTGGCAGCTTGTGAATCAGGTGCTACTTCTTCGATAGTTATCCTCCCAGCCGCAATCATGTCGAGGAGTGGTTGATAAGTAATATAGTCTCTATAGTTAGCATTGTACCCTGGCGAAGCAACTAGTATTGGTGCCTGATTTTCCCTTAGCTGGTTAACAAGCTCTACTACATTTTCGCTATTAGCTTCTGCGAAACTAGATTGAATAGGCACTGTATGCACATCCTGATTACTTGATAATAGCATCCCTCTATCAGCGAGCTCACTTACATTTATTGTCACAGTAGATCCGCTAGTTACTTGGTCTATAATTTCTTTTATTGGCTCCACAACACTGGCGTCAGTAATCTTAAATACCCTTAAGCCTATTGCAGCAGGTTTACTAGCTTCTTTCCTTGTTATTACCTTCTGAGCCCCTGCATGAATTTGTCCTAATTGGGCATTATCAAGAGTTTTTGTAACTCGAAGTACTTGATCGATTTTCTTAGCTTCCGGATTAGTGACTTCTAATAAACCTAATGCTATCAAACTATCTATTTCGAGATTTATAGTGCTGGGATCCCACGGAGCGTTGGTAGCAGGATTATTCTCTTGCCGCCTCATCGTAATTATATCGCTTCTTGATATTTCCTGACCCTCTGTCATGAGACCACCTGCAATTAAATCTCTCATCAAATGATAGACAGAGCCTTTCGCATCTTCATCAGCCTTGGTAATGTCGTCCTTAAGGTCTGCCTGGGTAGCCTTATCCTCAGCTCCATCAGTCTTTAAATTTATCTCATAACTTAATATATTGCTACTCCTTGCTACGGAAACACTGCTTATTAAAACAAAAAACAACGCAAACAAAATTTTACTTATCTTCATTTTTCTACCCCTTTCCTTTTATTCACTTAGAACTTTTCTGTAAAGCTCTTCGTCTGTTTCAGTTGTAACCTTTGGGCTTACAACTACATAAGAATAGCCTTTATCTTCAAGAAGCTTTGTAAGTGTTGGTGTGTGAAAACCACCTGCTACTAAGGCGGCTATATTTACACCTTTATTGTTTACATGCTCCTCTGTCTTTTTTAAAAAGATGCTGTCTCTTTCAAAGGCAATCTCGTAAAACTTCTCGACCTTTGGCAAGTTATCACTAATTATACTTATATTGACTGGTATATCCAGGTCAAGATTCAAAGATTCTAATTTCTCTTGTATGAAACCTGTCCAAAGCCCTGGGGCAAAGTCTTTCTTATTATCTGCAAAGTATTTGTATTCTTCAGGGACGACCTTCACTCTTAATAAATTCTTCATTATTGACAATGCCTTAGATATCCTTAAAAGTTTTTTCTGATCAGAATTTTCTGTCAAAACATCTACGACAAAATCTTCGAGCAGGGGCTCTTCTTTGAACAGGGCATTGATATTCAGGTCCCTGGTCAGATCCAGATATTCAGCGTAAAGTGCTGTATCTTCGCTAGAGGCTTCTCCACTTCGTATCTTGACAAGATCGATCTGTTTCTCAATATTGTTTGCCTTCATTAGACTCTGAAAATTCGGAAAGGTATACAAAGGTATATCTTTTTCTTCTGCCTTATTATACAGGTATTCATAGTAGGATAATAAGTCTATATTTTCGCTGTCGTAATCAGTCTTTTTCTCGTTAAATTCTACTAACTCTTCATTGTAAATATCAGGCTTTAAGCCATTTGCAACAGCAATCATTTTGCCTATATATTCAGCTGCAAGGTCTTTGAATTTATCAATCTCCCACAATGCTTCCTTATGAGCTTCATAAAGTGTCTTTTCTTCAAGATCGCCATAAGTGATAGGATAATCTGTTGTAAGCTCCAGATATTCTTCCCCTGTTATCCTTGCCTTTTTAAGATATTCGTCAGCAACGCGCTCTCTTGCTTCAGGAAAGCCATAATCTCGCAAATGGCTCAGATTGACATTCTGGCTTCTTCCTTCCCTTAAAATCAGCTTAAGGTTATAATCTGTAATCAGTACCTCAAGTATGCTTGCCAAATTCCTCTGTCCTTCGTAATTCGCATGAGCATCCTGTATATGCACTATGAGCTTGCCGTTTGTACCTTTATATCTCTCGATTATTGTACCGTATTGGTCTGGGATGAATATGTCAGATGGGTCTATAGTGCCAGTTTCTTCAAATTCTAGACCTTGTATAACTTTTTTGGCTATATCTGCTTCTGCCTCGATTTCTTCCTTCGTCTCTTGCGGCTCGATTATATCCTCAACTGCCTGTTTCCGCTTGTCCCATATAGTGGCTGCTTCGCTGGTACTAGGTAGGTAGAGAGCATTTACAATAAACGCTAAAAATAAAGTGCCTTTTAATATGTTTCGGCACGGCAATTTTAACCCCCTTACATTTTTAAATACTTTTATAACTATTAAAATTATACCTTAATTATTGAAAAATGTCAAGCTCTAATGAGTAAAATTTAAACGCCCGACCTTGCAGCCTTTTGTAATGCTATGCTTAAGACTTTAGGCTGTTCTCCTCTCACAACAAACAGGTTCTCTGTCGGAACAATAGATTCTACAAGGTTCTTTGTGTTTCTAGCACCAAGCATATCCGTAACCTCTCTAAACTCCTGGAGCAGCGCTTTATCTACTGCCTCTGCTACATTAGAAGGCAAATTCCAGATCTTGTCCTTAAAAGGTGCTGATATTTCTTTTGCAAGATCTTTTAGACTGCCTTGCAGTTTTCCTGGCAATGTATCAGAGAGGATTTCCACTATAATCTCGTGCTGGGACTTACCTCGCTGCAAGTCATCACTAAAGGCAGCGTCCCATTTTGCCCTGAACTTCTTGTTATACTTAGGATCCTTATCCATTAACCCTTCCATAAATCTAGCCATCTCTTTTGCTAACTCTGGCATCATGCTTGCAATAATGCCAAGGTGTATTTTTTGGTATTCTGTTGCAAGATGAGCTTCTCCAACACCTGCTGTAGGCAATCTCTTAAAATCTTCCCTATCTTTTATGGTAGAGGTGCCATGTTGCACAAAGACATGAATCCCAATCTTATGTGCTGCTGCCAGGTGCCTTTCAAATACACCAAAGTCAATCTTGCCGCCAACGCCATGCATCGTGCCTGTTTGAAGAGCTAATTTACATGGAGGCACGAGTCTTTCTTTTTCACAGATCTCTAGTATGTTCCCGGCAAGAGTAATCGAACCTCTAACGCTGCTCGGCATTTTCTTATCTATGTGCCTTTCTTCTATGCCTATAGCTATTGTAATCTTACCTCCGAGCAACTCTTGTTCCAAGCCGCGTATGTATCTAATAAGGTCCATAGTGACCTCAGTAGTAGTTTTGTGCATTCTTTGATAAAGCGCGTCTAGCTCTGCTGCGTTTTTAGATGATAACTCTAACTCATCCACAAGTTTATACCTAAGGGCTTTTATGCCTGGTTCATCCAGACCTTCTAATAACTCTGGGTTTGCTGCAAGATGCTCATCCACAAATCTATCCTCAAATGCTAAGATTTCTTCTAGCGCCTCCTGGTCGATTAGAGTTGAAGGATCGAGATCTATATTGTACTTCCCCCCTAAAATAGATTCTCGGGTTATAGCCTTCACAGCTTCAAGTTCTTTTTCTCTTGCTTCGCCTCCGGCAAAATATTTATCTTTATTTACCTGGTAGTGATCTCCTATAAAAAACAGTAATCCTTCATAACCTTCTCTAATGGCAGCTGCAATACCCATGGCCACATATTCTCCTGGTCGCTGGCCAGTATAGCGAGTCTCAGACCTGGCTAGTTCAAACCCAAAGGCCCCTATATTGTTTTCTTTAACCACGCGCATAAGGAGCCTTGCTTCTTGATAAACACCTGCCCTAAGATTAAAGGTACCAGTTGTTGTGTTTGGCCACTTACCTTCTTTTTTGGCCATGTAAAAATCATGGTTAGACGCTGGTTTTATACCTAGAAGAAGTCCTACTTCACGAATAATATATTGCGCTGACTCTTTAACGTCTTTGTCAGGATTCAATGCAGCTTCTCTAGCAAGATAATCGATTCCCTCTGAGCGCAATATAACCTCATCTATAATCTCCAGCTCTCCCCTTGAGCTCAATCTCAAGACTCCAGATAGATTTTTCACGAGTTGAGATACAGTTGCAGCCTGGGTTGTTGTACGGGCAATAGACGCACGTTCAGCGTCTATATAGGACTGTTTAAAAACCCTATCTTCAAACCATGCATCTGGCTCGCCTTCTACCTTTCCAACGCGTAAAATCTTTACTTGATACGAACCGTCTTCCAATTTTTGCACGCCTTGTATTCCAAATACACCATTATTAGTAATGAATGCAAAACTACCTTCAACATCACCTTCTACGTCCTCTTGCGTAAAAAGCTTCTGACCTTTAACTATAGCTTCGCTATCATCTGGTCTTAATTCTTCAATGGTCTGTTTTTCTTTGCTGGTAAAGTCATATCTTCTTGTTAGATCGTGAGCATTGGCCTTATCCGTTGTCTTATTAACGCTTTTAGAATACACCCTTATGCTTGCAAGAGCGCCCTTTCCTTTAAAAATACCTGATACTGCAAGATTCAGAAAAACCTCAGGGGCTCCACCTACTGTCATAACTACCTTATGCTTACCTTCTGTTCTGCCAAAAGTAGCTAATAAAGAATGAGCAACTGTTCCATCCGTTATAGTTACGACCTCTAAACCTGAATATCTTTCTTGCAGTTCACTTAAGACCCCTAGCCTTTCATTTTCTCTCTCCCTATCCATTACTACGACTTCTAAATCATTGATAGTTAAGCCATTGGCCTCGGCTATTCTTAATAAGTGCTCTTCTATTTTACTGGGATCTTTGGCTGTTTCCTCAGGATCTAGAGGATTGTCAATAAAAGCCTGTCTTCTCCCCTCTGGAACAATTGTAAAAATACCATCTGCATAATAATCTGGGCAGTTGCCTATCGATTCAACTCCCTTACCTGTTACAATTATGCTTGTTGCTCCAGATTCCGATTTTTCTAGTTCTGACAGTCTCTTGTTATCGACGTTGGTTACAAAGGGATTAGTACCTTCTATTACATCTATAATAGCATCGTCTATGCCACTAGTGCCTGTCGGATTTACTACATCATTTGACTTAAAGCTTTTCATAACTTCATCTCTGCCAAACCCTTCGCTGACTCGTAACCTCAGAATAATACCCTCTTCTGTTATTATTTTTTCAAATATTCTTTTGGCCATGCCGTCTGATTCATCCTTTATAGCGCTTATCCTGGCCTTTTCTGTAGCAATTTTACTGCTCAATCCTCTTGCTGCTCCTCTCAGGCCTCTTTCTGTTAAATAGACTGCTGCAAAGGCACTAGTCTTCGTAGCTATATTATCAGGGACAGTTACTGAGGGCACCCCAGCTATTTCAAATAATCTTTCATAGGTTCTATCTTCTTCAACCATTCCACTAAATCTCTCAACAAAGCCCTCGGTTTTATCATTAAGGGAGCTAGGTACGCGAAGAGAGTATGAAGAATTGGGAAATAAAAACATTCCTATTAATAAAATAGCAACAGATGCAAAGAATGGCTTTCTTAACTTCATTTCTTCCTCCTTTTGTTTGTCCAGAGACATATTGCCTTCTATGGTTAAACCAGTAATCATTAAAAAGATAACGTTTACAAAAGATGTGAAAAAAAATACCAAAATTACATGAGGTTTGCTCGTTGTTTATCTTTTAAAATCATTTTATAACTGTTATAATTATACCTTACAAACACATACTTGTCAAATACTTTTCACCTATTTTTCAATGACTATATCACATTTAGGAATGGAATCCAGGAATCTACGGCCGTATGATTTGTTGATTATGCGACTATCCAGAATGGCTATTATACCTGTGTCTTCTTTGCTCCTGATAAGTCTGCCAAAACCCTGCTTGAACTTTAATACTGCCTCGGGCAGGTTGTACTCTAAGAAGGCGTCTCCTCCTCTTTTCTGTATATCTTCTATGCGCGCTTCTGTGACTGGGTAGTCTGGCACAGCAAAGGGAAGTTTTGTGATGATCACATTTGATAGGGCCTTGCCCTGGACATCTATGCCCTGCCAGAAGCTGTCCACGCCAAACAAGACTGAGCCTGCCTCTTTCTTGAAACTCGACAGCATCTTGCTCCTGCCCAGGCCAGCGCCCTGCCTTAAGACATTATATCCTTTTTCTTCCAGATAACCCTCAAGCTCTTCATATACGCTATTCATCAAAGAATAGCTGGTGAACAGGATAAAGGCGTTGCCGTCTGTAAGCTCCAGGTATTTCTTGATCCTGTTAGACGCCGCCTCTGAAAATTCCGTGAATCTGCTCGGCAGCGGCATGTTTTTCGCAATATACATCTTTACCTGATTCTTGTAATCAAAAGGCGAACCGAGTTTTAATTCCTTGCAGTCCTCTATGCCGATCCTATCTCTCAAATATTTGAATGAGCCATTGTCCACGGAAAGAGTTGCGCTGGTAAGGATTATTGGATTGCGTGATGAAAAAAGTGTGTCTTTCAGGATATAACCAATATTAATAGGCGCGGCATTCAGGGAGATCTTACCTTTACCTTTTTTATTAGGGCACTCTATCCAGTATACATAATTATCAAGTGTCTGATTCAGTATCAGCTCTATTGAATTATTCGTTGCATTTACCTTTTTTATAAATGCGCTTATCTCGAGCTCGTCTTCTTTGTTTTTCGCGTTTCTCTTGGCATATATCAGCGAATCAACAAGTTTTAGAAGCGAGGTAAGTAAATTGTTTTTAACGAAATTAGGCTTTCTTATTCTGAGAGAGTCGGATTCCCCGTAAAGTTTTCTTGATTCAAAGTACTCTTTTACTCTTTTAAAAAAACCATCTGACTGCTTTCGTATCAGCTCTACCCATTCCATACTGTCCTGGTCGCCTGTGGTCAATAAAAAACCTTTTTGTTTTCTCGGGTTAAACAAAAGGTCCATGAGGTATCTTATGCCAGTATTGCTCACGCTGGCGCCTAAGTGCTCAGTAGCGACATCTTCGATATTATGCGCCTCGTCAAATACCAAAAGGTCATATTCGGGCAGGATGCTTTTCTGATCTTCCTGCATTGCATGGTTTGCAAAGAACAAATGGTGGTTTATCACAAGTATGCGCGCATCTTTCATCTTTTCCCGCGCCTTTTGAAAAAAGCATTGCTTGTGATACTGGCATTTTTTACCCATGCAGTTTTCTGTATTGGCTGAGACCATGTCCCAGACCTTTGGATCCGGGTCTCCGTCAAGGTCGTATAAAGACCCGTCTTCTGTCCTGTAAGACCATGCGACTATCTTTGCAAACTGTTTCATCTCATAGTCGTCTGCGAACAGGTCTTTCTGTTTTAGGTTAGACCTGCGAAGCCTTCGGAGGCAAAGGTAATTATGCCTTCCCTTGACCAGGACTGCCTTAAAATCTATGCCAAGCGCCTGTTCAAGGAACGGGATATCTTTATTTATGATCTGCTCCTGAAGGTTTATTGTATTAGTGGAGATCAATGCGAGGCTGCCAGTCTCTAAGACATGTCTTGCAACTGGCATAAGGTAGGAAAAACTCTTGCCAACGCCTGTGCCTGCCTCGACTATGAGCGTCTCTGAGTTAGATATGGCGCCAGCCACTGCCTTTGCCATATCTATCTGCTCGTGCCGCACCTCATACCCAGGCATTACCCTGGCAATGGGACCAGATTGGTTAAATATCTCAGCTAGTTCCATAGCGCAACCCTCCTAACTTTACACTCCTGCAATGCTCAAGTGTAAAGTTATCTACCCATGCACGCTCGAAGAATATTGCATTGCGGGTTTGTACAATGCGGGCTTGAATCACCTTTTCTTGAATAAGTTTATGCTTTTCTCTTGTCCTTGCTTCATGCGGCGGATGTTTGAACGATGCCTGTAGACAATGAGAAGACACAGGATACTCAAGAATATTACTATTTCAGCAGGCTCATTAAATATCAATGATAATATAGGGATCACTATCGAGGCGATGATAGAGGCGAGTGACACATAACCTGTTATTAAAAATACAATGGCCCAGACTGCAAAGCCGAGCCAGAAAATACCCGGGATAAGCCCTATTACAACGCCGGCGCTGGCAGCGACGCCCTTGCCGCCTTTAAAACGCAGGAATATTGTCCAGTTGTGGCCGGCTATAGCAGCCAGCCCTGCCAAGACCCTGTACAGCTCAGGCCTTGCCACAGGCGAAGCGAGCATAAAAAAGCTCGCTATATAGCTGACACATAAAAATCCTTTGGCTATATCTATAGCGAGCACTATTAAACCAGGCGCCCTGCCTATGACCCTGAATGTATTTGTCGCGCCTACATTGCCGCTGCCGTATTCTCTTATGTCTATACCTTTAAAGACGCGGCCGAATATATATGCCGTAGGAATGGAACCTATGAGATATGCTACTAAAAGACCTAAAAATAGTATAAAATTTGTCATGTTTATACTTTTACCCCGGTAGATGCGTACCCTTAGCCTAGCTGTTTTGAGCCGCGCCAGATGTAGTCTATGCCTGAGAGGACAGTAAACACTACTGCTGGATAGACAAAAAACTTGTTGAACTTAAATACCAGAAGAATAGCCAGTATAGCCGTCATCTGGAAAAATGTGGTTATTTTGCCTAAGACGCTGGGCTTTATGGTGACGTTGCCTTTCAGGAACTGCATTATTAAAATACCTAAAACAATGATTATGTCGCGGGTTATAACAGCAAGAACCACGCCTGCAGGTATGCGGACTTCGAGAGGCACGCTCTTTATTATAGATAGCGATATAAATGCGCTTGAGATGAGCAGTTTGTCTGCGACCGGGTCCAGGACAGTGCCTAATTCAGAGACCTGATCCCTGCTTCGCGCAATGCCTCCGTCTATGGCGTCGCTCAGGCATGCGACTGCGAATATAGCAAAGGCCACGAACCTCAAATAAGTCGTTGTCTCTCCATAGTATAAAAGTGACGCTATGAAAAAAGGGATAAGGAGTATACGAAATATGGTGATCTTATTAGCGAGGGTCAATTCCAGACTTCCTTTAAATATTTTGGTATAGCAGACGCTTCTTTGGGCCCTACCAGGACCTTCCAGCCAGACGCATCTTCAAGCTTTCCGCTCAATACAGATACATAACCCGGGATTATTATCTTTTTATGAGAGACTACCTTGTCCACTTCAAATTTTTTCATGGTCTGGGCTATGATCTCCGGCGTGAATTTCTCTGCGGCCCAGGCAGTCAGGACACTCATACCTTCTGAATCCGTGACTAAAAGATATGCGGGAAGCTTACCGCTTTCTATTTCAGGCGAGACTGTATAAAAGGTAAGGGAAAAATTTGTGGTCACCATCAAAGGTGAATTTTCATCCACAGCGCCAAAGGAATAGAGTTTTGGCTCGACAGTAACAGGTTTTTGCGGATCTGTGTAAATATTTTGACGAAGCGTGATAATAGGTAAGATCACTTCCCTGTCAAGCGAATCTATCACGATCATGCCCGCGTATTTAGCAATATACGCGCAAGCCTCCTGAGCAGTCCTGTATTTATCCTTGCCTTCAATAAAAGCAATGATAGGATAGCCCAGCGTCCTGTAGTTCTTTTTTAAACTTGACCTTCTTATTTGCGTGAAGTCATTTACCGCCTGGTTCAATGTCTCGGGACACGAGCAAAGGATCAATTCCTGAACGCCTAAGGAAGACGCCTCCTGCGCCAGCTTGTCCAATTCTTCCAGGCCATCAGCCTTTAATACAAGCGCTACTTTATAAGTCTTTGCGATCTCAGCCATGTCTTTTAAATTACCTTTGGTCGCCGCATAAATCAGGGGTTTTTTATCAGCGCATTTTTTCAACGCCGCTTCTATGGTCTTTGGATCCTGACTTGCAAGGATCAATGGCTTTTTTGAACCTGCGAGGACTTTGTCAAGGGCGCTTATAAATTTCTCAAGAGAATTACTGCTATTGACTATAGCTATCATATCAAGGACGATATGCTGGCCTACTCTTTCAAAGCTGGTTTCTTCGATCAGCTTGACCCTGGCTTGTAAATCAGCGTCTGAAAGCGTGTCTTCCACGCTTATGGCTAACAGGGTCTGGTGGTAAAATGTCTTTTCATGCCTGAATAAGACTGTTTCACCGCCTGTTTCTATCTTGTCATCGCCTGAACCAAATGCAATAGTAGCAATAGGCGGGCGGCTAGCCTCTGAAAGCGCTTTTTTCGCCTCTTCTGACACCTCAGGACAATCATCCAGCGACGCTTTTTTCATCGCCAGCTTCATTGCAAACGCAAGGCATGTGGGCGAGCCGCATTTTTTACAATTGGTCTTGGGTAATAATTTGTATATAGCCAGGCCTGATAATGCCATGTTTTTCTCCTTTTTCTTCTCGATCCGCCCAAGGCGGAAATATTGTTCGAGCGAAATCGAGAACTATCACATAACTGCTTCCATGGTCAATGCTGGATGACCGACCTTTTCCAGGTACGGCAAAAGTTCTTCTGTGCTTGTTGCATTGGTCTCGTCAGCTATTTTATTTATTAGGTCCGGTTCTCCCAGCTCCTTGCCTCTTTCCGCTAATTTATCTTTAAGCGCTTCCTTTAGTTCTTTTGTCATCCAGACAAGCCTTTTTAAGCCGCCTTCTGCAGAAATAAATTTTTTGCTGATCAGGTATAGACGGCCCACGCCCATAAAGCCTGGCGTCTGCATGCCGCCACCTATAGTACCAGCTAATGTAGAAAACTGCATACCAGCTGGCGTTGGGCCTGCGTATTCTCGGTTTACAACCATAAACCCATTTGCCTCAGGCAGGATAGCAATGATGCATTCAAAGCAACCGCAGCTGGTCTCAGGCGCATCCATAATAGAATACCCGCAGAACCTTTCTATGCTACGATTTGATTTTTGGGATACTGCCTCGTTCACACCTGTCCATTCACCTTTGACAGGGTCAAGGCATTGGCCTTTTTTAACAGGCTGGTTCGGGCCGGTTGGATTTAATTCATTGGACGCCTTTGCATCCAGCCAGTTGTATGCTCCGCACAGGCCTATCCTCTCAGGCTTTATTATGCATACGTGATTCGGAGCAAAGCTCTGACAGAGCGTACATGTCCAGAATAGATCCACACTTTCATCTGTCATGCCAGCGACCCTCGCGTCTCTTTCATTATAGGATGTCTTTGCCTCTTCTATATTTTTTTCAATGCTTTCCTGTGTAGTATATATCGTAACCTGGACCTTGTCTGCAATTGCGCTGAATACATCGTGGAATTTTGCGTGTATAATGACACCGAAGTGCTTTAACTTGAAACTCTTGTTTTTTGCCTCCTTTGAAATCCTTATCCAACACATATCTCTCTGACCCATGTGAAAGACACCCATTGCCTCATTTAAAAAACTATGGACCTGTCTTTCAAGTATCGGCTCGAAATCCCTTTGCATCTTCCTGCCGGCCACCTCGACAAAGATTCCAAGAGGGGTTGTTCCGCCTTCTTTGATATCGTCGAGCTCCGGGCCTATAACCTCTATTTTCCCATCCTCTATTTTATTCCCATCCACCATTTTTACATATTCAAACGCATCAGAATATTTGCCGCCGAACTGGGCATACATCTGTTCGCGTCTTACCCTTTCTCCTTCGAATGCCGGAGAATATGATACCGGAATAGATATCTCTGAGATCTTTAGCTTGATCCCTCTCACCTCGATTGCGCGCGGCACAATCTTTTTGTGATCGAGTTCTTTTACAACATGTTCATAAGTACAGATGCCCGTTGGCTTGATTTCCGGGATATTAGTATCTGCTATAATAGGAAACCCCATGTTTATCGCGCCTGCGCCTGTTGCGTATTTAATATCATCTACCTCGCCCAGGGTCATGCCAAACGCAAACACCCTGTCCTTGCAGTATTTGAGGCACTTCAATGCCTCGCCTTTTTTGTGGCCGCCAAATGTAAGTGCGCCCCTGATAGCCCAGTTTAAGGCATAAATACCGCTCACGGTATCCCTTCCGTAAGGTACTATATAGGTATCCCAGCCCATCTCTACCTTTTCCTCAAGGAGCTGATCAATTATGCTTCGCCCATTGACTGAACTACCGACGAATGTCATTATGCTTCGCTTCTGTAGATCCCGGACGATATTCACAGCGGTTTTATTATCAGGCGCTGCGCCTAAAATTGCTGCAAATCCCGGCATCCTTCCATCCACAAGCTGAATACCCAGTGTACGCAGAATAGTATCAGAGAAAAATCCATTGCAGTTTTTTTGTGGCTCCTGATTATACAAGTATCGCAGGGCCATTATGATCTCTTCACATAATAAAGCTGCTACGCCCGAATCCAGGGTATCCCCTAAGTAAGGAAGCCATATCTTTTCAGTAGGTTCTTCATGAAGCAACGTCTTTGAAAATTGCAACACCTCTTTAGTCTCTACAAGATTCTTTACCTCTTTTCCCAAAAGCGCGTACGCCATTGGAAAATAAAAAGCTGTCTCAGGAAACCCTACTTCGCATGTCTCGCCCTTTTCCTTGATCGCCTTATTAAGAAAATCCTCGGCCTCTTTGTAAATTTTTTGCGCACCTCTGATAGCAGCTGATGCAATTATCTTTGACATAGTTCCTCCTGTTACAAAGTCATTATGGTTTCTTTAAATTCCTGTTCTTTAAAACCTTGCTTCGCCTCTTTTATAAGATTGGCAATCCTGCCATAATCAAAATAATCTTCGAGTATTATATCTTTTATCGAGCTGACATTGACCTTGTTTTTAATCAATGTACCAACGATGCCTATTGAATCAATTGAATTCAAAAATACCGCGCCCACAATAACATCGTCTCTTAAGACGATCTTCTTATAAATATTCTTCACTTCATCCTTCTTGATAATTTCTTTATATATATCCTTCTTAGGCTTTGTAATGCCGATTGAAATAACTGGCAAGCCAAAAAACTCCAGGGAATTCATTGCCAAGCTGCCGTCGTAAGCCTGACTTTCGCCCAGCATATTCAATCCTGCAGTCCTGCCCTGTTCGCATGCGACAGGCCATATCGCGTTTATAGAAGGCCCTTCTAATGCAATATCATAAGATTCGCATACATCGCCTGCCGCAAATATATTATCGTCACTTGTTCTTTGAAACTCATTAGACACAACGCCCCAGTTTGTCTTTATGCCTGCATCTTTTGCTATTTTGATATTAGGGGATACGCCCTTTCCTATAATAACAAGTTCACATCCGTATTCTGAATTGTCGCCAAGAACGATTGACTTTACAGAATCTTTGCCGAAAATCTTTGAAGCGGCCTTGCCTGTCTCTATCTTGATACCTTTTGCCTCTATATGACGCTGCATAATGCCTGCGGCGCCATCATCTATTATCTGCGACAATATTTGAGGCGAACGTACAAATACTGAGACTTCCTTGCCTCTGCTCTTCAATGCATAAGCAGCGCGCAGTCCTATCAGGCCGCCGCCTAATACTGCAACATGCTTTACCTTTGCAAGCGCAGACTGGATTTCCAGTGTCTGGTTTAACGTCCTCAATGGAAAAACTCCTTTTGTAGCAACTCCAGGTATGTTTTCCATTTTTGGCGCGGCGCCTGTCGCTAGCAAAAGCTTGTCAAATTTTACTTTTTCCTTATTGCTCAAAATAATTTCTTTTTTATCCGCGTCTATTTTTTCTGCTGCCACACCTAATAGAGCGTCGACTTTGTTTTCCTTGAAAAAACTATCTGGCCTGTACCAGAGCTTATTATTATCGATCGTACCTGCCAAAAGATAAGAAATGAGACATCGGGAGTAAAGCGGCTTTTTCTCGTCTGAGATAACTGTGATCTTTGACTTTTTATCCTTTGACCTTATAGCCTCGACTGCATTTACACCAGCTGCGCTGCAGCCAATTATGACGTATTTCATACCTATCCTTTCTTGATACTTGAAAGTTTTTTCTCAAACTCCTTCAGCGTACCGAATAAAAGCGCACCAGTCGGACACGCCTCTACGCACGCAGGTACCTCTCTGTCAGCGCAAAGATCACACTTGACCACAATCTTTTCCTGTTTCTCTCTTGCGAGGACACCAAATGGGCAGCTCATTATGCACATCCAGCAGCCTACGCATTTATCCTTGTCGTGCTTTGTCTCGCCAGTCTTTTTGTCCTTGTACATGGCGCCTGACATACACGCTGCCACACAGGCAGCCTCTTCACAATGATGACAGCCTGTTGAGATAGCCACGCCCTGCATAACAAATTGTGCCTTTCTCCTCTTAATCGGCAAAGGGCTTTCTTCTATTGCCTTATTCAATTTCTTAGACTTAGAGTGTTCTACCGCACAAGCAATCTCGCATGAACCACATCCCAGGCATTTTTTTATATTACAATATATTTTTTTCACTTTTATGTCCTTTTCTGGAGTTTCAAACCCGTCCGCCTAGGGCGGACGGGTTTGAAACTAGTTCGAGACAATGGTATGTATCATGGGACTTAACTTCAGCGCTTCTCGTTTTTTGTCAATATGAGCAATCATCATATGTGCGGCCTTTATGGGGTCCTCTTCAAATGCGAATTTTGCACCAACGACACTTTCGAGCTCATTGCATATATAATCTGTAACGTTCTTGCTTCCCAGAACAGGCGGATCCCCTCCAAAGACTGTAAAAACGCCAGACGCCATAAAATACGTACCTATGGATATGGCCTTTTGACTCATCCACTCTGGCGCAGCGCCAGCTGCTGGCAAATCAGAAATATCCTCGCCTAAACCGCCCTCTTTAACAACCTCTGCTGCAGCAATTAATATGCGGGCATTATCCACGCAAGAGCCAACGTGCAATACCGGCGGTAAGCCAACCGTCTCACAAACTTCTCTTAATCCTGGGCCTGCAAATTCCATGGCCGCCTCAGGCGTCATCAACCCTGCCTTGGCACATGCAATTGCAGAGCAACCAGTCTGCAAAACTATGACATCGTTTTTTATCAACTCCTTGACCATTTCAATATGAGCCCAGTCATGTTTAATCTTTGGATTATTACATCCGACCACGCCACCTATTCCGCGAATTCTGCCGGATATGATAGCATCATTGAGCGGCCTGTAAGTTGCCCTAAAACGTCCTCCAAGTATACTCTTAATCTGTTCTGCTGTAAAACCAGCTACTAAATCCATTACCTCTTTTGGAATATTTACCCTGTCCTTGTCTCTTTTTTTATAATTTTCAACCGCGCGTTTTATTATACTCTTTGCTATTTCATACGCGCGCTCTTCTTTAAATTCTATATGCGTAACGCCTGGAAATTTTAATTTTGGCGAAGTGGTAATTATTTCTGTATGGAAACGCTGCGCCAGCACTGTCAATGCAGGCATGATGCACTGTACATCAACCATCATCACTTCCACTGAACCGGTCAGGATCGCCAGTTCCTGTTGCAGGAAATTTCCTGCGTTGTGAACCCCGTGGCGCATCAGAATCTCATTAGCAGTGCAACACATACCTGCAAGATTTATACCCTTTGCTCCGTTTTTCTTTGCCAGCTCCAAAAGTTCTGGATCCTGGCAGGCCTTTACTGCCATCTCTGACAAGGTCGGCTCATGGCCATGCACTACAATATTTACCTGATCCTCTTTCAAAACACCTAGATTTACCTTTCCGCGGATAGGTTTAGGGCTTCCGAGCATTATATCCTGCAGGTCAGTGGCAATCATAGAACCGCCCCAGCCATCACCTAAAGAACAGCGTAGACCGTGCAAGATTATATTCTTGTAGTCATTATCAACTCCTATATGAACCCTGTGCAGCGACTCTACTATCTCACGGTCAACCCCTCTTGGCGCAACACCCAATTTTCTCCATAACTCCAGTCTCTTTTTAGGCGCACGCGATAAAAACCTGATCTCGCCATGTTGCTGTCCAAATTCACCCAATGCCTTTTCCGCAACCTCTTTTGCGAGCTCAATATCTTTTTTGCCGTTGATGGATATGCCATATATGCCTGCGATTTCCCTGAGTTTAACTGGATCGCTTATGCCATAATCTTTCGCCTCGCCGCTCCCAACGAGTGCCAGCGTATGTGCCACATCTCTTCCATGGTCTGAATGAGCAGCTGCGCCAACTGCTATGTGCTGTAAAAAATTCCTCGCCACTATCGTGTCAGCATTCGCGCCGCAAACACCAACCTGTGGACCTTCGCCAAATGGATCTATTCTACAAGGACCCATTGTGCAATTCTTACAGCACACCCCCAGTTCTCCAAAACCACACTGCGGCTGCATAGCCTCGAGCCTGTCCCATGCAAGCTGTATAGAATCCCTCTCTGCCAGCTTTATCATCTGTTGGCTTGCCTTGTCCGCTGATCTATCTAAAGCCTTTGACATTTAATACCTCCGTTAAATTTATAATCCAGCTGCATTTAATACCGCTGGTACCTTTTTATCCCAGCCAATCGGCATCACGTGTATACCTTGGCACATTGGTTTTAATTCCTTTATGAGCCGCGCGGCTATTTCTATTGATGTCGCGCTTTTATCCTGAGTCCTGGTCATCTCTTCGATCAGATTATCCGGCACAAACACGCCAGCGACATTTTTATTCATATATTTTGCCATGCCAGCTGATTTTAATAATACAATGCCTGCTATGATAGTCGTCTTTAAATGTTTTGCAGCGTCCATGAATTTCTTGAATAGCTTTATGTCGTAGATCGCCTGTGTCTGGAAAAACTGTGCGCCATTTTGCATCTTTTTCTCCATCTTTATGATCTCTGGCTCTATCGGGTCAGCGCCAGGATTCACAACTGCGCCCACACAAAACTCTGGCTTGCCCTTTAATTCTTTGCCAGCCATGTCTTTTCCTGCATGGAGGGTCTGGATAGCGTTTAAAAGCTGAATGGAATCAAGGTCAAACACAGGTTTTGCACCTGGATGATCGCCTAAGGTGGTATGATCACCTGTAAGCGCGAGTATGTTTTTTACGCCGAGGACCGAGGCAGACAGTAGATCCGACTGAAGCGCAAGCCTATTCCTATCCCTGCACGTCATCTGGAACACTGGCTCTATGCCGCGCTCTATCAGGAGCCGACATATAGCCAAAGACCCTACGCGCATAACTGAGCTCTGCAGATCAGTCACGTTTATCGCATCAACCCTGTCCCTGATCAGCTCTGCATCTTCCAGTATCTCTTTGATATCCGTGCCTTTCGGCGGCCCTATCTCCGAGGTCAATATAAACTTTTTCTCCCTGATCTTATCGCATAACGACATATTTTTTCCTTTTTTTAGGTTCCCGCATCTGTAGGCCAGGTTTAAACCTGGCCTACAGATGCGGGAAATCTCACTAACTCTGCAGTTTGTACGCCTCGACTAAGTTCCTCATCAATATTGCCACAGTAAGAGGGCCTACGCCGCCTGGTACAGGCGTGATATACCCAGCCCTTTCCTGAGCCTTGTCAAACTCCACATCACCCACAAGCTTTCCATCGACCCGGTTGATCCCTACATCAATGACAATCGCGCCTTCTTTGATCCATTCACCTTTAATAAGGCCTGCCTTGCCAACAGCCACTATTAAGATCTCTGCCTTTTTGACAAATCCAGGAAGCGTGCCTCTTTTACCGGTTGCAATGTGACAGACAGTAGTGGTCACAAATTTATTTAATAACAAAAGTGCAAGCGGCTTTCCAACGATCTCGCTGTGCCCGACTATGCAAGCCTCTTTACCATAAAGCTCTATCCCCTCTATTGAATCTAATAATTCCATACAGCTTGCTGCTGTGCATGGCAGGATCTTCGCATTGCCAAACACGATATCGCCCATGTTCTGCGGATGCACTGCCTCGACGTCTTTTATCGGCGAAAGATACTGCGAGATGAGTTTTGCATCGATATGACCAGGTAAAGGCATCTGTATTATTATGCCATTAACGCTTTTGTCATTATTTAGAGAGTCTATTACCTTTATCAGTTGGTCTTCGGTAGCCTTTTCATCCAATTTTTCCAGATGATATTCTATGCCAAGGTTTTCAGCATTTTTTCTCTGTGACTTTAGATATACTTCTGAAGCAGGATTCTCGCCCATTTGCACGCTGACCAGTTTTGGCTTTATTTTAAGGCCCTGGATCTCGGCCTTTATCTTTTCCTTTAAGCTTGCTGCTAAAGATCTTCCATCCAGTAACTTTGCAGACATCTTATTTCATCCTTTCCTTTGTTTTTGCGATTACAACCTTGTACAGGCCTTCTGCTTCTCTCTTCAATGCGTCCAAAACCGGCCTTTGTTTCTCTGTAAAATCAATGTCTTCTATTCCCTTCAAATTAATATCACAATTAAACACGCCTGAATTAAATGACGCGTTTAAAAGCTCTGCGCCGCACCCTACATCTGTGATCAAATTGACATTGCCTTTTTCAGGCAGTTCTGATGCAATGTTTAATCCATCTTTGGATAACACGCATATTTTTAAACAAATATTATAACCTTGCTTCAGCGCATTATCAATAATAATTTTCTCTTTTGACTTAAATGCATCGCGTATGGCAGAATAGGTCTTTACGTCTTCATCTATCAGGGACTCAAATCCCTGCTGGATGTATGCCAACGAGCTCAGGTACCCTTTTATATTCTGCTCAGCATCTGCATATTTTTTATTGCCAACTGTAAAATTGCACATCATCTCTAAAAGAGCTGTCCCGACTGCGCCGCACAATGCTGCAGCGCTTCCACCGCCCGGCACAGGCTGCCGCGAAGCTAAGTCATCGATGTATTTTTTTATGGAATCGTTTATATACATATTTTACTCCAGTTCCGCGATTATTAGAACAACCCCACTATCTTCCCGTCCTTATCTATATCCACCTTTGTGCCGGCAGGGACGCTGGGTAGGCCTGGCATGGTGCGCATTGTCCCGCACAATGGATACAGGAATCCTGCGCCGGCTGATAACCTGACCTCTCTCACAGGCAAGGTAAACCCGCTTGGCCTGCCCTTTAGCTTTGGATCATGCGACAGCGAAAGATGCGTCTTTGCCATGTTAATAGGCAGCTTGTCGTACCCCTGCTCAGTATAATAGGCTATTTTCTTCTCTGCCTCTTCAGAATACTCTACATCCCTGGCGCCATAAATATTTTTTGCTATCGCTTCTATCTTCTTCTTTATAGGCGCATCAAGCTCGTAAAGAAATTTAAAATTTGACTTTTGCTCGCACATCTTTAATACTGCCTTTGCAAGGTCTTTTCCGCCTTCGCCGCCTTTTTCCCAAACCTCGCTCACCACAGTATCGAACGCGCCAGCCTTATTTGCGATATCCTTTATCACAGCTATCTCTTTATCTGTGTCATAGAGAAATTTATTTATAGCGACCACTACTGGCACGCCAAATGACTTTATATTTTCAATATGCTTCACAAGATTCACTGAACCCTTTTTCACTGCCTCTATATTTTCTTTCTTTACCAGCTCCATGTCCATTGGCCTGCCGGGTATGGCCTCAAATCCCCCGCCGTGCATCTTTAATGCCTTTACTGTCGAGACCAATACCATGCCGTCCGGCGGCTTAAGCCCTTTTGCCCTGCATTTTATATTAAGAAACTTTTCTGCGCCGCAATCCGCGCCAAAACCGCTCTCTGTCACTACATAGTCTGCCAATCTCAATGCTATAAGGTCTGCCAGCACAGAATTATTCCCATGCGCAATATTAGCAAAAGGGCCTGCGTGCATTATGCATGGAGTATTTTCTGTTGTCTGGATGAGGTTCGGCTTTAACGCGTCTTTTAAAAGCACGGTCATCGCGCCTGCGCACTTCAGATCCTCTGCCGTGACAAGTTTTCCGTCTTTTGTCGATGCCACCACCAACCTGGCAAGTCTTTTTCTTAGATCAGTCAGGCTGTCAGCAAGAGCCAGGATAGCCATGACCTCGCTCGCGACAGTTATGTCAAAGCCTGTATCGCGCGGTATGCCGTTTTCCTTGCCGCCGAGCCCGATCTTTATCTGACGCAGCGCCCTGTCACTGATATCAACGACCCTGCGGGTGACAATGGAGTCAGCGTCGATATTCAACTTATTTCCTTTGAGAAGATGATTGTCAATAAACGCGGCTAAAAGATTATTTGCAGCGCCTACTGCGTGTATGTCGCCTGTAAAATGGAGATTTATATCCTCCATGGGAAGCACCTGGGAATACCCTCCGCCTGCAGCCCCGCCTTTTATCCCAAACACAGGTCCCATAGATGGCTGTCTGAGCGTGGTGATGATATTTTTGCCTAACTTAGCAATGCCAAGGCTCAGGCCTATCGTGGTCACAGTCTTGCCCTCGCCTAACGGCGTCGGCGTAACAGCAGTCACATCAATATATTTTCCCAGGGGCCTGTCTTTAAGGCGGTCTAATATAGAGAGAGAGATCTTTGCCTTGTATTTTCCATACAACTCCAGTTCTTCTTCTTTTATTCCTGCCTGACGGGCTATCTCAGTGATAGGTCTTAATCTTGCCGCCTGAGCTATTTCAAGGTCCTCGGGAACTTTTTTCAAACTATGCCTCCTCTTTAATACCGATACCATGGACTTAATTCAAACGCATTTCTGATAAAACGTATCTTGGGCGACTTACTATCCACTTCTTCAATGCACACGACATCAAATCTGCAATCTCTGTCCTCCAGGTGGCCTCTTTTTATATAAGACAGCGCCATTCTGGCAAGCTTATCCTGCTTGGTCCTGTCAATTGAATATTCTGGCGAGTCAAACCTGGTATTATTCGAGGATCTGACTTCCACAAAAGAAATACACCCTTTATCATCTCCTACTATATCTATCTCTCCGTATTTTGTCCTGAAGTTTTTTTCAATTATCTTATAGCCTTGTTTCTGTAAATAAGAAAGCGCGAGGGCCTCTCCTGTTTTTCCTGATTTTATCTTAGCAATCGTCATCTTTGTAAAATTTAATCGGCGCGAATGTCTTTCTGTGGATATTACACGGTCCATGCTTCTCGAGCGCTTCTAAATGAGACCTGGTCCCGTATCCCTTATGCCTTAAAAACCCGTAGCAAGGATACGCCCTGTCAAACAGATCCATGATGCTGTCTCTTGCGACCTTCGCGACAATAGACGCCGCGGCTATTGAAAAACTCTTTGTGTCGCCCTTTACTATGTAGACCTTTTTATACGGGAGCTTCAGATCCATATTCCCGTCTACGAGGAGGCAGATCTTGTTCTTTATCTTGTTTATATCTTTTTTATTTAAGCGGCAATAATGCCGTATCGCGCGGTTGGCGGCATCCTCCATGGCTTTATTGGCTGCTTTTAATATATTTTTTTCGTCAATAAACTTATTATCTTTTATACCAAGGCCAAATATTGATCTCTTATAGATCTCCTGGTATGCCCTTTTTCTCTGAGAAGGCAATAATTTTTTTGAGTCGTCTATCCTTTCTCTATAGCGCGGGCAAGAAAACTTTTTTAAAGGCTTGTCTTTAAGGACAACAGCCGCTGCTACAACAGGACCTGCGAGCGGGCCACGGCCTGCTTCATCCAGGCCGATTATTATAGACGCTCCATCAAGAAACGCCTTCTTTTCCCAGCGCAGCATCTTCTTTTTTTTCGATGATCCTGTCTTCTTCGACTTTCGTGTGTTTTCCAAACTTTCCCCTCAAATAGTAAAGTTTAGCCTTCCTGACCTTACCTCTCTTTATGACGCCTACGGAATCGATCAAAGGCGAATGCAGCTGAAAGACCCTTTCCACTCCCTCACCGTAAGATATGCGCCTGACAGTGAATGTTTCCCT
>Ga0208902_1000362_pt1 | contig 24893 bp, 16 predicted proteins | sample AntAceMetag02UKH_FD_184767 | JGI IMG/M metagenome (GOLD analysis project Ga0208902, IMG submission 184767) | Saline lake microbial communities from Ace Lake, Antarctica - Antarctic Ace Lake Metagenome 02UKH (SPAdes) (version 2) | ecosystem: Environmental > Aquatic > Non-marine Saline and...
TTTGGTGGAGGCGGTGGAGGGATCTTTGACTCGTTAACTGGGGGCGGTGGAGGAGGAGGCACTACCGAAGAGTTGTATTATCAGTGCCAGGACTGTGGACACGAGTGGAAGTGAGAACCCCCATCCTGAATCGTGGGTCATCTAATTCCTCACTGGCTGTCAAAGTTAAGCAATAAGTAGACTTGACCCCTATTTACTCAACAATCGCCTCGATCATCTCTATTCCTCTCTATGCCATTGAGAGTACAGGATACCTGGCCGTCTAAGTTGTTGAATACCTAATCGGCCACGTGTATTATCAATTTTTCACCCTCCATTCTTTCCATTCACCATTTTTACCCGGCGATGATTGAAAATCATCCCCGCAAACTCCCGATAGAGACCGGGCCCGTGGGACTACTGGTTTTGCGTGTCCCACTGATTATTTTCCCGTCAACTGTCAACCGTCAACTGTCAACCGTCCCCCGTCAACCCTCCTCTCATCATTTTTACCCCGAGGTGCCATATGCACTTTTCGGGGCCCCATTTTTCGGGCTTCAACGATCTTCAACGTTCTTTCCTTTCAACGTCCCTTCTTTTCAACGTCCTTCCCCCTTATCCCTATTGTTATGATTGAGATATTGCAAAATACTTACATTAAATGTAAGTATTTTGCAATTATACCCTTGACTCCTTCAACATAATCCTTACATTTACTGTAAGGATTATGCTGATATGAAAAGAGATCCCAGAGATAATGAAAGAAGGCTTCTTGAGATAGCCCATACCCAGGGAGGCTATTTTACTGCCGCTCAAGCTCTGCGATCGGGATATTCCTATCGGCAGCAGCATTTTCACCGCGAGCGAGGGAACTGGCTATATATCGACAGTGGTCTCTTTCGACTTCGAAGTTATCCCGATTCACCACACGAAGATCTAATCCATTGGTCCCTCTGGAGTCGCAACCGAAAGGAAGATCCCCAGGCAGTGGTATCACATGAGACGGCTCTTGCTCTTTATGAGCTTGGTGATGTTATGCCCGCTAAAATCCATCTTACTGTGCCGCCAACCTTCCGGAAAAAAATGCCCCCGGGCTGCGTTTTTCATAAAGCCCGGCTGAGACCCGATGAAATTGAGAGTCGTCCAGGTTTCTTCCTGACTACTCCGCTAAAGACCATTCTGGATGTAGCTGCAAGCTATCTCAGCCCGGATCTTCTTGAAGGTGTCATTGACGATGCCCTGAAAACAGGCATGGTAATGAAGCGTCAACTTCTGGAATCGGATATGTATTCCGAGCCCGGAAAACGGATCGCGGAAGCGCTGAAAATTGCAGAACGAAGGAGAACAACTTATGCCTGACCCACGAATCTATGCTAATCAAGAAGCTTTTCGCCAAGCTTTGGGAGAGAGGTTAAAACAACGCTCTCAAGAAAACGGAATTGATTTGAACCGACTTTATAAACAAGTTGCCTTCGAACGCTTGCTTGCTCGCTTCTTTAATGAAGATTCACCCAGGTGGCTGCTTAAAGGAGGCTATGCCATCGAATTGTGGCTTGGTGGAGGGGCCCGGGCTACTAAAGACATAGACCTGACGATCCCACACCTGACCTTTATCTCCAAGAAAGATGCCGATAATTTAGTTGTTATCCGGGAGTTGCTTCAGGAGAAAGCAGCTCAAGATATGGGCGATTATTTTCAGTTCTTCATCGGGGAAAAAATCCTAGAACTTCATGATGCGCCGGCCGGTGGAGCCCGTTTTCCGGTTGAAGCCCGCCTCGCGGGTAGAACCTTTACTAAATTCCATCTGGACATCGGAATCGGAGATGAAGTTATCGGGAAGATCAAATGGCGTACAGGCCATGAACTTTTGAGTTTCGCCGGGATATCTCCGGCTCGAATCGCGCTTATTCCCGTGGAACAACAATTTGCCGAGAAGATCCACGCTCTAACAAAACCTCGCGGAGAAATCCCCAATTCTCGGGTTAAGGATCTGGCTGATCTGGTTCTTCTTATCGAATATGGATTACCTGAGGCCGGCGTTGTCGTTCAAGCGATCCGGGCAACATTTGACCGAAGAAATACGCATACAATCCCGATGAATTTAAAAATGCCACCCAAGGAATGGGAGCCGGTATACAAAAATTTTGTTCGGGATTTCAATCTCCCGGCTACATCTATCAATGAGGCTTTTGAGCGAGTAACAACCTATTGGAAAACTCTTTTTAAGGATTAACTAGGCCAAATAAAGTATCAAAACGTCCCCGCTCCAGGTATTAAAAAGAGCACATTTCTCTGCCTTCCATTTATGCCGCCGCTGATCATCCCTCCGTCCCCATGGGTTATTTTTCTGTCAACTATCAACCGCCAACCGTCAACCCTTCTCTACCTATCCCCCATCCCTTAAGTCAAATGTCAAGACGCGACACCCTTTGTTTTAAGCTGCCAGAGGTACTTTTTGGGGGCCCATTTTCGGGCTTCAACGATCTTCAACGTCCTTTCTTTTTAACGTTCTTATGCTTCAACATCCCTTCTTTTCAACGTCCTTCCCCCTATTCTCCATTCCCCACTTCTCACTGCCCATAAAACTTTCTCCTTACATATTAATTCGAAGATGTTATAATGCGCTTTTCGGTTTCTCTTTATTCGGCCCCCGTGGGCCCGACAAAAAAATTTTGTCTGGATGAGACGGGAGTAAGGTGGTTGAAGGCGAATAACTTTTCTTATCCGCCATAGCTTTAGCGAAGGAGGAAGGCACTCAATTTGTTCTATCTTTGGAGAAATTTAGGTAAACCCACGCGGAAGAGAAAATCCCGCAAGCTGTCCAGTAGCAATGTCCGCAAGCGGTCCAGTGGCAATTCCCATAAGCGGACCAGTGGCTATTCCCCGAAGATCCTGCCGTATCCGACGGTGACTGTCACGGTTGAGGTAATCGTTCAGACCGAGAAAGCGCTCAGGATCAAGAATGACCGGGATGAAACCGCTTGGATCCCGAAAATCTGGGTCATTACAAAGAAGGAGCTCAGCGAGCATACCTGGGAGATCGAGATTGAGAAACAGAATTGGAAAGATAAATTCCCCGGGAAACCGAAGGAGAGCCTCAGTCCCCGTTCCAATCATTCCAAAGGTAAGCAAAAAATAGACCGGCCCCCTACTCCAACGGTGACTGCTACGGTCGAGATTGTTCGTCAGTCCGATAAGGCGATCCTGATCAAGAATGAACGGGGTGAAACTACCTGGATCCCGAAATACTGGGTCATTAAGAAGACGGAGCTTAGCGAGCATACCTGGGAGATCGAGATTGAGAGACAGAATTGGAAAGATAAATTCCCCGGGAAACCGAAGGAGAGATTAAGTCCCCGTTCCAATCATTCCAAAGGTAAGCAAAAAGTAGACCCAACCCCTATCCCGACGGTGACTGCTACGGTCGAGATTGTTCGTCAGACCGAGAAGGCGATCCTGATCAAGAATGACCGGGGTGAAACTGCCTGGATCCCGAAATACTGGGTCATTAAGAAGACGGAGCTTAGCGAGCATACCTGGCAAATCGAGATCAAGAAACAGCAGTGGGAAGAGAAGTTTTCCGGGAAACCGAAGGAGAGGTTGAGTCCCCGTTCCCGGCATCAAAAGAGCAAAGGGTAGACTTGACCCCTATTTTTCTGTCAACTGTCAACCGCCAACTGTCAACTTTCCTCTCCCCACTGCCCATAAAACTTTCTCCTTACATATTAGTTCGAAGATGTTATACTGCGCTTTTCGGTTTCTCTTTATTCGGCCCCCGTGGGCCCGACAAAAAAATTTTGTCGGGAGTTAATCAACGGAAACGTTAACGGAAGAGTGCCCCTGTTGCAGTTTAAAAATAAGTTAACAAGTTAACTACGTCCCCATAAATTGAAAAGAGCAAAGGGTAGACTTGACCCCTATTCTATTAAAAAAAGTGGTGCTTTCCGCACCACCTTGATGCAATGCCAAGAGCGGCAAAGAGATACAATCAGGTTGCGCCGTCGCAACACCCGGATTTGCGCGGAAGGCATATGTGGCAGAAGGTAAGCAATAAGTAGACTTGACCCCTACTCCGACGGTGACTGCTACGGTCGAGATTGTTCGTCAGACAGAGAAAGCGCTCAGGATCAAGAATGAGCGGGGTGAAACTGCCTGGATCCCGAAATACTGGGTCATTGAGAAGAAGGAGCTCAGCGAGCATACCTGGCAGATCGAGATAAAGAAACACCAGTGGGAAGAGAAGTTTTCCGGGAAACCGAAGGAGAAATTGAGGTCCCGTTCCTAGCATTAAAATAAGAGCAAAGGGAAGACTTGACCCCTATTTTTTAGGCATAAATGATAGAGATTGGATTTTATTCTGGTGGCTGTTTTATCGGGGCTATTGATCCCCTCTCATTCGGGTTGCTGGCCGGATTAATCCTCGGACTAATTGTAATCATTCCCATATGTATCAGTGCGGCCAGGGATTCGGTTAATAAGATGAAGGAAGGAGTGAAATGCCCTAACTGCGGAAGTAATGACTATGAAGAATTATCCAGGATAGTCAACAGACACAAAAGCATCAGCATCCCGAAAGGAATCGTGGGGGGCTATTTATTCGGCAAGAAAGGAGCCATCGTTGGGGCGCTTCTGGGTGGTGATAAACCGGTATATGAAAAATACTACAAGTGCCAGTCTTGTGGGCATGAGTGGATGTGATTTTTCAAACTACAGTCAAAGGAGGAAAATATGTCCAGCGAATGTCCAAGTTGTGGAAGTATGAACATTGATTCATTTACAAGAACAGTTAAGGATGGTGGCGGCGGTTTCTTTGGTGGAGGAGGCGGAGGAATCTTTGACTCGTTTACCGGGGGAGGTGGCGGTGGAGAAACCGAGGAGCTTTACTACCAGTGCCAGGAGTGTGGGCACGAGTGGAAGTGATAATTATTTAGACTGGAGTCAAGACTGCCCCCCACTGCAACTATTTGAACTGTTTATCATGAAAAGGGCAATTCTCCCATTTAAAATCATATCCGCTTTTAGATGGGATTTTAACCCCACATTTTCCTATATGATCGCAATATATCACACCACCCGGCAGCTGTTCGCCGCTAGGTTGGATGATCATGAAATCAATCGATAATTTAACTGGTTGCTTTAGAATAAAGCACTGTCTTATTTCGTAACGCCGGGCTTTCTTCATATTTCTTATCTCCGAGTTAATGTTAATAAAAACTATACCTTCTATATAATAACTTTTTCGGCAACTTTTTTGTGTTAACATAGGTGAAATTATACTTAAAAAAACAAAGGAATAAGATTCAAGTTTGTAATATGTAGCTATTGATATTTGAGTAATAGACTAAACAATGATTGAAAGACATATGAATCATGAAACAAGATAAGATACTAACTCATCTCATCATCTTACGTTTTATCGTAGGTTTCCTGGGAGAGAAGGAACAGTTTGGATGGTGGGATACTAATTTTCTCAGTAAAACGGGGTTAAAATTTCTTGCGATTAACTTCCCCCGATCGGCCTTGACGGCTGGCTGTACTTCTGTGACGGCGGCGGCAAAACGCCTCCATGATGAGCGGATCGGCAAGGGAGGGGTATTTCATCTCTTTCGGCTGCCTGCTTCTATTGAAGAGACCGTTCACCGGGAGTTGATGAAGGTCGATCAGGAAGAAATCCTTCCGCATTTGGAGAGCAAAGATGCGGCAATGGTGGTGCTGAAAGAGTTGTTCAACGACGATGTAGATGCCCCATCGGGGCCGGTACAGATCGGGACAACTAAGAATATCTTGTCGGATTCAGCGATTCGGGGATTGGCCGGGCGATATTATGATGCATTCTCGACCGGGAAGAAGACTTTTCCGTATTTTATGGAAAAATAAGATGACTGGAAAACAATACACTGCGGAATTATCTAAAGGGCAAGGGATGATCGAGGAAACCATTGCTCTTCTTAATTGCTGGGAACCGGGTATGACGGTTTCTCAATTGAAAGAAAAAGTTCGGCAAAACGGTATCATTGACCGGGCAACTGCGCTGAGGGTAGAAGATATCGTCGGCAGACTCTTTGCCTTGAGATATATGGGAGATGACGGGGGTGCAGCAAAGAACTTGAAACTTTTGCTAAATCTCGATGTGCCGGTAAGCGCGTTAACACAAATCTTCTTTCTCTATACCGCCCGGGCGCATGTGATATTTCATGATTTTGTATGTGATACCTACTGGGGAAAATACTCGGCGGGGGCAACATATATTACACGGCAAGACGCTCTCGGTTTCGTAGAAAGAGCGAAGAATGTCGGACTGATTGATCCTCCATGGTCGGAGTCGACGACGGTCAGGATCGCTCGGTACCTGGGAACCGCTTTGATGAATTTCGGATTGGCCGGGAAAGATAGATCGGGGAAACGAGAGATACAATCATTTACGATCAACAATTTGACCACCCTATACCTAGCCCATAGTCTTCATTTCACGGGCATAAGCGACAACGGAATTTTGGAATCCCGGGATTGGAAGCTCTTCGGGCTCGAACCCATGGATGTTTATCGACAATTGGCTCGGATATCCGGTAACCATTTCATAGTCCAATTTTCCGGTGACCTGCTTCGTATGTCATGGAAATATAAAACAATGGAGGATGCGCTGCGTGCAATCGTTGAGACAGAGCTTTGACGAACTTAGAAAAAGGATCCGGCAGGGGCGCGGGTTGAATGCTACGAGCGACGACCCGGTTTATTACTTAGTCTTCCGGCCGGAGCAGATGCTTGAGGCAAAGCAGTCCCTGAAACAATGGAGGGCTAAGCTCAGGCTCGAAGGATGGGCCGTCCACCTGTTTTCCATGGCGGATGCCGTGAAAGATATTTTGAATGCCGATGATCTTCGTGATCTATGGTTGGAGAGCGAATCGGAAAATCCCCTGGATTTCGATGCAATAAATAAGACACTCGCAGACGCATTGACGGCGAAGAATGCTCTCAAGCTGAAATTGGATGAAAAACTTCAATCTCTAAAGGGAATTGGGCAAACCATACTATTTGTTACCGATCTGGAAGCACTTCATCCATATCTTCGTGTCGGCAGTCTTGAACAACAACTCCAAGGAAGATTTACGGTCCCGACTGTAATCCTATATCCCGGTATAAGATCAGGCAAGACGACTCTGCGTTTCCTGGGGATTTATCCCGAAGACGGAAATTATAGATCAACCCATATCGGAGGCTGAATTAAATGACCACAATACGCGAACTATTCGATACATCCAAGCCGATCGACCGGCGCATCGAGAAAGTCATCTCCTATGAACGAGCCGATGAATCTTTACTGAAACAGGAAATACAGGAGTATGTCGCTACTGAAAGCATTCAAAGCCATTTGGAAGAAATCCTCGACTTATTCGATGAAGGTATGTCCGGCGCCACCGGTAGTGAAATCGGTATCTGGGTCTCCGGATTTTATGGGTCAGGTAAAAGCTCATTTACAAAATACCTTGGTTTCGCGCTTGATCCGTCGCGAACAATCGAAGGGAAACCATTCTTGGAATATCTACAGAATCAATTTAATTCGAAAAAGTTACGTCAGCGGATCGCTACAGTAGCCAAAAAACATCCTGCAGCCGTCATTATGCTCGATTTGGCTGAAGAGCAATTGGCGGGGGCGGCAATGGCCGAAATATCCACCGTTCTTTATGCAAAAGTCATGCAATGGGCCGGTTATTCTCAAGACCGGAAAATCGCTTACCTCGAATTCATGTTGGAACGCGACGGCAGATTCGATGAATTTAAAAAGCGGATCGGTGAACTCTCCAATGGTAAGACCTGGGAAGAGATCCGGAATCAACCGTTGGTTACTAGGGCGTTGGCGGCCAAGGCGGCTTGCGAATTTTATCCGACCTTCTTTCCGGACACCAGGGCGTTTAATGAAATAAAGATCGAGGAATTGATTAAGGAAAATGATCGAGTAAAACAAATGTTGGAACTCATCGAGCGAAAAACAGGGAAGAGTAATATTATTATTATTATCGATGAGGTAGGTAATTATGTCGCCGGCAGAAATGAACTGATTGTCAACCTGCAGGGTTTGGCACAGAATATCAGAAATATCGGGAAGGGTCGTGTTTGGATTTTAGCGACAGCTCAACAAACTTTAACGGAAGATGACCCCCGCGCTGCGGCTAACACGGAAAAATTGTATAAGCTCAAAGATCGATTCCCCGTTCCCGTCGAACTTGAAGCAAGTGATATCAAAGAGATTTGTTTCAACCGCCTTTTGAGCAAATCAAAAAAGGGCAACGAAAGCCTATCCGTCTTGTATAACAGCCATGGTCCTCAACTTCGGTATTCAGTTGAAATAAAAAACACCCGGCTTTACAAAGCCGAATTGAACGAAGAGACGTTCTGCCGGTATTATCCGTTTCTCCCACATCATTTTGAAATTTTACTTCGCCTTTTAGGGAGGTTGGCTAAAACGAAACGGGGGGGAGTCGGCCTTCGTTCCGCAATTAAAGTAATCCAGGATGTTCTCGTCGAGCCCCCAAAAGATGAAAATGATCAAACTCTTTTCGCCGATAATAAGATCGGGGAGCTTGCGACAACGGTTCGTTTCTACGATACGCTTCGTGGCGATATAGAGAGCCCTTTCCCTCATATTATAAACGGAGTCGAGAAAGTCGGCAAAGTATTCGGACCGGATTCCATCCATGCCCGCACGGCCAAATCGATTGCTGTTTTGCAGATACTGGAAGATTTTCCGGTCAGCCGTGAGAATACGGCGGCGATGATGCATCCATCCGTAGATTCCGAATCTATGCTCGATTCCGTTGATTCCGCAGTAAACGAAATGTTGAATGAGGAGGGGATACCTCTTAATGAGGTGGACGGGAAGCTACAGTTCATGAGCGAGGCCGTTCTCGATTTGGAGAATGAAAAACAGAAGATCATTCCACGGGGACTGGATATCCGCAGCATCTTAAATTCAACACTGAGAGAAATATTTACACCTGCTCCCAGTGTGCGCCTTCACGGAGCCCGTTCCGTTTCCACCGGATTCAAAGTCTCTGTGGGAGGAGCAATGCCGGTTTCCTTGTCCGGGGAGAAAGAGTCCGTTCAAACCTACATTGAATTTGTTCCTCAATCAGAATATAAAAATCGAAAGCAAGAACGATTGGAAGAATCACCCCATCGTTCCTCAGCGAGTACGATTTTTCTTTTGGGTCATGAAGATAACGAGATCGAAACCGTTTCAACCGAGATCCATCGCTGTCGAGAGATCTATAAACAATATAGAAATAAAGCCGGCGATAAGGAAGTAGAGGAATGGCTCCGCGCTCAGGATCAACGCGCCGACGGTCTGATCAAGGAGTTAAGTCGGCGCATAGAAAAGGCATTGTCAACCGGTTCGTTTATCTTTCGCGGCAAACCGCAAGCAGTCGCTGAACTCGATGCTGAGATAGCTAAAGCCCTTACCGGCTATCTGGCCGACGTTGCAAAGGAGGTGTTCAAGAGGTATTCGGAAGCTCCGGTTCAAGCTGAATCCGGAACTGCCGAGCGGTTCCTCAAAACCGACAAACTTAATAAAATCCCATCTAAAGATGATCCGTTGTCTCTCGTTAAAGGTGGAACTATAGATATTGATCACAAGGCTGTAATCAGTATCAAAAACTACCTCGAACAGCGGGGACAGGTGGAAGGCCGGAGATTATTAGACGATTTTTATGCAGATCCATACGGATGGTCCAAGGATACCACCCGCTATCTCACGGCGGCAATGCTTGTAGCGGGAATAATAAAATTGCGTGCAGGCGGGGAAGATATCACAGTGCGTGGGGATGTAGCCGTAGCGATTATTAAAAATACCAGCAATTTCAATAAGATCGGTGTATCACTGAGGGACAATCCCCCGCCCTTAGATGCTCTAAGCAGAGCATGTGAAAGATTACTCGGACTTACCGGGGATACTGTGCTGCCTCTTGAAGAGGAAATCTGTAAAGCCGTCATGAGAACCTTTCCGGATTTTCAGAAGACCTATGCTCCATTAGCCGTGCAATTGGAAGCGCTGGGACTTTCCGGAGATGATCGGGCCAAAGGCATACAAGACAGTATTTCCGAAATTCTCAAAGGAGACGCTTCCGATGCCGTCAACCGACTCGGGGGTGAAGAATGTCCACTCTATGACGATCTTCGCTGGGCTCGGAAGGTTATAAAAGCTTTTAACAACGGTATCGGAGATGTCATCCGCCAAGCCAATCAATTTACAACCGAGCTACCGAAATTACCCGACAGTGGTGTGCCGGGAGAATTGATTGAGAGCACAAAGGCCGATCTTGAAGAACTCCAAAATACAGTATCACACGATGCATTCTATGATCATATGCCCGGAATGAAGAAGCAGATCGCAGCATTGCAAAAGAGAATCACCGCTGCCGTTGAAAAGTTCATCGTCGAGCTGAGAACTAAACTCAAAGCTGAAATCGAACGCATACAAGGATTATCGGAATGGACTGTTCTCGGAGCAGAAGATAAAGCGCGACTCGGTAATGAACTCAGCGGACTTAAGATAGAGGATGTAACCGGACTTACAGGTCTTAAAAGAATAATTTCGGATCAGTTCAGCATAAACAATGATCTCTATCGTATTGAGCAGGAAATTAGAAGCTCGGTTATTCCACCAAATGTTGATGAACAAGAAACGATTGAAGTTAATCTCCCGCACGGAGTTTTGAAGTTCGAAACAATCGAGGCTTTGATTTCCCAACTGGAAGAAGTCAAGAACCGGCTGAAAGATAATGAAGAAATACGAATCATATGGAAATAGCGCATGTCTTTTGATGATATAACAAGACGGGAACTGGCCCGGCTGACGGCGGATGCCCGGAGTCTGCTCAGGGACGAGTTTACCAAACAGCTTCAAGAAATCTACGGCATTCAGCCTGACGGCACGATCATCGAGATAGGAAGGATGACCCATCTTGATGACGAGCAGATAGCTGTTGCCAGGCTTTTACGCGAACGGGTCCAATATCTTGCGGCGGGTCTTGAAGAGCAAAAAAATCCTCTCCCGGCGGCGCTCGACCGTATGATTCGTGAGCAGGCTTTTACCATACTCAACCGGTTTACAGCACTCCGTATGTGTGAAGAAAGAGGGATCATACAAGAGAGTATTAGGGGAGGAATCCATTCCAAGGGATTTCAAGTCTATCTTCAGACTGCAGGTTCCGGCCTCGGTGAGCAATACGATCGATATAAGACCTACCTGTTCTGTTTGTTCGATGAGATTGCAGTTGATCTCGGAATTCTTTTTGATCGCTATTCCCCATTGGGTCTCCTTTTTCCTCGTGAGCCAGCACTTCTTGATTTGTTGGGGATTCTGAATCGAAAAGAGCTTGCTCATATCTGGGCGAAAGATGAAGCCATCGGGTGGATCTATCAATATTTCAATTCGAAAGAAGAACGACAGGCAATGCGGAAAGCATCGGCAGCTCCACGCAACAGCCGGGAATTGGCCGTCCGTAATCAGTTTTTTACCCCTCGTTATGTGGTGGAGTTCCTCACCGACAATACACTCGGCCGTATTTGGTATGAGATGTGCAAAGGCGACACTGTGCTTAAAGAAAAATGTCGTTATCTGGTGCGGCGGCAGATCGAGGTCTTTCTTGAACCCGGTGAGAATGCCCCAATCTCAGAAGATAAAGAAAGCGACCTTTCACAGGATGAGTTGCTCAAGAAGCCGGTCTATATTGAACATCGGCCTAAGAAAGACCCGCGTGATCTGCACGTGCTTGACCCAGCCTGTGGATCAGGTCACTTCCTGCTTTATGCTTTCGATCTACTGAAGAATATCTACGAAGAAGCATGGAAGGACCAAGAAAACCCAAAGTCTGAAATAGCAGGACGAACCCTGCGTGATGAGTTTGATAATATAGACGACCTGCGCCGGGTAGTCCCCAAGCTAATCATCGAGCACAATCTCCACGGCATAGATATCGACCCGCGGTGTGCACAAATAGCTACGTTGGCTCTCTGGTTACGGGCGCAAAAGGCTTGGAAGAATCTCGATATCAATGCCGTCGCTCGGCCACATATAGTCAAGTCCAACATTGTAACCGCTGAGCCCATGCCCGGCGAAGCGAACATGAAAGATGAGTTTACCGATAGCCTCAAGCCTCGGGTGTTCGGCCAACTCGTCGATGTGGTGTTCGATAAGATGAAGCTCGCAGGCGAGGCGGGATCGTTGCTCAAGATCGAGGAAGAAATCAAGGACGCCGTCGCCGAGGCGAAGAAACAATGGTTGAAAGGTTCGAAGCCAGAGCAAGCGGTACTCTTTCCAAAATTCAAAAAGCCAGAGCCGGACCAGCTACACTTTGACATTTCGGGGGTAACCGACGAAAGATTCTGGGAACAGGCTGAAGACCGCATTCTAGATGCCTTAAAGGAATACGCGGAGCAGGTAGAGAGCGGTCTATCAACCCGTCGCCGTTTGTTCGCCGAAGACTCCGCCCGAGGTTTTGCCTTCATTGACCTGTGTAGGAAACGCTATGACGTTATATTGATGAATCCGCCGTTCGGTGTACCAAGTGAAGGATTCCAAGCCGATTTCCGCAAACACTATACAGATGCAATCGGTAAGAGTCCCGAAATACTGGCTGCATTTATCGACCGGGCAGTTTCTCAACTCAATTTGAATGGTCGTGTTGGCGCCATTACAAACAGAACATCATTATTTGCGCCCAGTATGTCCCAATGGCGTGATTCTATCATCTATGAAGGTGAATCTGAGTTGGAAATACTTGCAGACCTTGGCGCAGGCGTTCTGGATGCAATGGTTGAAACGGCAGCATATTGCATAAGTCGTACTCGCACGCATGCCCCGAGTTGCTTCATACGAGCTATAGGTGTCGAGAACAAGGGATCATTTCTAAGTAGGGCAATAAAAAATCCTCGATTGGGAATAGACACGTTTGTTGCTCATCCCAATGACTTTCAGAACATTCCAAGCGCTCCTTTAGCCTACTGGGCTCCTCGCTCAATTACTCGCAAGTTTGTTGAAATGAAGTCGATGAAGAATATTCAAGCAATACCAGAACATGGTCTTTCTACTAAACGAAATTTCCGCTTCACGCGCGCATGGTGGGAAGTTGATGAAGATAGAATTGGACCCGGAAAGACTTGGGAGCATTTTCCTAAAGGCGGAGAGGCACATCCGTTCTATGCGGAGATTGATCTTGTAGTTAAAATTGATGGTAATGCTTATGAACTAAAAGAGTTTTGGCAAGTACAGTATCCATATCTTGAAGGTAAATCCGATTGGTTGTTACACCCCGAGTCCGACTATCACGAACCCGGTCTTACGTATACTCACCGAACGACGTCATGGTTTGCTCCTCGAATTCTACCAGCTGATTGCTATTTCTCCGCTAAAGGTCTCGCTATAATCTGTACTCATAAAGAATCCACCAGCATTATAGGGGGAATATGCTCTTCTGCAACATTTAGATTTTTTTTAGGGCTTCGATTAGCAGCTGCTGATCTAGCCGCAAGGTCATATGATATAGGTCTACTGGCTTCAATTCCTGTTCCTTGGCCGATTTCAGTTAGAATTGGAGAGTTATTCATAGATAATGCATCCGACTTGCGGTTATTAGCTCTATATGATGAGAACTCACACTACTTTTTAATGCCAGCATTAGTTGAAATGCACCGTCAATCATTAAAGGAATCCCATGATGCTTGGATGAGTATTAGGAAAAAGTTTATTGTGAACGTTTGTGAAAGAGCACAATTAATCGATAACCTCAGCACACGCGACTATAACCTTGACGAAGATGCAATACACGCCATCAGCAACTTCGGTGAATCGTCTGCCAAGAAGTTATTAAAATTATACGACAATGGCCGTAAAAAGACGGCCGAACGTAATGCTATTATTTTCTGTATGCTCCAGTGGTTCGTTGGGGTTGCGCTTGGCCGCTGGGAAATCCGTATCGCGTTGACAGCATCGTTGGCCCCTAAGCTGCCAAATCTATTTGATTCTCTCCCTGTCTGCCAGCCCGGAATGTTGGTAGGTCCGGACGGATTGTCTGCTGGAACCGGACGTATCGTCAGCGAGGAATGGCTTCGCGCACGACCGGATTCGAACACATTACCATCTAAAGGCACGGTCAAGAACCCGACCATCACCAATAAGGAATATCCTCTTCGTGTCTCTTGGGACGGCATTCTAGTGGATGATCCCGATCATCAAGAAGACATAGTCCGGCGTGTGCGCGAGGTATTGACCGTAATTTGGGGTGATCGGGCAGATTCGATCGAACAGGAAGCCTGCGAGATCCTAAAAGTCAAATCCCTTCGCGACTACTTCGGTAATCCCAACAAGTTCTTTGCCGATCATCTGAAGCGATACAGTAAAAGCCGGCGTTATGCCCCGATCTATTGGCCGCTTTCAACCGAATCGGGGTCATATACTCTCTGGATTTATTATCACCAACTCGACGACCAGATTCTTTTCAAAAGTGTGAATGATTTAGTGGAACCGAAAATTCATGAAGTGACCGGAGATATCGAACATTTACAGAAAGAATTGTCCAAAGGAGGAGAATCGAAGGATCGGGACAAATTGGAACAACTTATGGATTTTCGTAATGAACTGAAAGATTTTAATAATGAACTGCTGAGAATCGCAAAGCTGTCGTATAAACCCGATTTGAATGACGGTGTGATAATCAACGCCGCGCCGCTCTGGAGGCTGTTTCGGCTTAAGAAATGGCAAAAGAAATGCAAGGAGTGCTGGGAGAAATTGGAAGAGGGCGATCACGATTGGGCGCATATGGCCTATAATATTTGGCCCGATAGAGTGCGTGATAAATGCAAAACGGACAAATCGATCGCTATCGCCCACGACCTTGAAGAACTATATATTGAACCCGAAGGTTACAAGCACAAAAAGAAGAAGAAACGAAAAAAGGATGAACAACAGGAACTCGAGATTTAATATGACGATAAAAAAGTTTATCGAAGAATACATATGTCGGCGGTTAGACGGTGTAAAATCATTAATCGTTTATGATCCCGAAAGACGATATGTGGATATTGTTTTGCGAATGGCGTCGGACGAAATCTCGGTCGTCGACGGATCAAAATCGACGATATTAGGCCGTGAAGAGGCGATTGATATATATCGCTCATTACTGGAGAATGATAAGAACCGGTTGATAGTATATCTGCCGATTAAAAGGCCGAAAACCGATAGTGAACGACAAGCAGACCCGTATCAAATATTTGCACTGGGCGGTGGTTTTTTCCCGGAAGGAGACGGTGAATCATATCATGCATTGTGCAGACAATCATCTCCCGAGCATGTGGATAAGATAGATGCATTGTTCAAAGCCGGTGCGCCGAATTTTGAAACAATAAATAATCTGACGGCGGGTGGTTCCAATTGGCCGAAACTTAAAACATTGTTGAAAGCCGAATCCGCTGTTGAGATTCTTACGGCGATGCTTTCACCCTCGAATGCTCAGAAAGAAGCTTTGGAAAACGACGAGACCTGGTCGGCTGAATTCAAGGAGTTCTGCAATACGGTCCTCGGATTAACTATTAAGACGAAAAGCAAGAAATTGGATCCTATTATATCCGAGGTTCGTAGATATGTGCTTTTCAGCGAGTTTGTTTTCGATCTGCCGGTTGAAGTGCCGGAATCGCTGAAATGTGTGCCCCGTGCGGAATCAACATGTAAGAGTATTATCTATAGTGTTTGCGATATCCTTCGTACTTCGGAGAAACATCAGTTTAACTATATGGAAGCCGCAGGAACCGTCGACCGAGAACTGCATGTACGAGAACGGATAGGAGATATTATCGATCTTGGGGAAAGAGATACTTTTGCTTTCGAAGAGTGTGTTTATTTAAAGGTTTTTACCGAGTCGGTATTGGAGGGAGACTATGCGCATGCCGATGAGGTCGCTGGACAGCGAAGTAAATCCATCTGGGTCCGACATATTGGAGAAAGAAAGCAGTTATGGACCGTCGCCGAACGGTCCCTTCAACTCTTAAAAACAGCGGAAGATTTAAATTCTGAATTGAACAAATTAAAGCTGGACCTATCCTCTGTTATTGATTTCTATTGCAATAGATTCCGGCAGTTGGATGCAATCCATCGCGGATTTGAGCAAGCCGTTACCGATGCCTACGGAGATTTAGAAGATACGGCACCCCTGGTCGAGGGGGCCCGTAAAGCCTATTTAAAATCTGCTGAGTCCCTCCAAGCTGTCTTTATCGACGCGGTCCGGAAAGAGGGCTGGCCAGCAAGTGGTTTACCACACAATACAGATGTTTTTACTAAATTTATTGCTCCTTGGCTTGAAGATCGCAAGAAGACGGCGTTTATTATGGTTGATGCTTTGAGATATGAATTGGCGGTTGATCTTGAGAACGAGCTTGCCGGTGAATTTTCTACTGAAATAGCCCCGGTCTGTGCACAGTTGCCTACAATAACATCTGTTGGAATGGCGGCATTGATGCCTAAATCCGCCGGGAATTTGAGGCTTGTTAATGAAAAAGGTAAACTTGTTCCTTATATAAATGATACGAAAGTAATGGTGCCTAAAGATAGAATCAAATATACAGCCTCCATCTATGGCGACAGGTGCCGAATGTGTGATTTGGATGATTTGGTTACGAAAAAGAAATTGAACTTCCCGGCAACATTACAATTACTTCTGATAAAAACGACGGATATAGACCAAATGGGCGAGATGAGCGCGCTCGAAGCCCGACGTATGTTACCGAGAATAATGCAGAAACTCATTGCAGGTATAGGTAAACTCCGGAAGCTGGGATTTGATCGAGCGGTGATGGCGACCGATCACGGTTTTATTCTGCTCGATGAGCGGGCAATCGGGGATGTCGTCACGAAACCGTCCGGGGATTGGATTGTTGTTAAAGATCGTTGCCTGTTGGGAAAAGGAGGGGGAGGTCATGGCGTGCTCGTGTTCGACAAGAATGAAGTCGGCATTCCCGGAGATTTTGAAGATTATGCCGTTCCAAAAAGCCTCGGTACCTTTGCAAGAGGGAATCCCTATTTTCATGGGGGGCTTTCCCTTCAAGAATGTATTCTTCCCGTATTAACAATAGATTTTGCTGAGAAGGCGGGCGATGAATTACCGCCGCTGCCGGAAATCAGTCTCTCATATAAGGGAGGTACAACTGAGAAGATAACCACACGTCGTCCCATGATTGAAATTTCGTTGTTTAAGTCGGATATGTTTGAAGAAGAGATAGAATTTAGTCTTGAAGCTTACTCCGGAAAAGAACTTGTCGGGCAAGCGGTGTCATGCTCTCAAATGAATCCATCCACGGGATTGATCTGTATCAAACCGGGGACAGCCTTGAAAATTCCTCTCAAGATGGATGAAGATTTTCAAGGAACTTTTGAAGTGCGGGCGGTTGATCCCATGACGCTAGTGAATTACGACACAATAAAATTAAAAACCAATTACATGGATTAATGCTATGAACGAATTGGATAAGAAATTGAATGAAGTCTATTCGGGGAAAGTGGTGAGAAAAGATCTTTTGCATCGGATCAAAAAAGGTACAAACGTCCCCTCATTTGTTCTCGAATTTCTGTTGTCTAAATATTGTGCCAGCGATGACTCTGATGAAATCGAAGCCGGGATCCAGGCCGTCTTTGAAACACTTGAAAATAATTATGTACGACCGGATGAAGCCAATAAAGCACAATCAACCGTCCAGCAAAAAGGGAAACACAAGTTTATCGATAAAGTCCATGTAACCTATAATGAAAAGGAAAAGAGACATTGGGCGGAGATGGATAATTTCGGTTCTCGAAGAATCGCCGTTCCCGAAAAATTCTATAGAAACAACGACCGACTATTGGAGGGGGGCGTCTGGGCGGAAGTAACCGTATGCCATAATGATATAGATGAAGATGATTATGCTTTTTACATTGAAAAGCTGCGTCCGATTCAATTATCACGGTTTGATGTAGACGAATTCTGTGCAGGCCGGCAGTCTTTTTCCCGGGATGAATGGATTGATGTTATTATACGATCTATAGGTCTGGAGCCGGATAAGTTAGACCTTAGATTAAAATTCCATTTTCTTGCGCGGCTGATTCCTTTTGTTGAGGCCAATTATAATTTCATCGAACTGGGTCCACGAGGTACAGGGAAATCATATGCATTCAGTGAATTCTCCCCATATGCCACTTTGGTAAGCCAGGCCAGCACCCCTACTCTTTTCTACAATAATGCACGGCGCAAAGTCGGTCTGGTCGGGTTTTGGGATATTGTGGCGTTCGATGAGGTGGCTCGTGTACAAGTAAAAGATAAAGAGACCGTGGATATAATGAAAACCTACATGGCCAGCGGCCGGTTTTCCCGGGGAGTTGAAGTAATTGCAAATGCGAGTCTGGCCTTTGTCGGAAATATCGACTATTCAATCAAGCAATTAGTTGATTCGGATCGATTTGATCTATTCATACCGTTGCCGAAAGCATTTGATTTGGCCGTTATCGATCGTTTTTTTACTTATTTACCGGGATGGGAAATGCCGAAAAACAGCAGTACATTTCTGACCGACAAATATGGATTTATTACTGACTATCTGGCGGAAGCATTCCATGTACTTTCAAAGGGTTCCAGATATGATTATGTTAATAATAATTGTCGTCTCGGATCGACGATTCAGGGGCGCGATGAAATCGCCGTAAAAAAAACCGTAGCAGCTCTATTAAAGCTCCTTCATCCCGGTTGCGAACCGTCGCGTGAAGAATTGGAAGAATATATGGCTTACGCGTTGGAAGGAAGAAGGCGCATTAAGGAACAGTTGAATAAAAGAAAACATGATGACGAATTTGCAGACATAAATCTTTCTTACGTAGATTCCCACGGAAAAGAAATTATTGTTTGGTGTCCTGAGTCGAAAAGTTCGGATGCTACTCAAAACCCGGTACGAAAGAAATTATCAGGAACAATAGATCCTCCAGCGGAAGTCTCCGACAAAAAAACGCCGTCGGCTGTTACCAAAGCTATGGAGATTATTTCCGGGGGCGAGACCGCCACCGTTGAATTTAAATCTTCCTTGAGATGGAGTGTTAAAGAAAATTGTGTCGCCAAGCAACTACAATGGGAAGTGATTAAAGCGATCAGCGGATTTATGAATACAACGGGAGGGAAATTATTTATCGGGGTCCATGATGATGGGGAAATATATGGCCTGGAAAATGATTTCAAAACGCTGGGTAAGAGACAAAATAGAGATGGATTCTTACAAACTTTATGTTCCGCGGTTGCCTCCGCCGTCGGGTCACATAATACTGCCTTGTTCAATACGGAATTCTTAACTATAAACGATAAAGATATTTGCTTGATAACGGTTGAACATGCCACTTCACATGTTTTTGCAAAAAAGGGTAACAGCAGCAAATTTTTTGTGAGGAACGGAACTACTACTGTGGAATTAGATGCGGAACAGACTTTGAAATATATAAAGAAGAGTTGATCAGCTTGTGTTTTCATTGAACTAGCATAGGGATCATTTTTGAATTATCGAAAAAATATCTTATAGAAACTTAGCGGGTTTAATGAATAAAAGTCGAAAATTAACAGCGGTTGATTTATTTTGTGGATGTGGAGGTACCTCCGAGGGTTTAAAACAAGCCGGATTTAAAGTTATTGCTGCTATAGACAATGATCCTCGTGTAGCCGAGACCTACAAAGCGAATCATCCGGAAGCTTACTTTTGGCAGGAGGATATACAATCCCTTAGTATTCATACATTTACAAGACGGCTCTGCTTAAAAAAAGGTGACCTCGATCTCCTTGCCGGTTGCCCACCCTGCCAAGGATTCTCAACTATGAGGACTTTGAATGGATCCCGATGCATAAATGATCCGAGGAACGATCTTGTCCACGTCTTTCAGGAATTTGTTGAGAAATTATCGCCGAAGGCAGTTATGTTGGAAAATGTTCCCGGCTTGGCTGAAGATAGAAGATTTGCTTCATTTTGTCGGAGCTTGAAAAAATTAGGATATATCGGTGACCATCGCATTTTAAATGCAGAGGATTATGGTGTTCCTCAACGCCGGCGAAGGTTGATATACCTTGCTGGCCGAGGATTTAAAATTCCTTTCGGACAAGCCTCTTTAGAAAAAAAGACAGTGCGTGATGCAATAGGCGATTTGCCTAAAGCCGGAGAAAGCGGTGATCCGGTCCATGATATCCCCGAGAGACATTCAGAGAAAATACTTAAACTGATCAAAAAAATCCCGAAAGACGGTGGTAGTAGAACCGCCCTTCCTGAAGAATATCAACTTGAATGCCATAAGAAATGCAACGGTTTCAAGGATGTTTACGGACGTATGGCCTGGGATAAGCCCGCACCAACACTAACAAGTGGATGTTTCAATCCCTCTAAGGGACGATTCCTTCATCCCGAAGAAGATCGTGCAATTACTATGAGAGAAGCGGCTCTTCTTCAAGGGTTCCCTCCCAAATACAAGTTCCCCTGTCCCAGCAAGATCAAAATCGCTCTGATGATCGGAAACGCTTTGCCGCCGGAACTTATAAAGCATCAATCCGTGATGATACGAGAAGCAATAAAATTAAATTGATGTTAAAAATGACAAGTGGTCAGTAACATATGGTAATTATTCGAAATTTATTGAGACTATTGTACTATGTGCCTCAGAAGATACTAGATTACAGCCCATTGGGAAACATCGAATAGTTAGAATTATTATTGATATAATGACTGATATATTTTCGGTAGAGAAACGTTCTCAAATAATGCGTCATATTAAGTCTAAGGATTCGAAACCAGAGAAGTATATTCGATCATTAGTTCACTCCATGGGGTATAGATTCAGACTTCATCGAAAAGATCTCCCAGGTTGTCCGGATCTTGTTTTCCCAAAATATCGAAAAGTAATATTTGTCCACGGTTGTTTTTGGCATGGGCATAAAGGCTGTAAACGTTCAACACTGCCTCATACCAATTATACTTTTTGGAAAGACAAAATTGAAGGTAATATCAAGAGGGATAAGACTAATTATCACAAACTTAGAAATATCAATTGGAAATATTTAGTGATTTGGCAATGTGAAATTAAAATAAAGTACAAAAAGGAGCTTATTAATAAATTATCAAATTTCTTACAGGCGTAATATTATTTACAGGCTAATATTAACCTAAAAGATCCCAATTCCTTAATGCTCCATGACTATTTATTGGTCCATCAATAATGAATGGTCAGCCGCTTGATATGTCAAATAGATGCAAAAGATAATATTTTACCCCAGTACTAGGAGATATATATGACTGATTACCCATTAGAAATGAGGTTTGATCCTCAAACAATAAATCACTTGGGATTGCGTATGTATTCCACTCTGCCTCCTGCTTTGGCTGAAATAATTTCTAATTCTTATGATGCTGATGCAGAAAATGTAACGATTTCCTTAATCGAAGAAGATGGGAAACCAACGGAAATAATAATTGAAGATGATGGAATTGGATTGTCATATGATGACATTATAAACAAATTCTTGGTCATTGGTCGAAACAGAAGATCTGATGATGGTGATGTGCCGTCAAAAAAATTCAAAAGACTTCCTACCGGCAAAAAAGGACTCGGGAAGCTTGCGCTATTCGGCATGGCTAGAACTATTACAGTATTAACAAAGCAGAATAATAAACTGAATGAATTTGTATTGGACTGGGATGATTTAATGCAAGCAAAAGGTGCTTATCATCCTAAGGCTACGAAGATTAATGAAGAGACTATAGATAAGGATGGAACTACAATTACACTAACCAGCTTGAAGAGGCAAACCAGATTTGATGTTTCAGGCTTAGCAGACAGTCTATCTAGAATATTTATTTTTGATGATACATTTAATGTCGTTATCAAATCACCAGATGGCATCAGAATATCAATTGATAATAAGAGAAAATATACAACGCTTGCGATAGAGTTTAATTGGGAAATTAATAATAAACTTTTTGAATATGAGAAGTCAGAATATTTTGGGATAACCGACGGTGAGTTGCTTACATCTGAAAAGCCAATTCCGCCATCTTCAGGACTAAGAGGCATAACGCTTTTTTCAAGAGGGAAACTTGTTAATGCCCCTGAATTTTTTGCGAGCAGTACTTCAAGTCATTTTTATCAATATCTTACCGGGTGGATCAGTGTAGATTATATTGATCTTTTGGACGAAGATGTTATTTCTACGAATCGTCAATCTATAGATTGGGAACATCCTGAGATGGTAAAGCTCAGAATATATCTGTCGGACATTGTATCACAAGTTAATATTGATTGGAGAAAGAAAAGGAAAGAGAAGAAAGATGAAGATTTAAAAGAGAAAACAGGGATTGATACTAAATTATGGACAGATACAATGCCTGATGATGTAAAAAATAACACAACCAAAATAATTGATGCGTTAGGGGGTGAAGATGCCCTTGAGCATTTCACATTCGTTATAAAAGCTTTGCATGAAATTGTACCTGAATACCCTCTTCTGCATTGGCGACATCTACATCGGATTGTTCAAGAAAAGTCAAAAGATTATTATATCAATCAAGATTATTATACTGCTTTTATTGAGGCAATGAAAAAATATGCTAGTTCAGTTAAGGACAAGTCTGAAAGTGCCGTAACTCCCGATTTTAGTTTAATGGGAGCAGTATTTAATGATGCACCAGGTATCTTGAATGTTATTGGAAATTATCAAAAACAAGACGGTAGCGAATTCTCTGCGGACACTAAGAAGAATATTCAAAGTGGTCAGCAACATTTGTCTCAAGGTATTGTTGCAGGAGGGCGCAACACATTAGCACACGAGGAAGTAACAGAATTGAAGACATCCGATTTGTTTTCTGAAAAAGACTGTTTAGACTTACTCAGTTTATTATCGCATTTATTTAAAAGACTTGATAATTCAGTAAAGAATACGCCGTAATAAATTCCGGAGATATCATACTTAATTCCGGCGAAATATTTATAAATACTCTGGAACACCGCCTTGAAAGAGTCTTATCCCCTGGTAAACGAGGACTTAAATCTCGGTGACAGAAGAAATGAGTATGGTGTCCCCGGAATTTTGAATCGACTTCGTGATAAATGAAATACCGCGTTTTTGTGAAGATAGGGATGGAAGATATTACGATTCTGGGGACATCAGCTCAAAGATAGAAATGATTGGGCGATAAACAATATTTTTAAAGTGAATGAGGACGCTAATTCAGAAAAAGCCCCGAATAACAAGATTGTTAAACCAGAACAAAACCAATAAACAATGCCGCGAGATTGGTCAGACAATGAAGTTTCCGCCATCGTCACAGATTACTTTGACATGCTTGAGATAGAACTCAGGGGTGAATCATACAATAAGGCGGAACATAATCGGCAGCTAGCCCAAATCCTTAATAGTCGATCTTCTGGATCTATCGAATATAAGCACGAAAACATTAGTGCCGCATTACTGGATTTGGGGATGCCATATATTCCCGGTTATAAGCCATTAAAGAATTATCAACACGCACTGCTGGAAGAGATAATACAATATCTAACAAGACGCCCAGAAATAAGAGAGCTAATATCAAACGATGTAGAATCTATCGCAGATATCCCCACTGTAGAAGAGATTCTAGATGCGTTAGTCCCCCCACCTACACCCAGAAGTAAACGTATTGGCCTTAGTGCTGAGCCCAGAGCCTCATATATCCACCGATCTATAAATTATTTGGAACGTGAAGCGGCAAATCACTCACTTGGAAACGCTGGAGAACGGTTTATCCTCAATTTCGAGCATGCCCGATTAATTTCGATAGGCAAGGAATATCTAGCCGACCGGATTCAACATATATCGGTAGAGGAAGGAGATTGGGTGGGTTACGATATTCATTCCTACGACGCAAACGGAAATGACCGATTTATTGAAGCCAAGACTACAAGATATGGGGAAGAGACCCCATTTTTTGTGTCGGCTAATGAGTTGCGATTTTCCGATCAACATCGGAATAATTATCACTTATATAGAGTTTTTAACTTTCGCCGGAATCCGCGTTTATTTACCCTGCCGGGATATCTGGAGCAACATTGTAGAATATCGCCGATAGAATATATGGCTAATTTTTAAATTGTCAGCGTCCACTTAAAAGAAAAAGGCCCAGAAAAAAACAGGGTCACAAGAGAGTCTTCGGAAGTTGAGAGAAGAGTTGGGAGGGATAATCGCTGGCGGCGTAACGCATACTCATCAGCGGATCCAGAACAGCATGAAGAAAAAGGGCTCAGGGTCAAGCCTCAAAAAGGGCTCAGGGTCAAGCCTCGATTCTTGACAGTTAAGCACAACTTTGGTACTTTTATGCCATGTCAAGGCCATTAAGAATTGAATATCCGGGGGCATGGTATCATGTCACATGCCGGGGGAACCAGAGATTAAATATCTTCGGGGACGACAAGGATCGGTTAAGGTTCCTTAAGGCCTTAAAGGAGAGCGTCGAATCCTTTAATGTGGAAGTGCATTGCTATGCCCTATTAGATAATCACTTCCATTTTTTGCTGAGGACTCCGGAGGCAAACCTGGGCCGGTTTATGCACCGCTTCAATACGGCCTATATTACCTACTACAATCTCCGTCATCACCGGAGCGGGCATCTCTACCAGGGACGTTATAAGGCCATCCTGGTGGAAGCGGATGAATATCTATTGGAACTGAGCCGCTATATTCATCTCAATCCCGTCCGTTTTAAAAAATATAGTGATACTCCCATCGAAGAAAAGAGCAAGATCCTCAGGGACTATAGATGGAGCAGCTTGCCGGGGTATTTGAAGATACAGAGCCGGGACGATTTTCTCCGCCATAATGTAGTACTGGCGTACATGGGTGGGGATT
>Ga0208902_1000363_pt1 | contig 24884 bp, 13 predicted proteins | sample AntAceMetag02UKH_FD_184767 | JGI IMG/M metagenome (GOLD analysis project Ga0208902, IMG submission 184767) | Saline lake microbial communities from Ace Lake, Antarctica - Antarctic Ace Lake Metagenome 02UKH (SPAdes) (version 2) | ecosystem: Environmental > Aquatic > Non-marine Saline and...
GGATGTATTACACCTACACAGTGGAACAGAAAGGACGGTAGTCATGAAAAAGAGATCTAAGATAGTTACGTTATTTTTCTTTCTTGTCCTCGGACTAGGTATTTCCAGCATTGCAGAGGAGATAACCCTTACCACATACTATCCTGCGCCGTATGGCGAGTATGAGGAGCTGCGGGCGCGAAAATTTGCTGTTGGGTCTACAGCAACCATGCCGACGACAGATGGCGAGTTTACTTGCGAAGGTGAGACTACCTTAGCTACATCTTCAGGCAATGTGGGCATAGGGACGGAGGTTACAGGCCCCGCTCAGATAGCTGGCGCATTAGCCTTAAATATATCTAGCGATGATTGCGTAGAAGTAGTTCTTGATCATCCAGATGCAGGAATAGCGGGATTGCTTGGAGGAGTAGTATTTGCTAGAAACGATGTGATTCTTAGTTCGATATGGGGAGAGACTGGAGCCAGTACAGATGAGGGTGGTATTGCGATGTATACCGTGACATCAGGCCCTGTCATACGCAAAAGTGTTTACATCAAGCCCAACGGCGACTTCGGCATTGGCATAGATCCTACTGCAACGCTTCATGTGAATGGAAATGTTAAAATTGAAACAGTAACCAACCGAGGCGTTGGCGGAAATGTGAAAAGTCTGAATTGGAGCACAGCCGATCCAGAGGTTATGCGCAATAATGACATTGCTGAACTTTTCGATGCAAGTGAAGAAGTAGAGGCCGGCGAGGTTCTGGTAGTCGATGATAAAAAAGATTTAAAGTTGCGAAAAAGCGCAGCACCTTATGAAAAAGGCATCGTAGGCATTGTTTCAGGTTCACCAGCAATACTCTTTGAAGGTAGTCAGCTCCAGATAGGATCTCCAGAAGGATTTACCAAAGGCACAAAACCTCCTGTTGCATTAGCTGGCCGTGTTCCGTGCAAGGTATCTCTAGAAAATGGCCCGATTGAAAGAGGAGATCTTCTTACAAGCTCTTCCACTCCGGGACATGCTATGAAGGCTACAGATAGAGAAAAATCATTTGGCACAATTTTAGGCAAGGCGCTTGAGCCATTTGATGCTGGTCCAGAAGGCGAAAAGACAGGCAAGATCGTAATACTTGTAACACTTCAATAGAGAAAAGGAGTTGCTATGCGAGTAAGTTTAGATTGGCTAAAGAATTTTGTTGATACAAAAGGTGAGTTGGAAAAGATCCAGCATTTACTTACCATGACAGGTCTTGAAGTCACTTCTGTATTGGACATAGAGGATGACAAGGTCATGGATATAGAGATAACTCCGAATAGGCCAGACTGCCTTTCTATAATAGGCGTGGCAAGGGAGCTTGCAGCAAGCATAAATAAATCCATAGATATCTCAACTTCGATCAAGAAGAACTATATGAAAAAAGGGTCTGGCCAAGGCAGCGCAAAGGTAGAGGTATTGGATAAAAAGGCATGCCCAAGGTATGTAGGTTGTATTATTAAGAATGTAAAGGTAGGGGCTTCGCCAAAGTGGCTTGTCAGCCGCTTGAATTCCATGGGCGTCAGGTCAGTAAATAATATAGCGGATATAACAAATTATGTTTTATTCGAGACAGGCCAGCCTTTGCATGCCTTTGACCTGGATAAGCTGGCAGGCAGCAGGATAATAGTGAGAAAGGCGAAAAAAGGAGAATCTATTGTCACCATAGACGGCGTTAAACGAGAGCTTGATCCTACGATGCTTATCATAGCGGATATGGAAAAGCCTGTAGCTATAGCAGGGATAATGGGCGGGAAAGACACTGAGATAACTGAAAGGACCAAGACCGTACTTTTAGAGAGCGCGTATTTTGATCCTATCTCTGTAAGAAGGGCGCAGCGGAAGCTAGGCCTTGCCTCAGAGTCCAGCTATAGATTTGAAAGGGGAGTGGATTTTTCAATGGTCCTGGCTGCCAGCGTCAGGGCGCAGGAATTGATCAGGGATGAGGCAGGCGGCAGGGTCTCTGGTACGATCACAGATGTAGGGGGCAAGGTAATAAAAGAAAACGAGATCAAACTTTGCCTGGATGAGATACCCCGGATATTAGGCATAGAGATACCTTCCAGCACTGTAATAGATCTATTAAAGCGGCTGGAGATAAAAACAGGGAAAAAAACAAAAGATGCTATTATTGTCAAGATACCTTGTTATAGACAAGACCTGGAAAGAGAGATCGATCTCATCGAAGAAGTCGCGCGGCTTTATGGTTACGATAATATCCCTTCAAAGCACCCTGTTTTTAAGATGCAAAAGACCTATGAAGAAGAGCGGCGCTCACTCACGACGCTGGCAAAGGAAATCAGAAATGCATTGTGTTCCCTTGGGATGAATGAGATCGTCAGCTACACGCTTACCTCGAGAAATGCTATTGAGTCGCTTGGCAGATCTTTTGATAATGCAGTGCGGCTGAGGAATCCATTAAGCTCTAATCAGGAATTTATGAGGCCCAGCCTTATCTCAGAGATGCTTGAAGTGATGAGCTGGAACATAAATAGAAGAAACTCGCTTCTACAGCTTTTCGAATTGAACAAGGTCTATACAAAAGATCAATCAAATAATATAAAAGAAAATCTTAATCTTTGCCTTGGCTTGAGCGGGTTCACTAATCCTGGCTGGAAAGGCAAGGCAACGGAACTGGGATTTTTTGATCTAAAGGGTATTGTAGAGATGCTTTTCCACGCCCTTGGGATAGAAGATTATAGTATAAAACCGGCTGGATCTTCTGTGTTCAGAGACGCCATGTCCAGCAATATAAAGGTAGGCGAAGATATAGCGGGAGAGCTTGGCGAGGTAAGGTCAGATACAGCAAGGAAATTTGATATAAAGGAAAAGGTCTTTATAGCAGAGATCGATGCGGAGATCTTATTGAAGCACGTCAGGCTGCAGAAAAGATTTTCACCCCTGCCTCGTTATCCTTCTGTTACAAGAGATATATCCATGGTAATAGACGAAGGCGTGAGCGCCTCTAGCATATTAGATCTTATAAAGGATAAGGATCATGGTCTTGTGAAAGCTGTAAATCTCTTTGACCTTTATAAAGGACAGCAGATAGAAGCGGGCAAAAAGAGTCTGGCTTATACGCTGGAATACCGCTCTGATGAAAAAACCCTGAAAGAAGAGGACATAAGCCAGATACATAAAGACATACAAGACTTACTAGTCGAAAAGTTAGGCGCTCAGATAAGATAGTCGGGTTGATTTTAGTGTATTAGTATGTTATGATATATTTGTCCCTACGATGCGCGTGTTTTAGCAGAGTTTTATGAACCAACACTAATAAAACCGGGGCCTAACTTTAGGTGTGGCTGTATACCTTGTTCCTAGGGGCAAGGAAACATCAAACATCTAAGAGGGCGCCCACCTGCTGAAAGGGTTCATTAATAACTTACTTAACACGGCATTAGTGGGGATTTTTTTATTTAAACATGTCTGACCTATTCGATTCCCAGAAAAAAACTATTAGGAAAAATTATCCACTGGCTGTTAGGATGAGGCCGAGGAACCTGAACGAGTTTGTGGGACAGACCCACATACTCGGCGAGGGTAAGCTCCTTAAGCGGGCAATAGATGCAGACAGGATCTCATCGCTTATTCTTTACGGCCCGCCTGGCACAGGCAAGACCGCACTTGCGCATGTTATTGCCAATATCACAAAATCGTATTTTCATGAAATAAATGCGGTCATTTCCAATGTGCAGGACCTGAGGGATGCGATCAAGGCGACCAAGCAAAGGGAGAGCGCCACAGGGAAAAAGACCATACTTTTTATTGATGAGATCCACAGGTTTAATAAGGCGCAGCAGGACGTATTGATGCCTGATGTAGAATCAGGGAATCCTGTATTGATAGGCGCTACTACGCATAACCCATTTTTTTCTCTTGTATCGCCGCTTATCTCGCGTTCTATAATATTTGAATTGAAGAAATTATCAAGGGACGAGATCATAGTCATACTTAACAATGCCTTGAAGGATAAGGAAAGAGGGCTTGGTAAGAGATCTATAAAGATAGAAGATAAGGTCTTGAGTTTTCTTGCAGGCGCATCAGACGGGGATGCGAGAAAATCCCTCAGCGCATTAGAGATAGGAGTCCTGACTACTAAGCCTGACAAGTCCAAGGCCATAGATTTTACTATTAAGGTGGCAGAGGAGAGTATCCAGAAAAAGGCAGTGATGTATGACAGGGATGAAGACGCTCATTATGATACAATATCAGCATTTATAAAGAGCATGCGCGGGTCAGATCCAGACGCTGCGCTGTATTGGCTGGCAAAGATGTTATACGCAGGAGAAGAACCCAGGTTTATTGCGAGGCGCATTGTTATATGCGCATCAGAGGATGTAGGTAATGCAGATCCGCAGGCGCTTGTAGTGGCAAACGCAGCATTTCAGGTATCTGAATTTGTGGGCATGCCTGAGGCAAGGATACCTCTGGCGCAGGCAACGTGCTATGTTGCATGCGCGCCAAAGAGTAATGCCGCGTACATGGGGATCGAAAAGGCAATGAAGGATGTAGGGCAGTCCCGGACATTAGAAGTACCGGCGCATTTAAAAGACGCGAGTTATAAAGGGGCAAAACAATTAGGTCATGGCCAAGGCTATAAATATGCCCACCAATACAAAGACCATTTCGTAGAACAGGAATATATCCCTGAGAAAAAGATCTATTACGAACCGACAGATATTGGGTATGAGAAGAAGATAAAGGAATACCTCGATCGCCTTAAAAACAATGAATAAACGCGCTGTTGCACTATTTTCCGGTGGACTCGATAGCATGCTCGCGATAAAACTTATGATGGAGCAGGGCGTAGAGGTCCATGCATTGAATTTTCTTACAGTCTTTTACACCTGTACATCCAAGGGCTGCATGCACCAGGCAACAAAGGCAGCAAAAGAATTAGGCGTGCGATTAAAGGTTATGAATATAACAATGGAGTACATGGATGTAATCAAAAACCCTGAGCACGGCCGCGGCAGGGCGATGAACCCCTGTATTGACTGCAGGATCTTTACATTTAAAAAGGCCAAGTCTTTCATGGAAGATATAGGCGCATCATTTATCATAACAGGCGAGGTCTTAGGTCAAAGGCCTATGTCCCAGAGGAGAAACGCAATAGAGCTTATAGAAAAAAGATCAGGATTAGAAGGCCTTGTGGTCAGGCCATTATCTGCGAAGTTATTTGAACCCAGCCTTCCTGAAAAACAGGGTATTATTGATAGGGAGAAACTATCAGGGATAAAAGGAAGGCAGAGAGAGGTTCAGATAAAATTAGCAGAAGAACTTGGTATCAATGATTACCCTTGGCCTGCAGGAGGGTGTCTTTTAACAGATGTTGCTTTTTCAAGAAAGGTAAAGGACCTGTTTGAGCATATACCAGACTACAATATAACTGATGTGAATCTTTTAAAGATCGGTAGGCAATTCAGGATTTCAAATGAGTTAAAATTATTCGTAGGCAGGGATAAGTCAGAAAACGAAAGACTTCTTTCGTTTGCGCAAGCCAAAGATTATATATTTGACGTCGTAGATATTCCAAGCCCAATAGCCCTGGCAAGAGGCAGGGTTGGGAGGGAAGAGATAAAGATAATAGCCTCTATTTTATTTAGATATTCGGATAATAAGTCCAGCGGTGTACACGTCTCATATAAAATTTTGCCTTCAGATGATATGCAGTCAATAAAAACCACACCAGCCACAGAACAAACCCTCTCTCACTTCAGGATCTAGACCTAACTTTACACTCTTAAAATGTCAGATTGTAAAGTTAGGGATATAAAAAATACTTGACAAGATTTGACGTTTAGGTATAATCTATACTAAAGCAATCATAATTATAGAGATTAGGGGGTTTGCATGAAGATAACATATAAAGGTGATTATGCGTTAAAGACAATGCTTGAGTTAACTCAGCATTACAACAAAGGCGTTGTGTCGATTAATGAGCTTGCAAAAAGAGGCGACATACCTGATAAGTTTTTAGAACAGGTCCTGCTCAGTTTGAAAAAAGGCGGGTTTGTAGATAGTAAGCGCGGCATCAGCGGTGGTTATTGTTTGGCCAGACCTCCAGAGAAGATTACAGTAGGAGAGGTTGTCAGGTTCGTAGAAGGGCCTATAGAGCCCATTACATGCGCTGGCAAAGTTAAATATAATGAGTGCAAGGATTTTCAGTGTTGTGTATTCAGGGACCTGTGGAATCAAGTGTATACAGCTACATCGCTTGTGGTAGACAGCGTTACCTTTGCAGAACTTGCTAGAAGGGCACGAACAAGCATGAAGAAGGAACAGGAACATACCTATAGTATATAAAAGACGAAGGTAGCGTCATGTCAAAGATCTACAATAATATTACTGAGACCATTGGAAAAACACCATTGGTCCGTTTAACTAAATTAACAAAGGGCATAGATGCTCAGATAATCGGCAAGCTTGAGTCTTTTAATCCCTGCGGCAGTGTAAAGGACAGGATCGGCTATTCAATGATAAAGGATGCCGAAGAAAAAGGTATCTTAAAGCCAGGAGGCACTATTATTGAGCCTACGAGCGGCAACACTGGCATTGCACTTGCATTTATTGCAGCAGCCAAGGGCTATAAATTGATTATTACAATGCCTGATACAATGAGTGTTGAGCGCCGGCAGGTCTTAAAATTATTTGGCGCTGAGATTGTGTTGACGCCTGGAGAAAAGGGCATGAAAGGAGCCATAGAAAAGGCAGAAGAGCTTGCAAAAAAGACCAAAGGTTTATTTATGCCGCAGCAGTTCAAGAACCCGGCAAATCCAAAGATCCATAGAGAAACCACAGCTGAAGAGATATGGGATGATACAGACGGCAAGGTGGATATATTAGTGAGCGGTGTCGGGACAGGCGGTACGCTGACAGGCGTAGCGCAAATGATTAAAAATAAAAAGCCTGATTTTAAAGTAGTGGCTGTTGAGCCGCTTGATTCACCTGTACTTTCTGGCGGCGGGCCAGGGTCGCACAAGATTCAGGGGATAGGAGCTGGCTTTGTACCAGATGTTTTGGACAAGGCCTTGATAGATGAGATTGTTAAGGTAAAGAATGAAGATGCGTTCTCTGTGGCAAAGCGCTTGGCAGTGGAAGAGGGAATTTTAGCAGGTATTTCAAGTGGCGCAGCTACAGCTGCAGCATTAGAGATAGGAAAAAGGCCAGAGAACAAAGGTAAGATTATAGTGGCAATTCTACCAGACACAGGAGAAAGGTATATAAGCACGGATTTGTATAAGTAATTGTTTTTCAAACCCGTCCGCTGTGTAAATTAAAATATGGATTATTTTTTTTAGCTTTGTTACAATAGAAAAACATGGAGGCTTGTAATGCCGAAGACAATCAAAGAGATCAATGAGAAGATTAAAAAGGGCCAGGCAGTAGTTGTCACAGCAGAAGAGATAATAGACCTTGTGGAAAAGGACGGCCTGAAGAAAACAGCTGAGAAGGTAGATGTTGTAACTACAGGGACGTTTGGCCCAATGTGTTCCTCAGGCGCCTATTTTAATATAGGACATGCAAAGCCGAGGATAAAACTTGGCGGAGAAGATGTTACCTTAAATGATGTGCCGCTCTACGCAGGGTTTGCAGCAGTCGATGTTTTTTTAGGCGCAACTGCCCTGCCAAAAGACGATCCTCAGAACAAGGTATATCCCGGCGAATTTAAATACGGAGGCGCACATGTAATACAAGAACTTGTTGCAGGCAAGGATCTGAAGTTCTCTGCTACAGCGTATGGCACAGATTGCTACCCGCGCAAGAAACTCGATACACTCATAAACATCAGGGACCTTAATGAGGCAGTGCTTTTTAATATGAGGAACGCGTATCAGAACTACAATTGTGCCGTGAATCTGTCTGACAAAATAATCTATACTTACATGGGTGCATTGCGGCCGCAACTCGGCAATGCATACTATTGTTCAGCAGGCCAGCTTTCACCGCTTTTAAACGACCCGCACTATAAGACTCTTGGCATTGGGACTAAGATTTTCTTAGGAGGCGGCGAGGGTTATATTGCATGGCAAGGTACGCAGCATGCACCTACGGTAAAGCGGAAAAAAACAGGCATACCGCAGGCACCAGCAGGTACGCTTGCTGTGATCGGGGATTTAAAGAGCATGAGCCCTGATTATTTAGTAGGTACGACATTCCAGGGTTATGGTGTCACGCTTACAGTTGGCATAGGCGTTCCGATTCCAATACTGAATGAAGAAATCTGTAAGTTCACCGCTATAAAGGATGAGGACATATGGACGCAGATAGTTGACTATAGTGATGCATACCCAAATTGTAAACCAGGCAGCCTGGGAGAGGTAAATTATACTCAGCTGAAAAGCGGGAAGATAATTGTTAATGGCAAAGAAGTGCCTACAGGCGCGCTTTCCAGTTATTCAAAGGCAGTTGAGATAGCGCAGACCCTGAAAGAATGGATTGAAAAAGGCAAGTTCTTGCTTACAGAGCCAGTTGCGCCTATTCCAGGAGAAGAGAGCGGTCTTACGTTCAAATCATTAAAGGAACGTTCCTGGGAATAAGGATGTTGATAACGTGTGGATAACTTAGTTACAAAGGGTACAGACTGGTGTAAATTTTGTAACTCTTGTAACCATAGAAGGAGAGGCGTAGTTATGCGTGAAAAAATAGAAGGTGCTATAAAAAAGATAAGACCCTTTCTTCAAAGAGATGGCGGCGACATAGAGCTGGTAGATGTAGTAGATGGCGTAGTAAAGGTAAGGCTAAAGGGTGCGTGTAGTGGATGCCCTATGTCTCAGATGACTCTTAAGCAGGGCGTGGAAAAGGCCATAAAAGAGGACGTACCTGAGGTAATAAGCGTAGAGGCAGTACAGTAATTCTCTAAATATGAAAATCCCTTCACCCAGTATTCCAAGGATCTCACTTTACTACAGGGCGCTTTTGTCATTGAAAGACAAGGGCATCATATCTTCACAGGAATTATCCGAAGCTACAGGATGCAGCGCAGCGCAGGTCAGAAAAGACCTTACGTATTTTGGCCAGTTCGGAAGGCCAGGTAGTGGCTATAACGTAGAGATCTTGAAAACAGAGCTTAAGAATATCCTTGGCATTGGCAGAGACTGGGATGTGGCGCTTATAGGTGTAGGCAATATGGGCTCAGCGCTTTTGGCGTACAAGGGATTCAGGGGCCAGGGGTTTAACATAAAGTACGTCTTTGATAATGACAAGAAAAAAATAGGCAGGTTAAGGCAAGGCATCAAAGTAAGAAGCATACAAGAACTGAAAAAGGCAATAAGCCCGCAGAGAATAAACCTGGCTATCGTGGCAGTGCCGCAAGATGCTGCTCAGGACGTAATTGACAAGCTTGTATTATCTGGTATCAAGGCCATCTTGAATTTGGCTCCAATAAGGCCCAAGACCCCGAAAGACATTGAAGTCCTGAATATAGATCTGTCAATGGAGCTCGAAAGGCTTACGTATTTTCTACAAAGGAGTAGAGAGTGAAGCTTTTTGTAATAGCAGTGTTTTTACTTACCTATCTTGTGATAGTTTTATTCAATCGCAAGATCCATCCTTTGATCTCAGTATTCGCCGGGGTCGGTGTAATTTTATTTTCAGGCGCGTTGGGCGTTAAGGATGCATTTTTAAGCATAAATTTCAATGTGATTGGCGTGTTTCTCGGCACGATGATATTGTCCGGACTCTTTATATATTCTGATGTGCCAGGATTTTTGGCAGTACATCTTGTAGCGAGGTCAAAGAATGTAGGCAGGGCGCTTTTATACATGTGCCTTTTGGCCAGTTTTATATCGAGTTTTACTGAAAATGTAGCAACTGTTTTAATAGTGGCGCCCATTGCATTCGAGGTCGCTAAAAAATTAAAGGCAAACCCCATCCCGTTTTTGATCGGGATTGCTGTAAGTTCAAATCTCCAGGGCTCAGCCACTATGATAGGCGACTCACCCAGCATAATCCTTGCCATGTCACACAAGATGAATTTCATGGACTTTTTCTGGATGAAGGGCCGGCCTGGCATTGCATTTGCAGTTGAGATAGGTGCGGTTTTTTCGTTCCTTGTATTATATTTCCTTTTTAGAAAGTACAAGCAAGGTGTCCAGAAGATAGACCAGGTCACGATCAAGACATGGGTGCCTACAATACTCATGGTTCTTATGATAGTTAGCTTGGCTATATCAAGCTTTATTCCACAAAAGCCCTATTACAGCATTGCGCTTATATGTCTATTTTTTGGAGCTATTGGACTTTTGTGGTATAAGATATTTCCCAAACAGGGTTTTTCTTTCAAAAAAAATATAGACTGGCGAACGTTATTCTTTTTAATAGGCGTGTTTATCCTTATAGGAGCGCTTTCACATGTAGGCGTTATAGAAGACATAGCGCATTTTATATCAAGAGTGACAGGTGGCAATGTATTGCTTACGTTTACTCTCATAGTATGGATTTCAGTATTGTGTTCAGCGTTTATTGACAATATTCCCTATGTCATTGCAATGATACCTGTTGCAAAGCTCTTGGCAGATGGCATGGGTGCGAGGCCTGAGCTTTTGCTCTTCGGCCTTTTAATAGGCGCTACATTAGGCGGTAATCTAACGCCTATAGGAGCCTCAGCAAACATAGTGTCTGTGGGCATGCTAAGAAAAAGGGGATACAAGGTCTCGTTTGGCGAATTCTTTAAGATAGGCCTGCCATTTACACTAGCCGCAGTGATTACAGCCTATATATTTCTTTGGTTCACCTGGCGCTAAGTTTACATCCGCCTAAGGCGGATGTAAACTTAGAAGAGAGAGCAAGGGGAAGGATATGGAGCATGCAGAGGTCAAGTATCAGGGTGGGAAGAGGTTTTTAGCAGAGAACAGGGGGCATGCTGTGGCAATAGATGCGCCTAAGGAGTACAGTGGCAGTGATAAAGGGTCTACGCCAACATAGTTATTCATGGATTCGCTTGCAGCATGTATTGGTATGTATGTAATAGGTTATTGTAAGAATACAGGACTCGATACAGAAAACCTGAAAATAAACATTGATTGGGAAAAGCGACTAAAGGAAAAGCCATTTTATATTAAAAATATAAATGTAGCGATTGACTTACCAAATGCAGATGTAGGCCCGCGAAAAGATGCGCTTCTCAAAGTCGCGCATTCATGCTTTATTCACCAGACAATAAAGGCCAACCCTGAAATTAGCATAAATTTGACCTGATTTTATTGATTGTATTGGGAATAATAGTATGATATACTATATATAGTCAGTATATAAAAGTCATATACCCTATGGACAAGGGTATTTTTGTGTCTAAATTATGGTAATGTTTAGAAAACTATTCTCCAAAGCCACGATTATAGCAATCAGCATAATATTCTTATGTAACAGTGTGCTTTATGCCAGAGATGGCCTAAGGGTTCCTTTTGGACAAGAGGTGTATTTAAAAGTGGAGCATGCTGAGCAAATAAGAGAATTTATGGATTTTTGCAAGAAAGAAGCAGAATGGAAGTATAAATCAAGAAACCCCTTGGTTACAATAGTTGAAACGCTTTTGACGCAATATGATTCTTATGATGCCATGAAGAATATGAGAATGATAGAATTAGGGCCTGCTGGCAGAACAGAGCTAATACAGTTTTTAAGAGCAAAAGGCATAGATATAGTAGGTATTGATCTCGAAGAAAAAAATGATTTTATTAAACAAGGAGATTTTAACACTTTGTTACCCAGTCCTGAGAAATATCCTGATAGATCTGTTAATGTGATATACACCAAGGATAGCTTGGGTTCTGGGTTAAAGATCAAGGGCAAGAAACGCCTTCTCTCGCAAGAAGAGTATAGAAATGCAATAAAGAAATTATTTAAGAATATGTATAGAGTTTTAAAAGATGACGGGTTAGTGATAGTTGATTCTGTACATTTTCTAGAAGCTGGGTATACGGATGAAGTCGATAAATTGAAAAAATCCGATTTTGAAAAGATGGGATTTGAGCTTTTGGAGGCAGATATACACAGAAAAATATATATATTTAGAAAAACGTCTCCATCAAGCAAGTTATTTTTTTTACAAACCTTACGCCAGATAAAGGCTGAGAAGGAAGAACGAGAAGGAGAGCAGAAAAGCATTGACCTGTACAAAGAAGTTTGTAGTAGAATAGAAGATTTGAATTTAAAGATAACAGGTAGCAAATTAGAAATGGGCCTGGAATTTTGTCTTGAAAATATTAGATACATGCAGTATTGGATGGATAGGTATCCTGATCCAGATACGTTGATACCCATGATTTTTTGTACAGGCGATACTCCTTGGGTCGGATATACCTTTTTGGAGATCTTTCTTGAGATGTGGCAGGATAAAGATGTCCAGGAATTCCTATCTAGTTACGGAATAGACGTTTCTAAAAGGCCGAACATGAAAAGGGTCTTGGCTTTTCCAATGGACGCTACTTATCCTCAGCGGAGGACAGCTTATCACGCATTTGCCAATATTTTGAATAATATGTTTGATAGGATCGAGATACTTGAAGAAAATAGAAGATTTTTTTATGGCGGTTTAATAATGAACGAAGATGAAGAGACTTATAGAGAAATGAATGATGATGAATGGGAAGAATTGATGGAGGATCTTGATATAAATGGTCTACAGCTTACGTATCCTGAGGAAGGGACTGGCCTTTCAAGAATTCTTGCAAAACCAGGGACTATTCAGTATCGTGTGCTGACAGCTATACAGAAACATGCATTAATATTGGATGATGAATTAAGAAGTGTAGGCGGTGCAATGATAACAAATGCAGGCGAAGGACCCAGTCGCTATGGAAAAGGACATCTTGGCTTTAATGATTGGCTGACCAAATATGCTCATTATGGAAAGGCATATATTGCACCTGCCTGTTTTTCTGTTACTTCTGCCCATGGTCCAGAAAATAAAGACCAGATAAAAGGCACATTTATAAAAAAAGGAGATCAGATTATCCCTAAAATGGGTGTTATAACTTTTAGTCTTGAGAGCCTTTATTTTCGTAAAGATAATGAAGATCCAGCTGATGATGGTCATGCAATAGTTATAGCTGAAGGGACAAAAAGATTATCTTTATTGGCCACAATAGAACGGCCTGAAGATATTAACTATCCCCCTACATATCTTCAAAGATTAAAAAAAGTAAGTTTGATTACAGAACCCTTTGGCGCGTCCTATCTTACTTTGAGTAAGTATCCATGGTGGTTCAAGCCGTATAAAACCTTTACAGCAAACGATAGAAAGAATTTCTTCATTAGTTTAGCATTATTAAGAAATAAGAAAATAAAAGATTTAACAATGGAGGATTTTCTCAAGTTTGAAAAAGGAGAACCCGGGAATCGTAAGATAGAGCAAATCAAGCAGTATAACTTTTCAATGCTTGTCGAGGGAAAGTATGAAAATTGGGATAAGTTTAAAGAAGAGGTCTTGAAAGAAATAGAAACCATGCTGGGAAGACCCGAAGATACTACAAGAGAAGGAAGCCCTTCCAATGTAAAATTAGGCTTAAATATTAAAAATGGCAAGATTAAAATAGTCCTTATTAACCCTCATTTAGACGATGATTTTCTAGCGCTTCTACATTTGATTGAGGCATGGGCAGGCAAAGATGGATATGAGGTAGTGACATATTTTATTACAAAAGGTTATCATGCAGTTGATGATGATTACATGTTGAATATTTTAGAACATATGAAGGGATGGGATAATGCTCAATTGAAGGAATTTTCTAAGCTGGACGAACAGGAACTCTTCAAAGAAGAAGAACGCCTTGCTCGCGAATTGATCCCTATAGCTTTAAAAAGAGAACGCATAGATAGGCATAATTTTGACCCATGGAGCATAATGAAACCTGAGGAAAGAGAGCTATGGGCAAGGCTTTTATTCTTGAGACTTAATATGAATTTAGAAGGTAAGCTATCCACACAGGAAAGAGTAGAAGGCATAGTAAACTTTTTTGTGAAAGCAAAGGAAACAAAACCTAGGGATGGGAGTAGAGATTTTACATACATGGAGGATCTTAAAACTATTACAAGGTTTCATGAAGAATTGCTGGGTATGCTGTATAAGGATTTAGATTACAAAAATATTAGTATGCCTGTAGATGCTACTTTCTATGGGCCTGCGGGTAGAGGGGGTACTGGAAAGCCTAAAGATATGATAGCAACGAGAAAGATTTTAGTTAAAGAGAGGCCAGATTTGGTAGTGACTAACAGCGAGGCATACGGAGATCATCGTTCTCATGGGATAACACAGACACTCGTTGAAACCCAGACACTGCAACTTAAAAAAGAAGGGATATTACCCAATGTAAAGTTGTTAGGGTATAGAGGTGTATGGGAAAGAGCAGATAGGGCATCTTCGCATATAAGCTTTATGTTATATAATGATGATATGAATCACCTTAGTCATACCTTTGGGAGTTTTTGGCCTAGTCAAAATCCGCCTAATGGCCCTGACACTAGTTATGAAGATGTGGTATTATTTGCAGAAGACATGGTAGATGAAAATTTTAGAGATTCTTATGATGAAATGGCAACCCTGATAGGAGAAGAGGCATTAGATAATTGTGGATATTTGGCGAATTATAGAATTCTTGATTTAGATGATAAAGACGTGCAGAAAGGCATAATTGCTAGAAGGCTTGATGTGGAGCGAAGCGAATGGATGCTTGATATGGCAGGAAATGAAAGATGTAATGGTGCTATCCCCCTACCTGATCTGACAGAGATGGAGGAAGAGGTAGTGGCTCTAGAGAAGAGCGGAATTCCGTTATCCGATATTGTTACAGTAAAGGAATTAAAAGCCCAACTGTATACTGCTAAACTGTCTAAATACAGAGAGCAGGCTGCAAAGGCTTTAGGCTTTCTTGGTACTGATGAAGCCCTAGAGGTTCTCCAGGAGATGCAAGAAAAGAATAACGAACCAGATTCTAAGGTGACAGATGCTGTATCAACGAGCATAAAAAGCTTCAAAGCACTTTCCGCGAATAATTAAACTGCATTTCTCGCCACAGCACACTTTTAAAAAACTGAAGAGCTGCTTTGTGAATTTTGAGATGAAAATGCTTGACTTTTTTAATGTGTTTAGTAAAATAATAGCACAATTGCTTTTTACATTACATGCTGATATCTTAAGCTGTGAGATAAGCATGGAGGTCCGAGGTCAAGCCTTGGGCGATAGTAAAAATATATTAGTTGTGTTTTAAGGCCCTATCGTCTAGCCTGGTCTAGGACAGGTGGTTCTCAGCCATCAGACACCGGTTCAAATCCGGTTGGGGCTACCATATTATAACCGTATCATGATCAAGGAAAGCTTATAAAAAATAAGCACTTAACGAAAGGGGGAATAAATGCTTAGTGGGGTTAAGTTTTTAGGAGTAAGTTCTAAGATATTCAAGGTCCTGGCTTGGATAGCAGGGGCAGTGGGAATAGTTTCCTCCCTTATTATATTCATAGGGGGAGGCGTATCAAATGCACCAAGGGCAACAGGATTTGTCGGCTTACTATTAGGGTTAACCTACTTTTTTATATTTACCGTTGCTTCTGAAGTAATAGCACTTCTTTTAGACATACGCGCTAAAGTTGACAAGGGCTAGCGCATAAATAAATGCCAGATTTGGTACTTTTAGTACTGTCAAAAGTGCCAAATCTAAGGCGTTGTTCTTTGGAAACGTTTTCTTAATTACCTGTAATATTCTGCTAAAAACCAACTTTTTAATATGGTTTTAAAAGTAGCTCTTGACACCTTATATATAGTAAGCTATACTAGATAGTGAAGGAAGTAATAGGTTTTTTCAGTGACAATTAAAAATATTTAAAAAGTATTTGAAACGTGTTTAAAACCTCTCCGATAATAGCAAACCATGAGTAATCATGGCACGCAAAACAACGGATCCTGACAAGGATAGCCGAGTTGCCGAAAAGAGACTGATCAGCAGCTCGGTTGTTTTTTTGAAGGGGGCAAGACCGATGTTAGACTGGCATGGTAAAAAATGGGTAAAAGTAATTGCTATTAGCGTAGTGGTTGCTTTTTTAACATATGATGTAGCATGGGCAATGGATTTTTCGCCTATAGCATCTATATCATCTAATAGCCCTGCTGCGCCAGAAACCAGTCCAAGGATAGAAGAAATTCCTTCCTCAGAGATTCTCCAGAAGACACACGAAGATAAAAAATCCGAAGAGACAGAGATTTCGTTCAGAAGCCAATTGGTTCCAAGAAAAGAATATGGCGAGGAGTCAGGGTTCTTGCGCATAGAGTCTGTCAAGGATATGATAAAGCGTCAGATGGAAGAGATAAGAAAGAGGAATGACATAGAAGTTGACCGCCGTCAGAATACGTATGAACATCATCAGCTTGATAAAGGCCTGTATTTGCAGAACCAGGAAAAAGGCCGGGCAGTGCAGAATATCGAACGGCAGGCAATGGATGCCAGAGGCGATACCATGGGGGCTGCTGCGGCAGTGAGCGAATTTAGCTATGTCATGAACAAGGATGGCTCCAGGATAAATTATACAGACGGGCTTCCTTCTTCTATCTATGATGAGGTCGTAACTGATTCTCTGGGACAGGTCAGCAAGAGAAATACATGGAACATGAAGTATGATGGAAGAAGGCTTCTCTCGTCTTATGAGGCAATGCTCATGGATCCTTCCGGCAACGCTACGACAGTCGAGTGGTTTGGTGCGACGTATAGCGATGATTCTGTATGGTGGGCTAGCGATGAGAATTCAGCAGGCAAATATCTAACATCATACAATGAGATAATAACAGATCCTTATGGTGCAGTAACTACTCGTGCATGGTCAACATCAAGAGATGATTATGATGCAAACAAAAAGGCGTCGACTTATGATGAGATAGTCAAAGACGCTATCGGCAATATACTTTCTTCTTCAACCTGGATGGCCAAAGAGTATGATGGCGATAAGGTAAAAAGCTATGAACAGGTTACAGAAGATGCCTATGGAAACATGAGTGTCCTTAACTGGGAAGCTGAATTTACTGACGCTGGATTATTTTCAGAGGTTTTTTCAAAAGAGAGCCAGGAAAATAAAGATGGTTCTGTTTCTTATAGCGAAAGCATGACTATATATGGTTATGATGATGAAGGTAAGCTGGAAAGTGCTGTTGGTAATGGAGTTTTTGCAGGAGAAGACTTTCTTGGTAACACGAATTCAGGGACCAGCACTCAGGAATACGAATTAATAAATGGAGAGGTAAAATTAGTTAGAAATCTATCCTCAGCTGATTATGAAAATATAGATGGTTCTACTTCAAATAGCGATAGCATATTAACATATTCCTACAGCGGAACAAATCTTCTGACCGGTGCAATCGGTACTACGATTACCAATGGCGCTGACATATTTGGAAGTGTCTATGAATCAGTTACGACAGATACATACGATATGGTCGCAGGCCAGACAAAAAGGATCAGGTCTGTCAGTGTCAATGTTTCAGAAGACATTTTTGGTTCTATCGCAAATTCTGAGACAGTTAATCAATATGAGTATGACGAGATAACAGGGGCTCTTACGTCTGCTACTGGGTATACAGATACAACAGGAGATGATCTATTTGGAAATATTTCTGTTACGCGTACGGATCATGCATACCAGATTATAGATGGCCAGCCAAGGCTCGTAAGATCAGAAACAAAAGGTGATCTAGTTAGTCCTTCGAGTGCCTTAGGTCAAACTGTAGCTAGTATCCAGGATTTTCTGGAAGATTTTGTAACATTAGCTACTCCGGAAGAAAAAGCTGCAAAGCTGGAAGAAGCTGGCTTATCTGGGTTAGGCTTGGAATTAGCTGACCTCACCACTATGGGTATCATGAGGATCACGGGATGGTTATGGAGGGCTTCGACCAGGCTTGTAAACTGTGCAATAAATGCAGTGTATAATATTTTTTCAGGACTTGGAGATTTGATCAGCAAAGAAGAAGTCCTGGAAAAGTCAATCCTGATAGACGTCCTTACAGGAGTGATAACACCTGAAAATGCAACAGGAGACCTGATGCTTTCCATGTATTCCATGGCCAAGGTAGCAGAGTCGAAAGGCGTTACACTTAAGGGAGTGAATATAACAATAGATCAGCTAAAAGCTATTAATCAGCCAGTAATAGCTCATGTAAGTGGAGATCATTATATTGTGATCACTTCAATAAGCGATTCAATAGTTACTTACATGGATGATGGCGAAGAAGAGACTGTTACGGTAGAAGAACTCTTAAGTGCATGGGGAGGGGACATCCTGGCACAGTCCGTTCCTTTAGGCGCAACGATTATTGATATCGAGACCATGAAGGAAATGAGGGGAAGCGATGTTTACGGAGGCTATTATACCGGAACCGGTCACACTGGAGAGGATGATCCTCCTTCATATAAAGACCTTCCTTCAGATCCTCCGAGTGGACTAAACAATCCGCCATCAGGGTATGACCCTAATAGCAGTGATTGGTCTAATGTGTCACATTGGGATTGGGAATGGGATACTAGCGCTAATGAGTGGATAGAAGTATACAGGGAAAGATGGAATCATAGCTATACAGACAATAATGAACACGACTTTGTAGATAGTATTGGCTGGCAGGGGATAGTGTGGGCAAGAGTCGAGTCTTATACAGATAGTAATGGGCGTGACTGGACAGTAAATTATAAGCGCAGTGAAGCTACGGGACCTCTGGAGATGACAGGCGCAACAGTATCATGGGAAGTAGGAGAGAATAAATATTCTTTAACGTATGATGAAAATTGGAATGTAACAGGCGGTTTTATAAAAGAAGATGTAGATGGATATCGTCATGTAAAAAAATGGGATGAGGAAAGCGGATTTGAATTATGGAGAAAAACAGGAAATCTTTTATTTGATGAAAAGGATATTTCTTATCATACATGGTCAAAGGATTCTCAGAGCTGGACAAGATTAGAAGGTTTAGGCGATGGAACTCAGCAGATCGGAATACATAATATAGGTGAGCATGGCCAGACGATTATAGATGCGATAAACATAGATACTAACGGAGTGCTGGAGGCAAATTACTGGGCATGGTCTGAGATGTATGATGAAGAGATACCTGGCGGCGGAACCACTCCACCTCCTCAAGGTGATGGAAGTGGTTTAGACCCAAAAGGCAGCGCTGAGACCAAACCTGTTTATGGCGGCGAAACTATTGCCAGGATAGTGAGAGTAGAGGGAATCCCAGGAGGTGGCGGTACACCACCAGCAGGAGATGGTAGTGTTGGCGTAGGAGCTCAAAGTGGTGGAGGAGATTACGGAAATAACTATCAGATAGATGGTGTCAGGTTTATGTATGATGGGCTTGTTGCCTCAAGTATTTCTTTAGAGAGGGTGATAGGCGGAGAGGTTGTTGAAGGTTCGCGTAGCATGCAGGTTTACAGGACAGATCTTACTTATGGTAATAATGGAAATACATGGGAAAATCCTTATGAAGACTATACAGGAGGAGATTTTAGCTATACACAAGACGGTAGTCAAGTAGATGTTCATCTTATCTATGACCCGTATGGTTTTGGTATACCTTTTGCAGCAACATATACCATAACTGATGGGTCAGGAGGAGATCCTGTTATCCTGACAGTTATACTCGGAAAGTGGGAACAGGGTGATGTAGGAGGTTATGGGGATGTACTGTATTTCGATATATACGATGAAGCTGTTTTATATAATGAGGGTGATAGTCTAGGAACGCATTTTGCGCATTCAACAGACGCAGCTCCTTTATATAATCTTTTGTCAGGCACTAATTGGGGCGGCGCTACCTATACCTATGTAGATGGAAATGGAAACACGCAGACACAGTGGTTTGAAAATAATATGATTTCGTGCTCTGTTGTGTACAATAATTCGGGAAGAATGGAGCTTAACCTTGTTGTAGAGAGGTCTTATCTTACTAGTGGAGTTGCGACCCCAGATTCAGGTATTGGTGTTGATGCTTTATACGATGTTGTACCTGACACTCCAGATGCAGGTTATAAAAAAGTATCTAAAAGTACTCCAAGTATTGTTGAAGAAGCATTAACTACGGATGACACAGGCCCAGGTAGTTCTGGAGGCAAGGTATCAATAAGTACTCCTGGTAGCGCTTTAGAGGCATTAACTACAGGTGACACAGGCCCAGGTAGTTCTGGAGGACCAGATTTATTAGTTGGAAATGCAGACCCAGTTTCAGTGACAGAGACTGTAATTACTCTGTTATCTAATGGTACGCCAAATACTACGTTTGATTTTTCTTCAAGTGGTCTTCAGACAGGGCAGTATGTAGGCGGTAAAGATATCTCGGATAGTCTAGTAAATACACTTTGGAATGAATTAAAAGATCCTGGCGATAGCACTCTGGCTTTATACCAGGCTATTTTAGAATATATAACTTTCAGCCAAGATTCTGAATTAATAGATGTGGGAGGACTTCTAATTCCACGTCTTACTAGAACGTATGAGACAGGATTGACCTTAGAGCTGGATGGTTTTAGGGGAATGAATCCTAATGAGGGTGAAGACCATGTGATTCAGGAGATGAATAGATATTGTAATCCTATATTTAATCCCGACTTTGGAGGAAGAACTCTTTACCTCTATTCAGGCTATGCTAATTCTTTAGGTTATGGCGCAACTCCAGAACATTTGATTACTATAGTAGGAAACGGGGATGGAAAGGATATTATTTCCAACGAAAACGCCATAGATAGCAATGCTCATACTGTTGCCGGGGGAAATGGCGTAATTACTGTTCCTGATCCCGAAGTCAGTGCTCCTCTTGGAGTATTTACCCCTTCTGTACTTTTACAAGGACAAGCTGTTTTTTCATTTAATGCATATGGCGTGATTGATGCACTGATGCTGCCTGATAAGAATGGCAATGTTATCAAATATGAATACAGAAATCAGGTGGATCATAAAAGATACCGGATGAGGGCCGTAGGATACCTAAGGCCTGATATAATCGTGGATTTCACAGAAGAGGATTCTGTAAAGATAACAACTATAGATTCACAAGAGGTACCTTTAATTATAGCTATCTCGGATGGAGTAGCATCAATCCAGATAGGCGGGACTTTAGTAGATGGGGCTTATGAGGTTTCTAAGGATATCTATGGAAACAGGATAATGGTGGTAGATTTTGAGCAGAAAGTAATAAAAGAAGCATTCGGCATAGCAAGGGCCATGACTATAATAGAGGCAATAAGGGAATTTCTCGAAGAAAAAATGAGTGGTTCAGGTATTGTTGCCGAGAAGATAAGAAAGGCGATGAAGAATTTTTCTGGAGTTGATAAGTTTATTAAATGGCTCATCCAGATGGGCACATATGTCATAAACTGTGCTGCAAAATCCATCAAGACTATGCTTGCCAGTGCAGGTATTGATCTGGGAATCGAAGAGATAACGATAGACCTTATCCTTTTGGATCTCCTAGAAGGCAATCTTCATCCCAAGACTACCTCTATTCTTTACAGCACATTTTCTGCCATAGAGAAAATAGCTAAAAGTCGTGGGATTGGTTTAAGAACCGTGTATTTTACAAAAACCCAGCTGGAAAACATGAAATCTCCTGTCATAGCACATGTTGGAGGAGACCATGCAGTAGTAGTAACAGGTGTTTATGATGGTGAAGTACATGTGATTGAATCAGACGGGAAGCTTTACAAAGTAGATATTGATGACTTTTTAACAGAGTGGAGCGGTTATGTATTGGCAGAGAGACCTCCTCCTGAGTCTCTTATAGAAGATATTGAACTTGCTGCCCCAGCACCAGTTTCTCTTTTACAGCAATTTACTACCCCTGGCATAGAAACAGGATCGATTTTCCCAGAGATTTTCACCCCAGATGAAAAACTGACACCAGATGCATTGATGGGAAGATTAGAGACGGCCTTGGATATAAAGAAAGAATCTACAAGGGCACCTGAGATCTTTATCGGCGCAAATGTATCTTCCACTGATCCTTTCGGAAATCATACCACAGAGAATACATTCCAGACCGCAAATGGCGATTTTACTATTATTACTGTTATAGGAAATGACGGTTCTATTACCTATACAGAGAGCTGGGTGGATTATGAATATGATGCAAACGGAATTCTTATAGGCGCGACTGGCGGAGGTACTACATGGGGTGAAGATATATTCGGCAGTGGCTACGTAACTACATTTACCGATACCTATATAATAGTATCTAACCAGGCAAGGAAGACAAGATCTGATTCCATAACTCAGTCTCAGACTCTCGAAGGCTCTACCAGCACCACCACAGGTGTTGTAAATTACGAGTATACAGATGGGACTGAAGATCCTACTACTTTACCTACAGAATATTTAGATGCAAATGGCAATGTTATAGCAGGTTTTTTAAAGGATGCAGATGGCAATAGCGTAACTGTAGGCGCAGACGTATTTGGAAATTCCTACACTACTACAACGATCGATACTTACCAGATTATAAACGGTGAGGCAAAGGTCCAGGAAAGCACATCTGTTACAGAAAGCCAGTCCATATCAGGGACAATTACCCAGTCTCAGTCCAGCATTAACTATATATATACAGATGGAACCGAAGATCCTGCTACTTTACCTCCAGAATATTTAGATGCAGATGGCAATGTGATGAAGGGCTTATTAAAGGATGCCTATGGCGGGAATACATCTTCTTCAGAGGATGTATTCGGGAATACATACACAACTACTACTGTAGATACCTATATAGTCATAGGAGGCAGGGCAAAGGTCCTTTATTCTGATTCCATCACTGATTCTGTTTCCCTGGATGGCCTTATAAATACCAACACAGGCCATATTGACTATACATACAGTACATCTAGTCAGCCTTATATAGACCCTCAAACAGGAAGATCTGGAGTAGGTGTTTTAATAGGTGCTGACGGCACAAATATTATAGTAGCAGAAGATGTATTCGGTGTTACCTATACTACAACCACTACCAATACCTATATACTTGTAAATGGCCAGCCCAAGGTCAATACCTCTAGTTCGATTACAAAGACAGTAGGTTTTGACGGCTCACTTAAGACTGATGTTAGCGTTTTAACATATCATTATACAGATGGTACTGAGGATCCAACTTCGCTTCCTGCAGAGTATTTAGATGGAAATGGAGATGTAATAAGAGGTCTTTTAAGTTCAGCAGATGGCCAGAGTAACAGCTATGGCGAAGAAATATTTGGTAATAAATATACTACTTCGAGCGTGAATGTATATACCTATCGAAAAGGAGAGGCCTTTGTTGATAGAGTTAATACAGTCACACTGGGTAGTGATCTCTTTGGTAATTCTTATACTACTACTAGTCAGGTTGATTATGTCTATGGCAGTTTGGCAGCAGGCCAACAGGGCGCGCTAAGGGATGCTGATTTTATAATGCTGGGCGCAAACGGTCAAACATTTACAGAAGGTGGCGATGTTTATGGCTCTAGCTATGTGACTACTGCTACAAATACCTATATATTTAACAAGGGTCAGGTATATGTTGACAGGGTGGATAGTTTGACAACAGGCTCTGACGCATTTGGCTTAAGTTATACTACAACTAGCTTAATGGATTATGAATATGGTTCACTTTTGGCAGGGCAGGAAGGCGCAGTAAGAGATGCTGATTTTATAGTGATAGGTGCTACAGGGGGAAGTAAGAGCAGTGGCCTGGATATCTTTGGTTCAGGCTATGATAGCACTGTTACAAATATTTACACATATTATAAAGGTCAGGTTTATGTAGATCGTTCAGATACTATAAATACAGGCTATGATGCATTCGGCTCCAGCTATACCACTACCAGTTTTATTGATTATGAATACAGCTCTATTTCAGCAGGCCAGTATGGTGCATTAAGAGATGCAGAATTTGTTCTTATCGATGCTACAGGAGGTTCTACAAGCGCGAGTCAGAGCGTATTTGGAGAAGCATCGAATAGTACCACGGTCAATACCTATGCATTAGTGAGAGGCCAGGTGTTTGTAGAATCAGCAGATGTTACTACTACAGGTACTAATTTATTCGGCGAATCATACACAACAGTTTCTCTTACTACTTATAGTTATTATGATGATTTATCAGGACCTTATGGTGTATACGGTGAATTAAAGGATAGTTTTACTGTAGCAACAACAACAGGAATTGACATCTGGGGCGCTTCATACACCACAACTACAACCACTATATACATTATAATAAACAACAAGGCTTTTCCTTCAGTTGTAACCGCACATACAACCGGTGAAAACCTCTTTGGCGAGACTTACGAGACAAATTCTACAACAATATATAGTTATCATCAAGGTATAGGGCCGAATGGCGTATACGGTGAGATAGAGAATGCTTTTACAACTTCTACCACAGTCGGAACTGACATCTGGGGCGCAAGCTACACCACGGAATCTACCACAGATTATGTGATACAAAATAACAGAGCGCTGGCTTCTCATGTAACTGCACACACTACAGGCATTAATCTCTTTGGCGAGAGCTACACCACTGATTCAGTAACAGATTATACTTATTATCCAGATAATACATCAGGACCTAACCAGGTCTATGGAGAGCTCCAGGGCGCCTTAACAACATCTACCACAGACGGAACTGACATCTGGGGCGCAAGCTATAATACAGTCTCTACAACAGATTATGTGATAGTAAACAACAGAGCGCTGGCTTCTCATGTAACTGCACACACTACAGGTATTAACCTCTTCGGCGAGAGCTACACAACTGATTCAGTAACAGATTATACTTATTATCCAGATAATACATCAGGACCTAACCAGGTCTATGGAGAGCTCCAGGGCGCCTTAACAACATCTACCACAGACGGAACTGACATCTGGGGCGCAAGCT
>Ga0208902_1000367_pt1 | contig 24730 bp, 24 predicted proteins | sample AntAceMetag02UKH_FD_184767 | JGI IMG/M metagenome (GOLD analysis project Ga0208902, IMG submission 184767) | Saline lake microbial communities from Ace Lake, Antarctica - Antarctic Ace Lake Metagenome 02UKH (SPAdes) (version 2) | ecosystem: Environmental > Aquatic > Non-marine Saline and...
TAAGCCAACGAAAAAATTATTGAAGAGATTTACGCGTGACAAAGAGTTGGTTGGTGGTGTATGCAAATTGGTTGAACATCACATGCAGCCGGGCCAGTTTATTAAAAATAAGGCTAAGCCATCAGCATATAAAAGGCTAGCGCACAAACTTGCACCACATATAACGCTTGAAGAGTTGGCACTGTTTGCCTGTGCTGACAAATTAGGTCGCAATCCAGAAAGCTCAATTCCGCATAGTTACAAAGAGGCAAAGAAATATTGTAAAGATGAGCTTAAGTTTGTTGAGGAAGCAAAAAAACATAACGTGCTAGATCAATTTGAAGAGCCGATTTTGCAAGGCAGAGATTTGATTGGTGAGGTTGAGCCAGGACCAGAAATGGGGCGGTTAGTGAAAAAGGCATATGAAATTCAGATTGAAGAGGGCATAAAAAATAAGAGAGAACTCAAAAAACGAGTCCTCTCTTGAATTTTTGCTTATTTACGGACTGATTCATGAACAATTTTTGCGATTGTTTTTAATGTAGGATTGCCTTTTTTTGAGAAGGCAAGTGAAATTGTTGATCGTGAAATATCTGCTTCTTGTGCAACAAGGGAGCGATTAACACGAAGGTAAGAATCTAGGATTTCCATATAAGTTTCTGTATCATTTTCGATGAGACATTGAAGGAGAGCTTCTGCAACCTTTTTTTTATTTTTAAAGAGTTTTTCAGGTTTAAATTCAGTTACCATTGTTTTATCAGTGATATCAAATTGTGGTAAATTGTCTAACGAAAATGCGTGCTTTTTTGATGTTTTTTTCTTGTTCATTTTTATATCCACCAATTATTAAAATTATACTGTTGGTACTTGCGATAAAGTAGATACGCCTGCCATTTTTCCATCGCAACTCGCAAAGTCCTTTTCCTAAGTTCTTAACATCACCAAAATAAGTGTATGTTTTTATTCGTTCTATTCGAGAAGCTATTTGGAGTTTTTCTTTATTGGTGAGCTTGTTAAACCACTTTTTAAAGTTTTTTGTTTCTTTGATTTGTATCACATCTACACTTTACATCTACTCTTTGTGTTTAATATATCAGTCAGTGATGAGATGTGCAAGAGTTTGATTGGTGTATAAGATTCAGATTGAAGAGGGCATAAAAAATAAGAGAGAACTCAAAAAACGAATTCTCTCTTAATGTTTTTTATAATCCTTTTCCTAAAATAGAAGAAAGGGTGCTTTCTCTTTCTTTGCGCAATTCTTCCAGAGCTTTTTCTATAGGGTTTTCTTCTAAAGGTTCAGTTGGTTGAACGATTATTGGTCGCATGGCAGAAATTGTTGGATCATGAAATTCACATAATATCTTTTGTTTTTTAAGCTTTTCAGCAAATTCTAAAATTTCTTCCCGTGTGTTATAGCCCAGTAACCTATAAAGAGGTCCAAAAAAGGAATCGTCGAATTTAGAGAGTTTATTTTCTGCCTCTTCTTCGGCGCACATATAACATTCAAGGTTATGAAGGGCGGTTGTTTCGGCTCTTCTTTCAAAGGTGGTCCTAGACCAAGATTTAGGTTGAAAGAATCTAAGAGGAAAAAACCATAGCATGTTATTAATAATTGATTTTTCTGAAGCAAAATCTTTTAGATGTTGGGACTCATGTAATAATGTGGCCCGTAATTTTCCGATTGGTGCTGATGAAAAGAAATTTTGTCCTAATCCAATTCTACGATAGAGACATTCTCCTGCGCAGAGCCCATATTTGCTTAAAGAAGGCACTTCATATATGAGGCTTTGGTCTTCCTTTTTTATGCCGATTTTAGTTTGGGCCCATATACCCAGTTGTTGAATAAGTTCATTTTGGACGATTTTAGTGAAACCTCTTTTTGTATATTCTTGGGTTGCATATCTTTTGGATATGAATTGTACGAGTTTGTTGGCTTTAGACGTAGCAGGGAAGTGGGTTATAAAAAATATTAAACAAAACAATAACCTTTTCATAAAAATCTCCATTTAAGTTATTTTATACACCCTTAATTATAATTCAATTAGAATATTTGTCAAGGCAAGGTGGTTTTGAAAGCGCTTGCTTGAAGGCGGATTTGGGCAATTTTCAGGTATAAAAATGGTTATTTTTTAGCGACTGATGAATAGCTGCATTCTTTGCTCCAGCATTCGAGGATATTTTTGCCTGCTGCTTTTTGATAAGGAGTATTGTTGAGCCAGGACCAGAAATGGGGCGGCTAGTGAAAAAGGCATATGAAATTCAGATTGAAGAGGGCATAAAAAATAAGAGAGAACTCAAAAAACGAATTCTTTCTTAATAAATTATTTTGTTTTGTCCTGTTTTTTCAAAGCCTCAGCGCTGCGTTCTAAAAGTTTTGTTTCTTTTATATCGCGATAAACGTCCAGAGTTATGCCTTCTTTTTTAATTTTTTCGTTTAATACTTCTTTTCGAATGGTGCGAATGGTTTTTTTTGCGGCAGCGAAGGTTAAGGCTGAACTTAAGATGGGGACTAGGTAAAAGGATTTGTGTAATTTGTGTCCTGCGAGAGTTCCAAGGCAAAATAAACCGATGCTTGGTAGTGTGATAGGATTTTTTAGATGGCTTTCGCTAGTCCTCAATATTCTTAGAGCGCCAATTGGTGATAAAGAGTGAAAAGGACATTTTTTGGATTCTTTAACCGTTCGTGATGCTTTCCATAATTCGAAGCTAGATGCGTACGTATTCATGGCTTTGAGGCCATCTACGCACAATTCTTCTTTAGGGGAGGCTTCAAATTTTCTCTTAATAGATAGAAATTTGGAAAATATTATTAACGGATACCTTGTTAAAAGGTCATTAAGAAGAGCCGTGATTATCTTTGAGCTTCTGCATTTTTTGCACTTTACAAACTTTATGCTTTCTGTGTCTGCTTCAAATTCATAGTGGCGGGATGACGGCAAAAGGCGAGGGAACTCTTGGTCTTTGTGGTGGCCATATTTATTTTGCAATGAGTGTAAGCATTCATGTGCGAGGGTTTCTCCAGCGTCTTGAATTGGGGTCTCGGCAAGAGCCTGTTGGTTCAGGCATATACGATTTTCGTTGCTGTCAAAGTATCCATATCCACAAGCTATAGATTTTTCTTCAACGAGGGTTTTTTTTGGTAATAATCCTTTTTTTCGAGCATCCTTAACTAGTTCTTGTATAATTGGATCAGATAAGCTATCGCGATGCTTAAGAAAGTTTGGTTTTAAAAAATCAAGCCAGCCGCTATTCATGATGGTTGGTATTAGTGTGAGCAATAGTAAGAATTTCTTTTTCATAATAACCTCCAAAAAAATAAGAGAGAACTCAAAAAACGAATTCTCTCTTGATTAATTATGGCTCTAATTCGCCGTCTTCAATTCTTTTTTCAATAGATTTTCCAATTAAAAGAGTGATGAGGTTTTTAATCTTAAAGCCTGTATAAATGCTAGTTAGGGCACCTAAAACTCTAGGCATAGGGTCACAGCCTCTCAAAGCAAGGTAGGCTCCTAGCCCTGCTAGGGCCGGTAGATAATATATAACTCTATATAATGCTTTTTTTTGCATTTCTTGGTGATAAGGGCAGGTGATGCTCGACGCTTTCTTTGTATATGTAATTTTTAAAGCTTGAAAAAGATTAAGATAATTCTTACAAAATAAGCTTTTCAGTGGAAGTTTGTATGAAAATTTCTGCGCACAAAAATAGCATTGAGTGTGTTTTAATGCTTCTGTGTCAGCTTCTGTTTCGTGATGAGGATATTCAGGATTTATTACGGGATATTCCCAGCTACCATTTATGAATTCTAGTGGTTGTTGTGTATGAACAATTTCATGAAGCATTACTACTTTTTTAACTCCATAAGGAACAAATGTCTGATTATGTGAATGGTTGATATAAATCTGATTATATCTTTTTCCAGAACGTCCAATTTGTTGAGTACATGCGTAACAGGGATAATTTGTTATTTTAACTGGAGGTAATGGTTTTGCGCCAAGTTTTTTGATGCCATACTCCTGTAATCGTTGAAAAAGTTTAGGGGCAATACTATTTGTATGCATACCAAAGTTTTTTCCAATGGAAAGACAGGATAAAAGTATTAATAACCTTTTCATAAAACCCTCCATTTGTAGGTTATTTTTAGCCACCTTCTTATTATAATTCAATTAGAATATTTGTCAAGCTGGATGTGACATTGTAAAGGACTTGCTAGAGGGGTTAAGCAACAACTTTGCAGGCATGAAGAAAGGGTTATTTTTTATCGACTGATGAATAGCTGCATTTCTTGCTCCAGCATTCGAGTATTTCTTTGCCGTCCTTTTGTTTTTTGACTAGGAATGGCATGTGGCAGAGTGGGCACGGTTTTTCTTCGATGTTTCCGAATATAGCAAATCGACATTTTGGATACTTTGAGCAGCCCCAGAATTTGCCACCTTTCCATGCTTTTTGTGAAACGTCGCTTTTACAGAGCGGACATTTGAAGGGGGCGAGTGGTTGCTTCGTGTATTTACATTTTGGGTAACCGGAGCAGGCAGTGAATTTTCCGTAGCGACCAATACGTTCTTGGAGTGGCTTGCCACATTTTGGGCATTCTTCATCAAGGAGCTTGGGTTTTTCTGGCTCGGTGAGTTTGATTGTATTGTCCGTTTCACGTGTAAAGTTGCTCGTAAATTTGCATTCCGGAAAACCTGTACAGCCAACAAATTCTCCTGCACGACCGGTGCGAATGACGAGTGGTTTTTCACATTTTGGACAGGTGAGTGATGTTTCTTCGACAGGTTTTTTATGCTTGGTTCCAAGGAATTTTTCAAGATCTTTTCTGAATTCGCCATAAAACTCTGTGAGAAGATCATCCCGCTTCATTTTACCTTCAGCGATCTTATCAAGATCCTCTTCCATCAATGCTGTAAACTTTGGATTCATGATTTTAGGAAGATTTTTGGTTAGCATTTCAGTAACACGTTCACCGAGCGGTGTTGGTTCAAAACGTTTTTTTTCATCTAATTTTGTATATTCACGCTTGCGAATGGTGTTTAGAATTGTAGCATAGGTACTTGGTCGTCCGATACCTTCATTTTCAAGGGACTTTACAAGTGAAGCTTCAGTAAAGCGAGGTGGCGGCTGAGTAAAATGCTGTTTGGGATCAAGCTTCTTTAAAACTGCCGATTCTTTTTCTTTAAGTGTAGGTGGTAGTTTAACTTTTTTCTCTTTTTCGTCTTCTTCTATGTTGTAAATTTTGAGAAAACCATCAAATATTAAGGTTGAGCCGGTAATTTTGAAGGTATAGGATTTACTTTTGATGACGACTTGGCGCTGCGCATAAACAGCTGACTTCATTTGTGAGGCGACAAAGCGTTGCCAGATAAGTGTATAAAGTTTTGATTCGTCTGAATTCAGGTATTTTGAAATCTCTGACGGTTCATGGTTTGTGTCAATTGGGCGTATCGCTTCGTGAGCGTCCTGTGCAGCGGCGCCGCCTTTCTTTTTACCTTTAACATAGATTAATGATTTCGCAGGTAAATATTCTGCGCTAAAATTAGTTTTAATAAATGAGCGAACATTTTTTATGGCTGTATCTGAGATACGTAGCGAATCGGTACGCATATATGTAATAAGCGCAGTAGTTGAATTTCCTAGTTGTACGCCTTCATAGAGCTTTTGAGCAACTTGCATTGTCCTTTTTACTGAAAAACCAAGACGATTGTATGCAGCTTGTTGCAGTGTACTGGTCATGAATGGTGGTAGTGGATTTTTTTTGCGCTCTTTGTCTTGAATAGAATCGATTATATAATCTTGTTTTTTTATATCAGGAAGAAGAGCATCCACTTGTTCTTTGTTGGAAAGGTCAGCCTTTTTATTCTTTAGGTTTGGCCCGTTTATATGGGTAAGTTGCGCCTCGAAAGAATCATCTTTGTGAGCAAAGGTGCCAGTAATTGACCAAGATTCTTCAGGTTTAAAGTTCTTTATTTCGGTTTCGCGATCAACAATAAGTCTTAGTGTTACAGATTGAACACGTCCTGCAGATAAACCTTTTTGAATTTTTCGCCATAATACAGGGGATGCCTCGTACCCTACCCATCGATCAAGCACGCGTCTGGCTTGCTGGGCAGCGACTTTTTTTAAATCAACCTTAGTTGGATGTTTAATGGCTTCAACGATTGCTGGTTGTGTGATTTCGTTGAAAGTGATGCGGTGAATCTTGTCTTTATTCTTAAATTTTTTTTCAATTTCCTGTTCGATGTGCCACGCAATAATTTCCCCTTCGCGGTCAGGGTCAGGAGCTAGAAAGATTTCATCGCATCCTTGTGCTTGTCGGACAATATCATTAATCGTTTTGCTTTTGCCTTCAAGCGTAACGTACTTAATTGTTAATGGCGGACCAAGATCGACACCGATTTCGCGTTTGGGCAAGTCTTTGATATGCCCTAGTGTGGACATAATCTTGAATTGTGGTCCAAGAAACTTAGAAATAGTTTTAATTTTTGCTGGTGATTCTACAATTAATAATTTTTTCATCTATACCGTAATTTTTTATGCCTCCCATATACATATATAATACAGGCTAGGTTTTTGATAAGTCAAATCGAATATGAATCTTTTGTCACAATTGCAACGTTTCTATCTCTGAAATTTTACGAAACGAAATGTTTTTGGTATAATAATGAGAGTGAATACAGCTGAGGTTAGGGTCTTTTGTAATAAAAGTTAAATAATATCCTATTACTCCTTTTGGGATTTCCGTCAGCACTGCAACTTTCCTTTGTTTTTAGAGTGGTTCATCAGTGAATCATTTACATTAGGGAGAGGTTTGGCGGATAAAAAGTCGGCGGCGAAGTTTGATTTACCTAACGATTGAATCAACTTCCCGCCACTTCAAGATAGTCTTGTTCAAGATTATCCTGTTCAGGATAATCCTGTTTCTTACTTACCATAACATAGGAGGAATTTTCAGATGGTAAATAAAAAAATAGTATGTATTGGTTTGTTGGGTTTAACATTGGCCGGTTGTGGATCACGCTACAAAGTTTGTCCGCTCAAATATGTTAAACGTAGCAAAGCTGACTTTGTTCAGAAAAAAGATGGTCTCGAAGTTCGTGTGCGGCAAGTAAAAGATAAAAAAATATCATCATTTGTTGGTGGTGCATGTGTAGATAATCGATTGAAGGGCATTTTATTAACAGTTAAAAATTGCTCGGATAAAAAGATTGTTTTTGATAATGAAAATATTGGATTGGAATTATTATCAGAGAAAGAATTACTTCAATTTTTTTCTAAAAATCGTCTAAAAGGTATTGCTATTGGGTTGGTTGGTGCAACATTGTTGGTTTTCACCAGTTTTTTGGGAGTCATGACCCTATTTGGTGCGGTTTTCAGCGGAGGATTTTCTGCTTTGGCCACTTATTCAATTACGGCGGGATATTTGAGTGCTCTTTGTGGAGCTCCCATTGTATTGGGAACCGGCGCAAAGGATACATATGACTCATCCGTATTCAATAATTCTTTAAGAAAGGACATCTCTAAAAAATTACGTCAACGATTTATTGTTTTGCCGAATAAAAAAGAATCATTTTTACTTTTTGTTCGAAAAAAAGATCTTACTAAGTCATTTAATATGACGTTGCTCAAGGGTGAAGAGAAAGTTCCATTTACGATTACATTGAAAAAAATAAAGTTATAGGAACAAGGGATTTATAAATTATAAAAAATTAATAAGCATTATATTTAACAAAAAGAAGCCCTTCGACTTGGAGGGCTTCTTTTTGTTGGGTGTATTTTCATCTCCATTTTGTGTTACAATTGCTGACAGATTTGAGTTTGCTAAGGAGTTGAGATGATAAAGATTTATAGCGCTATTTTTTTATTATGTATGTCTGAAGTAGGGGCGATGTATCATCTTCCTTCACGGAGGGGAATGCCATTTTCAAACCCGAGGTTGGGAGAGAGATCTATGGTGGAGATGGATGAGTTTTCTGGGGTAGAAAAGTTTTTTTGTGATAAATTATACCAATTTGAGCAACACGCGAAACAAATGGATATTGAAGATGCGAAAAAATATGCTGCTGAGCAGTTGTGTGATTATATGTATACAAATGAGCTTGTGGAAAGAATAGTAAGTTCCCAAATGCTTGCTCTTTTTGAACGATATGGATTTGATGTAAATGTTGCATGGGTTGGTCGTTCGAGAAATTTTTGGTTTAATGATTTGCTTTCGACGCTGCTAGATAGAGGGATTTCTTTGCCTTTAAGATGCTATCATGATGTTCTATATATTGAGCCTCCTGAGAATTTTTTATTTGGTATAGAAGGCGGTGTTTTGTTAAAAGATAAAAGATTTTCAAAAAGGGCTGATAAATTTTTAAGAAAATCATGGCGAAAGAGATCTGAAGGAGATTATCTTAAAATGATTATGTTACAATATCCTGAATTTGTTCAATCTAGCCCAGATTTACTTGTAGGAAAAACATATGGATATTCTGATGAGTATACAGTGACTGCTGAGGATGTTGCACATATTAAGGAATGTGCTGAAATCAATCGTAAGCGTCGGCTTAAAGTTGCTCATGAAGAAGTTGTTGGTAAGCAAAATGTGGTAAATTTTTTGCGTTCACGGGAATTAGGAAAGAGATAATGAAAAAGCCCTCCGATTAAAGGAGGGCTTTTTTTATTTCGTAGATCGAATTAAAAATTAATAACGATCAAAGCGTGGTTTGCTGTTAAAGCCACGACGATCACCACCGCGATCACCGCCACGTTCTTCTCTTTCACGAGCTTCGCTTACACGAATGTTACGACCATCAAGTTGATAGTTGTTAATCATTTCGATTGCGCTTTTAGCTTCGCCGTCTTCTGTCATTACGATAAATCCGAAACCTTTAGATTTTCCGGTCATTTTATCCATAATGATGCGTGCTGATTCAACGGCACCATGTGCTTCGAAAAGGGTACGAAGATCTTCTTCTCGTGCGGAATAAGGCAAATTGCCAACATAAATATTCATAAAAAAATTACTCACAAATTAAAAACAAAAATATTACTTACATTAGGAAACAAAAAAAATTTCTATAGACCCCTTTCAGAAAAAATACTAAACATAATCTGATTATAACAGATTTACAGCAATATGGAAGTATTTATGCATATTCCCAAAAAATTCCATTTTTGGTACAATGATTATCAAAGAAACTAAGGATTGGCTTGTATGATCGATGGACTACGATTAGAATATACTGTATTTTTCATGGTTTTGATAGGGGTGCTTTTGATAGTTGCCTGCTATATGGGCTTTCTGAGGAGGCCTGTTGTTTATCGTTATTCCCTAGCGTCATATATTGCTGATAAGAAGAGTGCATATCCGTTTTTTGTTCCCTTTTTCTTTATTTTACGTCTCTTTACCCTGATTCTTTTAGGGTTTTTGGTATCTCGGCCACAACTTCCTGATAAACGGACGCGAGTCAATGTTGAAGGAATTGACATTATGATGCTGCTAGATGTTTCCGGGAGTATGATATGTTTTGATGATCTTGATGATCGTAAGACTCGTATCGAAACAGCCAAGGAAGAGGCTCAACGCTTTGTCGATCAACGAGAGACAGATTCAGTTGGTCTTGCTGTTTTTGGCAATGGTGCATTATCTGCTTGTCCATTAACGCATGATAAAACAGTTTTGCGCGAAATTATTCAGGGCCTTGATCTTGGAACGATGATTGATGATCGAAGTACTATGCTTGCGCATGGTATGTTGACAGCATTAAATCGCCTTAAACAGGATTATCCTGAACAGGACTATCCTGAACAGACCTCACCTGGGCAGGTCTCACCTGGGCAGGTCTCACCTGGGCAGTCAAATTCGCCAAGCAAAATAATGATTGTGTTAACCGATGGGCAGCCAAGCATGTATGATGCGCCGATTGAGTTACCGTTATCTATTGCAAAGAAATTAGGTATAAAGATTTATACTATTGGTATCGGTGGCGAGCAAGGAGGCTATTCTGCTGGGCCGCATGGCATGCTTTTATCTGAGGGTATGCAGTTAAATGAAACGTTATTGCAACATATAGCCGATCAGACGGGCGGGGCATTTTATCGTGCTCGTAATGCAAAAGAGATGCGCTCTATTTATTCAACAATCGATCGTCTTGAAAAGCGTTCAATACCAGTTAATTTGCATACACGATATTATGATATTTTTGAGCCATTTTTGTGGTTGCTTTTATTGCTTGTTGTAGGTGAAGTATTGTTGTCAGCATTTGTATGGAAGACATTATGATAATTCAGTGGGGAGCGTTATATAATTGGTGGGTACTTTTTGTTGCCGCTTTTGCGGTTGCTTTGTACTGGTATAAATATATTAAGCGTAATCGTTCTGCTGCATTGCTTGATAAGCGTGGTACATTATTAAAAAATTTTAGCCCAACAAAAAATATCATGAAAGCTTTTTTAGCTTCGGTTGGTGTTATTTTTGTTGCTCTTGCTTTGTTGCACCCGAAATGGGGACGCATTGATGAGAAGGTTGAGCAGCATGGGCGTGATATTTTTATTGCTTTGGATATTTCGCGAAGTATGTTGACGCAGGATTGTAAGTTTGGTCAGGCGGGGCCTGGTCAGGCGAGGCCTGGTCAGGCGAGGCCTGGTCAGAAGGGGTCTGATCGATTGGCTATAGCAAAACAAGCAATAAAATCTTTAGTTTCAGCGTTAGAAACTGATCGTGTTTCGTTAGTAGTTTTTTCAGAAAAAGCGCGTATTTATTGTCCGCTTACAAAAGATGTAGATCTTGTAAATACGTTTGTTGATCAGATTGATCATACAACGATAGGTTCAGGTACCACACTGCTTGATCAACCAATTCAAACTACAATAGAACAGTGTGAGCGGTTTCCTGATCGTAAAAGTAAATTGTTGTTGTTGGTTACTGATGGCGAAGATTTTTCTGATTCACTGGATGTTATAAAGAAAAAAGCGAACGATGCTGGATTAACTATTTTAATTATTGGTGTTGGAACGAAGCAGGGGGCGCCGATTCCGTTGTACGACGAAAAGGGTAAGAGAAACGGTTACATCAAAGATTCCAATGATCAAGTTGTAATTTCACAATTGCATCCTGAATCGCTGCACAATCTTGCTGAGGCAACGGGTGGAATGGCTGTGATGCTTGATAACAATGGGATGAATGTATCGAATCTTGTTGCAAAGATTAAACAATTTGAAAAAGAGAAGCAGGGTGCCCATAAGGTCTCTGCGATGCGTGAACAGTATTCATGGTTTTTGCTTGTAAGTTTTATCTGTTTTTTACTTGAGTGGTTATTATGAGATGGCTCATTATTATTTTTTTATTCAGTAATATTTCACATGCTGGAATGCGTGATTATATTGATCGTTCAACAGCATCATTGATGTGCGCAAAGGGTGACTATGCACAAGCGCAAAAATGTTACGAGCAACTTATTGTTGATAATTTAGATAGTGTAGAAGCCAAACGTAATATTGCCGATTGTTTTTATGAACAGCAACAGTATGATATAGCATCAGATTATTATGATCAGCTTTTGTGTGAGCCAGCTCTTGAAGTAGAACATAAAGAAGAAGTGCTGTTTAATCATGGCTGTAGCTACGCACAGCGCAAAAAATACGAACAAGCCTTGAAGTCATTTGAGGATGCTGTTGCAATAAATAATACGCCCCGTCGAGCGTTGCCCCATCGGGCGTTGCCCCGTCGGGCGTTGCCCAGTCGAGCGTTGCCCCGTCGGGCGTTGCATGATCGTGCACAAAAAAACATTGAACTGCTCAAAAAGATTCTTGAGCAAAAAAAACAACAGCAACAAGATCCTTCGACTCCCGCTCAGGATGAACGGAATCAAAAGAACGATAAAAAAGATCAACAACAAAATAAAGACCAAAATCAGCAAAATCAATCACAAAACGATCAGCAGAATAAACAAGATCAACAGCAAAAAGATAAGCAATCAGATGATTCTAAAAATAATGAGCAGAATAAGAATCAATCCGAACAGGATAAAGACCAGAAGGATAATCAGAACTCATCGGATAATTCTAAAAAACAAGATTCCTCAAATCATCCTGAGCGGGAGTCTAAGGATGAGCAAAAAAAACAGGGCGAATCCAAAAAGCAACAGCGTCCCGATCTTGATAAAAAGAAAGAACAAAAAACAGGGAATGATAAACAGAAGCAAGGGGATCAGCGCAAGCAGGAACATGGACGAGATAAAAACTTGCAGCAAAATCAAGGCGATGACCAAAAAGATGCACAACAAGGGCAACAGGACGGAAAGCAAGGGAAGCAGCAGCAAGGTCATGATAAAGCTCCAGGTCAAGAAGGTTCTCAACAACAAGGTGCCACAAAAAAAGCATCATCTCAACTCGATAAAGAAATGCGTGCAGTTTTGCAACAGGCTGAAGATTTAGAGAAGCAGGGCCGGCATCTATATTTGCAAGCACTTTCTGGACAAGAGGAACAAGAAAAGGGAGGGGTGCATGATTGGTAAGTGTTTTTTTCTCGCTCGTACTCTACGAGGGCATCTTGCGATGCCACCTCAGGGCGAACGGATGAGAAAAAATCAGGGCCCGGTTTGTGATGGCTGTTTTTTAAGTACAGAATTACAGTCAAAAAACGTTCATCCTGCCTGTCCGTCGAAGCCTTGGCGTAGTCGGAAGCGGGAGTCGAAGGATCTTGAGCGTGGTATAATAAAGATGATGCAGCTATTTTTGTGTGCATTTATTCAGGCGGGGGCTGTTTTTTCATTTTGTTCCATGCGTGCGATTGATTTGTCGGTGAAGATATCTGATGCCAATGGACATAAGATTGAAGAAGTGCGGCAAGGTGTGCCATTTTTGTTAACGGTATCAGTTTCTGGTGATAAGCAGAATCTTGGTGAGCCGCGCATTGATCATCTTGAAAAAGTTGATAATGTTGAACGAATGCCGGTGACAACAAGTATTATGTTGCTGAATGGGCGGCAACAAGTTAAAAAAAATTATGTATATCGATTGCGTATAGATTCAATTGGCAACTATGTGCTTGGGCCGGCTTATTATGATCAAGGAAATTATCTTGTGAAATCGGACGCAGTATCATTTTTTGTGGCGAAATATAATAGTAATGCGGAGGGTGAGACGAGCGATCCATTTGTTTTTGTTTCAACGAATAATAATCAGGCATATATTGGCGAACAGATATTGTTGACGGTGCAACTTTGTTTTCGCAAAGAACTTTCGCAATTTAGTTTAGAACAATTTAAATCTCAGGCATTTACCACTACACAACTTTATAAACCAGTAAATGAAAAGATTGCTTACGATGGGCGTCAGTGGTCATCAGTTCGGTATACGTTTGCATTGTATGCAAAAAAGCCTGGGGCGATTATTGTTCCTGCATTGCATGCACAGTGTGAGCGTGAAAAGGAGTCTGTTGCTGGGGGGTTGATGGCACATTTTAGTTCATGGTTTGGAAATGATACAGAGATTGTGAAAGTGCAATCGCAACCGCTTGAACTTTCAATTAGACCATTGCCTGTAGTTAATAAAAAAAGTATCGGTGTTGGACATGTAGAAGATTTTAGTATTTCTGTTGATAAACAACAAATTGAACAATCAAAGGGTATTACTGCAACACTTTCTCTTACTGGCAATCTCAATTCGAATGATTCATTATTTGGAAAGTTGGTTGTTCCGAAGGCGTTTAGGGCGTACGAGTCAAAGGTAGCAATTGATCTAACTGATACTGCTGGTATTTTTACAAAAAAACAGGAATGGATTTTGCAGGCATTGCAGCCTGGGAAAATTACGATTCCATCGCAAGAGATAACATATTTTGATACAACAATTAATCAGTATAAAACGTTGAAAACTCAGCCAGTTGTATGTACCGTTAAGAGCCTTGCGCTTCCAAGTTTGCCTGTAACACCGGAACATAAAAAAAATGTTATACGATTTGAAGAAAGAGTGCCGCAACCATTGTCGCTATTGTCTCTTTTGTTATTTATTTTAGTGCCGATTTTTTGTATAATTTTTCATTATTTTATTCGGTTGTATCGGATTCCATTGCAGCGTATGCGTCGTTATAGGAAAATGTATGCAATGATAAAAGCGTCGCAACGAAAAGATGAACGTGTGTTGTTATATGAGGCGTGGGTACTGTTATTTACAGAAAGTTTGGGAATTGATATTACGAAAAAGCAATTAAAGAATGTTGGGGTGTTATTTTTGCATGGTAAGACTGAGCAAACTAAGTGGTTTTATTATGTTGCTGCGATGGAAAAATATGTTTTTGAGCATTCATCAGTATCGGATAGTGATACAGTTTATCGAGATACATTGTTGTGGTTGAAGCGGTTTAGGACGGTTGTATGATAACGATGATCTGTTGGTTTGTTACCAGTATGCCACTGTTGTATTGGCAACTTTTGTTTATCAGTGGGGTGTGGCTTTTCGCTGCGACGTATTTTTTTGTTAAGCGCAACCAGGTTTTGTTTTTTATTATTAGTTTTATTTTGATGTTCGTTGCAGGCTTAATGCTAACATGGTATTATCATATTCATTCACAAGGTTTAATCTCTTTAACTCAGCCAGTAACGTTATATGCTGGACCAGGCAAAAAGTATCATTCAGTGCATAATATTGATGTTCCCACATTGTGTTGCGTGAAAAAAGAGAGTGGTCGATGGATGTGTGTTGAGCATGATTGTGGTAAGGGGTGGCTATCATTAGAACAACAAATTTAAAAATCATTTGGATTATACTTTGTGGACTTATGGGAACCCTTGTCTTTATTCTTGTTCAGCAATATTGTTTTTTTAAATCAAGTATTCAAGAATTGCAGGAATTGCGTGATACGTATCAAGAGCACGTTGGTGTTCTTAAGCAAGTGATTGCTGATACGATTGTTCAAAATGAAACGAATGGCTCAACGGAAGAATCTAAAAAGTTGAAAAAGACGTTGCTTACTTATCTTAAGCAAAAAGATTCTAGTCTTGATGTCGAAGATCTTGAAGAAGTTTATCGTTCATTTAGTGTTAAACCTTCGCGCCCAAAAACAAAAACCCAGAAGAGTACGCAACCTGTCATATCTTCAAAGAATCAAAGGCGCCGTATTTTTGTGTGGCCTGTTGATAAAGAAAAATTTTGGGTAAGTTCATTTTTTGGTAAACGTAAATTTGATAATGGAAGATGGGTTTTTCATTATGGCCTTGATATGGCAGCATTGAAAGGAACGCCTGTTAAAGCGGCTGCAAATGGTAAAGTTGTTGAAGCTGGTAATGGCAATGGGTACGGCAACACTATTTTGTTGCTCCATAACAAATTTTTTAAAACGCGATACGCACACTTGAATCGCATTCGCGTAAAGTCAGGTCAGAATGTGAAGCGCGGGCAGATTATTGGCACTGTTGGTGCGACCGGTAATGTTCGTGCAAATGGTACCGATGCTTCTCATCTCCATTTCGAAGTTCATTATAAAAATAAACAAGTTAATCCACTGTATTATTTATATTAAAATCTCGTAATCATCGATTATTTTTGACTATTGCCTGTATCCTGTTACCATAAAAATGATAATCAAGAGGTATGCAATGATAATTTTTATGGTTCGGAAGTGTTCTTAGCTTTCATTCAGGATAATCCTGTTCAGGCGTGGCCTGTTCAGGCGTGGCCTGTTCAGGCGTGGCCTGTTCAGGCGGGACCGATTTTTCAATAATTCTCTTCTAATTATTAATCAATTATTACATGAACAACGTTAATTGTTGTATATTCCTTGCGATGGGATATAAGGGGATCAGATGAGTTCAGTTCTTTTGCGTGTAGACGCAATAAAAAAAGTTTTTAAAACAAAGAGTGGCGTACTTGAAGCGTTAAAAGGTGTTTCGTTCGATTTGTATGAAGGTGAAGTTTTTGGGTTGCTTGGTGCAAATGGTGCAGGAAAAACGACTTTGTCATCAATATTGGCAACACTGCATCCACCAACATCAGGCAATATTTTTTTAAATGGAGTCTCGATTTGTAATGATATTGCTGGATATCGAGATAAACTTGGTTTTTGTCCACAATCACCAAATGTGAATGAAAAATTAACAATAAAAGAGCAGCTTTTTTTTGCAGGTTATTTTTATGGTCTTGATAAACACCAGGTAAAAGATCGCTATAAATTGGTTGTTGATAAGTTTGGTTTAACACAATATGTTAACGAAAAGCCGTCAGTTTTGTCTGGTGGTTACAAGCAGCGACTTATGCTTGCCCGCACATTGATGCATAGACCAAAGTTTGTAATTTTTGATGAGCCTACTGTTGGATTAGATCCTCATATTAGGAGAAATTTATGGGATTTAATTTTAGAGCTTAAAAAAGATGGTGCAACAATTCTTTTAACAACGCATTACTTAGATGAAGCCGAAGCCTTATCTGATCGTGTTTGTATTTTAGAGCGCGGTAAGATTCGTGTGATAGATAAGCCGGATAATTTAAAGGCTTTATATGGTAGTGCGAAATTAGAAGATGTATTTATTAAGTTGATGCAAGAAGAAACGCAGTAAGGTTATAATATGAAACGTTCATTTGAAATTTTTAGTTTAATGCTGTGGCGTGATACAAAGACATTTTTACGTAACTATCACGACCAAGTTATTAATTCTATGATTTGGGTTTTATCTATTGTCGGTGTTGCAACATACTTGTTACCTCTTTTTGGCTTGACGCGTGTTTTTGGCGTTTTTATTTTAGCCTCAACAGTTGGATCTATCGGAGTTATGCAAGCAATGTTATACGCAATGACTTTTGTTGCAGATTTAGAAGGTGATAATCAAATTTCATATGATTTAACATTACCATTAAAATCAAGTTGGGTTTTTATAGAGCGTGCAGTAGCTGTTGCCATTCGAACTTTTTTGTTAAGTATTTTGGTGCTTCCGGTTGGTAAATTATTCTTTTGGAATCGAATTGAGTTGACGAATTTTTGTTGGTGGAAGTTTTTACTTATCATTATTGTACAGAGTATTTTTTACGGTTTTTTGAGCAACTGGTATGTGAGTTTTATACCTGAATTTGAAAAAGCAGAAGACATTTGGCTGCGTCTCAATTTTCCACTGTGGTTTTTGGGGGGATATCAATTTACATGGGCATCAGTATATTCATTATCACCTTATTTAGCCTATCTGGCCTTGATCAACCCTGTTTTTTATGTAATGGAAGGTATGCGATCAGCCGTGATTGGCTCAGATGGTTCACTTAACTTTTGGTTGTGTGTAGGAGCGTTACTTGTTTTTAGTGGCCTACTTGCATGGCGTGGAACGTTTTTATTGAAACGTCGTTTAGATAGTATTTAGCTCAAACTTTTACTCTATTATTCGTTGTTTTATGCCTAGTCTAGGTAGTTTTGGCCACATAATTGTGGCCATTTTTTTTATTTTTTGCTATAATTAAAGTATAGAGATTGAACTTAAGGGGAAAATTATGTTTAAGAAATTTGTTGTTTTAGTTTTATGTGCTTTTTCTTTATATGGTATGGAAGAGAAGGATAATGGCTTTGGCCATGATAAGCCTGAGATGTTATTAAAAAAATATCATCCTTCCTTGACAATGGATGTGAGAAGTGAAATTAACAAATATATTGGAATAAAAACTAGAGGAACGATTACGTCGATAGACTATGCACATATTTTTGCTACATATCTAAGTAAGAAAGATACATTTGGGTTTCATGTTACAGGTACAGATGGGGCGCAATGTAGTCTAAATCAAGAAACAAGGGTTGACCATGAAAGTGGGGCGTATTGGGCTGATCTAAAAACTCATCCTGCTAAAGAAATATGGGAAGCTCCTACACATTTCCCTGATTCATGGGATTATAAAAAAATAATCGATTCTTTTATTTTCGTAAGGATGAATGGAAGTGTTTCAGGCAAAAAACCTAACGGAGATTTGGTTTTTTCTCATAAATGTGAAAATAACAAAACAAAATTTTACGTTGTATTGATTGTTCGTGGTTCAAAGATGATTTCTGCATATCCTAGCTTGGGAAAAGACGCTTATATGCGGTCTTTAAGATATAAGAAGTTTTTATCAAAGAAATGAAATAAAGGCAAAGAGGCCGATAAAAAATAATGTTCCCGCTACCCAAAAGGCTAGTGGGAATGTTTTTTATAAGTGTAGTGCGGATGGTTGATGCGATATATTTCAACTCTGTATTGATAGACGGCTATCATGATGCCAAAAAGCCCAAGGGCAATAAAGCTTAACCCGAAGATTTTTATATTTCTCAGTAGCGCAGGAATATGTGTAGGATCTTTTTTGAGTAAAAAATCAAGAATGCCTGGGATACCAAAACCAAAGCCGATTAATGCTAGGCTTGTACGGATCCACGCAAGTAATGTACGTTCAGCTGAGTTTCGATTGCGTTGTTTTGCTAAATTGATGGTTCTTTCTTCATGCTTCATAAAGATTCCTTTTTTCGATAAAAGATGATTTGCAGCTCATTCTTTGCCTGAACAGGCAATGAATTACAAAATTATACTTAATCAACAAGTAGGCTGGATAGTGCTTTGCGTAAATTTTCTGATGCATCAAAAAAAGGCTTTGATACTGCATATAGCGGATACGAATTAATCTTTTGGTGAATTGAATAGTTATCAGTAGAAAATCTTACGATGCGGATCTAAATCCTTTTCAATAATGATCCTGGCGCTTACATTTAATTCCAAATTTATCTCGATGAAATTGGGAAACGTTTTTCCCAGTTCGCGCATTGCGTGAGTCTTTCCAACTTGTCGCGCCCCCCTTAGTAACAATGGCTTACGATTAGTGCGATCTTTCCACTCAAGTAAAAAATAATCAATAATTCTTTTCATTTTTTCCTTCCAAAAAACTGCTTTTCAGAGCTTAAATGTATAAAAATCAAGGTAGTTTTGCGCTAGTTATGTATAAAAGTCGGGGTAAAGATTTTTGTGAAGCTGCTATCTAAGCATTTTTATTCTTTTTCAATCAAATAGTGTTACGCATGTTGAGCGACAGAATTGTTGGAATAATTTGTGATTCAATTTCTCTGAAATTGTTTAACTCTGTCTTTTCGAGCCACGCATTAAAACCAAAACTTTGGATACATTTTTGATCAATATTAAAGGCTAGTTTGTCAGTAGTTATTTAATTTTTTTGATATTTCAAAACAAGCCTTTAGAGAATTTTCTCATGTAATTTTTCAATTTTCAGCCAATATTTCCAACTATCGGATTTATCTTGGATGGCCCAACAGGTTGCAAGTACCGATTGTACAAAACTCCATTCAAATAATCGTTGTTTTTCGATGTCGAATATAGTACTGAATTGATTGATTCTTTGCAACATGATGTTGGTGGGATCTTTTTGTTCTAAAAGATTTGGAATTGGATTTCTAATAAAGGCGCCAAACTCATATGCCAATTCGCCAATAACACCCTTAGGATCAATCGCTATCCAAGAGTTATCTTTTTTCAAAATATTTTCATAGTGTAAATCGCCATGCAATAAGTACAAATCGGCTTGCGAATGTAATAGTTTTTGAGCTAATGTTTGAGCTTTTTGTAAAAGTGTTGCTGGAATTCTATCATTTTTAAAAGTGTTAAGTAGATTGAGCCATGTTTCAATTGTTGGAAATGTACCAAATAGAGAATTTGAAATTGGATGTTTATGGAGTTTTTTAATAACCTGAGCGGCATGTTTAACTGCTTGTGAATCGTTATCTGGAAATAATGATTTAAGTTGTGTTCCAGGTTTTATTGCTTCAAGTAATAATCCGCCTTTTTCAATGTCATAATCGAGCAATTTTACGCAACCATGACCATTAAAATATGACAAGGTTTTTTGCTCATTAAGACACCCTTTTTTTGAAAGGATGATTTTAAGAATAGTGTCACGACTATATTTTGAACTAAAGGCAGCCGCAACATAATTTATATTGCCAGGTGACTTGGTAAAAGGGTTCACATTTTTGAGTTGCCATTTGTTTGAGAAATAAGTAACAGCGTTATCCACATTAATCATCGAAAATTTTTATGCTTAGCATATCAAGGTATCTTCTTTGATTGCTTTATTGTATTTAGCTGATACGAAGAAGGCTACGATGATCCCAAGACCGAGTAAGCCAAATGATGCTGTAGAAGCAATGCTTAAGTATACGGTTAAGCCGGTAACGGATCCGAAGTAATTACTTAATGGTAACTTCAATGCAGTAATGCTTGAAGCAACTGTTTTAGATCCGCGACTTCCAAATACTTCTATCCATGCTTGTGCTTTGTAACGTACATCTTCAGAAGTAGGTAGATAAAGTTGTCTTATGGATGGTTGGTTTATTGCATAGTTGAGTCCTTTGAACACAACGACCACGCAGCCTGCTACTAACAGTGTAGGATTGTACCACCAGGCAAAAACGCCAACAGTCATTAAAGTTGGCAATGTAATTAATGATGTCCTCATCCCAAGTTTACGTTGAATGTTGCTGACGCCGAATAGTAATAAGAAAAATGAAAGTAGCCCCGTAATTACCGCAAATGTAGCTAAATAGTCTGACCTCATAAGCTCGTTTGGAAATTGTGCCTTTGCTGCAACTTTAAAATAAAAGTCTATTATAGCCGTAACTACTTCAAACGCGAGCATAAATACAAAGATCCCGAGCAAGTAACTATTAGTGAGTAATAACTTTAATCCTTCTAAGAAGCCCGGTTTTTCTTTTTTGTCAGTTTTTGAAACAGTGTGAAATTCTGATTTTGGTGTGACACGCATAAATACCCAGATTAATATACCTACGATAAAAATTAATACGCCGGCAACAGCAATAACGGGAGCGCTATTTTTAAAGCCTAGACGTGTAGCACGTAAAAACCACGGTCCTAAAATGTTGCCAAATTGTGCACAAAGCATGATTAATGGAAACCCACGTTTTGCGGAACTAGTTGTTGATACATCTGTAGCAAAACCCCAGAAAAGTGGAACCAACATTGTTCCGATACTTTCGACAAAAATATACCACAACCAGCCAATTACTCGTGCAGGATCTTCAACAGTATTTGGAATGCCATATATTGGATTACTTAATAGGATGGCGAAGGTGAACGCTCCCAAGGCGTAGGTAGTTGTTAACAGATAAAAAACTTTGCTACGTGGAAGCCAATCGATTAGTTTGCCATAAATAACAATCAAAACTAAAACAGTAACAAGGGATAGCATTTTTGCATAAGGGATATAATTAACACCAACAATGCCTGAAAATATACCATCTTTTAGTGGTCTCAATCCCCAGTATGCCGCAATCAGTACACCAAATGTGATGCCAAGAAGTGCATACTTTCTAACCTCTTCTCGACTTTCAAATTTTCCGAATACTTTAGCCAAAATAGCTTTTAACATAAATTCCCCTAGTTATGATAATGCTTCACTATGTTAGCACAAACAGTATTGTAACGTCGAGGTTTATGTTAGGAGTTGAAAAAAGAATCTCGTTACATTATCTAGATATAATTTTGAAGTAATTTTTTCGCTTTTTTTAGAAAGATGTCATCGAATCCTTCTTCCTTAAGAATATCAAATGTAACGATTTGATTGGCAATTCCACGGCTGAGTTTATAAGGATAGGCGAGTTTGAATTTGGCACAAACATGGTTTGGCACAAACGTGGTTTGGCACAAACGTGGTTTGGCGCAAACGGGGTTTGGCGCAAATTGGAAGGTGGCAAAAAAAGAGCTTGACCTTGACGTTGCGTCATACTTTATACTGTAAAAAGGTGATCATTAACGAAAGGTTTTAAGATGAATTACACAGTTAACCAATTGGCCAAATTAGCAGGTGTAACAGTTCGAGCGCTTCGTTTCTACGATGAAATAGGTCTGTGCAGATGCAATGAAATTGTTTACTGAACGTAATTTGAAATAATAAAAACAGGATTATTCTGAAGAGAGGCGGCTTCAATTGTCGAATGAAGCCGCCTCTCTTTTACTTGCAAATTTGCAATGCAATTGCGGATTGTACAAGTCTGAGCATGCAAGTGTAAAAAAGACAAATTATGGGTGAGTTTTTTCAATACGGGCAACTAAGTTTCCGGCACTTTCCCAACTTACTAAATTTCCAGCTTTTCTTGTTTGATTATGTTCTCCACCATAAACTAGATAGCTTTGTGATGGATCAGTGCCAGCAATTGTACCCCATCTGGTTAAGCCATCAAAATAACGTTGCACGTATGATTCGCCTGCTTTAATTTCGATGGGAAACAACTTTGTTCCTAAATTAACAAGACAATCTACCTCTATGCGACCATTTACATCGCGCCAGAAATAAACAGGTGGTGGGTTGCCAGCATTAAAAAATTGTTTTTGTATGTCAGAAACAATGAGAGATTCAAATAAACCGCCTTTAAAAGAACTTAAAGAAAGTTCCGTGGAGTTTCTTATTTTCAATAATGAACATGCCAATCCGGTATCATAAAAGAACAGTTTGGGTAACTTAATGACACGTTTATTGAAATTAACATGGTATGGTGGCAATAAAAAAATAATGTAACTTGCTTGTAAAACTGAAAGCCAACTTTTAACTGTTTTTTGATTAATGCCACAATTTACAGCCAAATCCGAAATATTTAAAAGTTGCCCGACTCTTCCGGCGCACAGTTGCATAAATCGTTGAAACGTTTCTAAATTTTCAACATTTATTAACTGCCGAACATCCCGCTCAACATAGGAATGAATGTATGAAGGATATAGTTCTGTGGGTGCAAAGTCTTTTGCATAAATTTTTGGATACCCTCCTTTAAATATCAGTTCATTTGCTCTTGGCGGTAAAATTTTATTTACTTTCAGTTCTTGTATAGAGAAAGGAAGTAGTGTAAGTAAACCAATTCTGCCAGCGAGTGATTGGGTGACGGCTTGGTTCATTAGAAAATTTTGAGATCCTGTTAATACAAAATAACCTGGCCGATCTTTTTCATCGGCTTCGATTTGGATATATGATAAAATTTCAGGGACATATTGAAACTCATCTAAAATTATTCCATGTTTGTTTTCGTATTCCAGTAAAAATTCTTTAGGGCTTTCTGCAGCATACGATCGAATAAGAGGGTCCTCAAAATTGAGATAGATATGATTCTTGAAAGCGTGACGAGCTAAAGTGGTTTTTCCAGATTGACGTGGGCCAAATATGCCAACAACTGGAAATTTTGAAAAACGTTTAAGTGTTGATATAAGAGATCTCTTAAAAAACATACAAACTCCGTGCTATTTAATAACTCAACTACCAAATTAGCACAGTTTTACGGGTAAGCGCAACGGTTTGCTGAAAATAAAAAGGAACTGTGAGTTAAAATCAAAATGTTTGATAAAAATCCTGGATTAGCTGATTACTTAGCATATGCTATGAAATTATATGCTGAACGCAACTTAAACTAATAAAAACAGGATTATCCTGAAGAGAAGCGGTCAAGTTCGATGATTGAGGCAGTTTCAATTTGATGATTGTTTTTTACATTATTACAAAATTTGCACGTAATAAAAAAATAGACAAATTTCTATTTAAGTGATAGGCTTGCGGTGTTTAGCAAGTACCTAAAAAAAGAGAGGGCGAATATTATGCCTACTTGTGTGAGACGGATTTATGTTAATCGTTGGGTTGGCAGCTATGGTCTAAGTTTTGGTTCAGCGTTAGCCATGATTATTTCCTTTACCGTTAACAAATCGGTAGCTTGGGCGATTTTACATGGTATATTTTCTTGGGTTTATGTTTTGTATTATGTTTTGCTTGTTAAGGGAATATAAGAAGGGATTTTTAGTATGGATGCTTGTATCGTTAATTATTATTATTTAGGCCTTAGTTCCGGCTCAGCATTAGCTATGGTAATTTCTTTTACTATCAACAAGTCTGTAATTTGGGCTATTATCCATGGATTTTTTTCATGGTTTTATGTTCTGTATTATGCTTTGTTCATTAAAAAACCTAAATAGTTTTTGAAGACTTATTTATTAATTCTTAAGAGTTTTTTTTAACGGTAAGCTTAAGTTAAGGCCGATTCATTATCCACTTGTCAAACATGCGGATAACGGAGCGGCTTTTTGTTGGTAATTCATCACGATTTTTACTTATCCAGCGCAATTCTTTTGATTCGTGATTTTGTGTGACAGATTCTGTGCTCGTTACTTGTAACAAAAAACGTATATCGTAATGATAATGTTCTTTTTGTTTTCCAATTGTTGGAACCAAATGAATATCGATGTCGAAGATATCTTTGGTTACTGGAACAATATGTTGAATGCCAGATTCTTCTTGAGCTTCTTTTTGGGCAACATTCAATATATCGGGGTCACCATCACAGTGACCTCCGAGTTGAATCCACATATTCAGTTTGGTGTGGTACATTAAAAGAGCGTGCGTCTGATCATGATTTAACAACCACGCTGATCCAGTAAAATGTCCAACATCAAGTGATCGCTCAAAACAATTAGTATGCTGTTCGATAAATGCAAGCATGCGTTTTTTGCATTCCTGTTCCCAGGGATCACTTTCAGGATAATCCTGTGGAGTATATTTTTGTAAAAGTTCAACTAACATTTTATACATTATAATTCCAAAATGTGTTTACAGCTTTTTAGTAAGGGTTCCTGTTGTAGTAACGGCGCTCCATTTTTTGTCGTTTCGCTTTTATCTTAACAAGGTTTTCTTTTGCCTTTTGAACGATTTTGTCACGCTCTGTTTTGAGAGAGGGTTCGTACGATATAAAAGCAAGCTTATTTACTTTCTGGT
>Ga0208902_1000370_pt1 | contig 24565 bp, 23 predicted proteins | sample AntAceMetag02UKH_FD_184767 | JGI IMG/M metagenome (GOLD analysis project Ga0208902, IMG submission 184767) | Saline lake microbial communities from Ace Lake, Antarctica - Antarctic Ace Lake Metagenome 02UKH (SPAdes) (version 2) | ecosystem: Environmental > Aquatic > Non-marine Saline and...
AAAGAACCAGATTCCAATTTTTGTAATTTATGCGGAAGTTCGGTTACATTTCCTATTATTCCAAAATATGGAGCTCGAATTATTCTGACTTCTGTACCAATATCCATTCCAATTATTTCTTTCTTTTGGGAATCTTCTTTCTGATCTGTTTTTATTGGAATAATTACTTCCGGACGAATTACACCTGCACGGATCTGTGTCGCACCATTTATTGAAGCAACATCACCTTCATGTTTTTTTAACAATTCAAATGTTTGTCTTGCCATGTGGATTTTACCAAAGCCCTCTGTTAAAATTAGCGTAGTTTTAATATCTTCTTGCCCTGTTATTGCAACACCAATATCGTATCCAATTATTTTCTTAATATCATTGTAATTAAATCCACCAACAACAATTCCCTTCACTCCAACTTTAATTGCTTTCTTAAATGCTGAATGTGTTAAAAAGGAACCTCCTACAATAATTTTATCTTTACAATTTTCATCGATCATTTTTTCTTCAATAGGAATATCTTGAGTAGAAGTAACAATTTTCAATTCTCCTCTTCGCTCTCCACCTATACCAAAGATTCCCTGAATAAAAGCAGCTTGTGTCTTTACAACAACTCCCTCATTCTCGATAATCTCATCTACAACACCATCTACATAAGCATTTATTGCAACCGGGATCGGATTCTCTCTCAATATTGCTTGACCGGTAATATGTGAAAATGAATCTAATGTTCCATCAATTGGTGCATTTACAGCACTTTTAAATAATCCGAATATTCCATTCGTCTCTGCAATAATTTCACCTTTTTTTATTGGATCACCCTTTTCCTTTTTCATAAAATCTTTAATATCCGCTGGTTCTATATTTAATTTATTTGCAATATTTATCGGAATAATATTTCCCGGTAAATGTGTCTTTGCAACTTCATCGGCTGCTAATACTTTTTCACCTACATTTTTTAATATTTCACCCTTGATAGGTAATTGTCTTACTTTCTTTACAGTTGTATGTGGTGCCACTTTTAGTCCCGGAACATAAGCATGTGCCATTCTATCCTCCTATTATCTTAATAATAGACCGTTATTTAAATTATTTAATATCTTATTAATTTTCATCGAATTCTTTTATTGCCTTACTCCATTCCTGTAATTTTTCAACTCGCTCTTTTGGATCTGTCGGAATCACAAAGGGTCGTCTTCCTCTTGCATCAATTATTATCCCAACATTTCCACCATAAACTTTTGTATTTACTACTTCACCAAAACCAGATCCAGCATCAATTTTTCTGGAAGCTGGAGTGATCACAGCCGGAATTGCGGTATAAGGTGCTTCTATAAGTAATAATTCTCCATATTTCAATGTCTTTTTAAACTTTGTACCATCTGGTAAATCTAATTCTACTTTAACATAATCTTTCCCAGGTTTTGACTTTCCAACTGGAGCAATGCATGTGCCTAAACGGATTAAACAATCCTTGTTAAAAACCTCTGTAGCAGCGTGTTCATTTACACTTGCCAAAACGCCTAAATGTGGCATCATAAAAATTGAATCTACTGCAATTTGAGTAACACCTTCAGGCAAAAATGCATCTATCATCATTTTAGCTGCTTGATGTCGTTTCGGTGCATGCGATAACACTCCACCACTCCCAACCATCAAATCTAAATCCATCATATTCACCAATGTAACACCGGAAGATGTCTGTTCAAATGCATCTGAAATAGTTCTCTCTTTTTGCACACCTTTTAGTCCAACTGCAAATGATTTATGTTGCTTAAATGATAATCTTAATGCTTCTCTGGCGATTGCTTGCTCTAATTTTAGTTCTTCTAATGATTGTGGAATCGTTGTTGGACGGATCATTTTATTCCCGATACGATTTCTTAGATCAACTTCATCAATTTCAAATGGAACCCATCTTTGAATATTTGGCAAAGTAGCTTCCGCCAATACATTTGAAATAGAATAACTCATTCCAAGATTTGCACTTACAGTTCTGTTAAATACAGGTTCTTTTGTCTCAAGATCTCTAAAAACTGAAAATATGTCTGTAGTGGCTCCTCCGATATCTACTCCAACTACGGTAATTTTTTCATTTCTTGCGATCACTTGCATAATATGTCCAACTGCTCCCGGAGTAGGCATAATTGGAGCATCTGTCATAGCCATTAATTTTTTATATCCCGGCGCTTGTGCCATTACATGTTCCATAAACAAATCATGAATTTTATCACGAGCAGGACCAAGATTTTCCCGCTCTAATGTTGGACGTAAATTTGGAACAACAGTTAAAGCACTGACTTTATCTAAATTTTCCTCAATTTCTCCGGATGCCTTTTTATTACCGGCATAAATAACAGGTAATTTATAATTCATCCCTAATCGTGGTTGGGGATTTGCTGCCTTTATTAATTCTGATATTTCTACAACTGTTTTAATATTTCCCTGATCAGTTCCGCCTGATAGAAGAATCATATCCGGTCGTAAATGTCTAATTCTTGATATTTTTTCATGTAATAATCTACCATCATTAGCTGCAATAATATCCATAACAATTGCACCAGCTCCAAGTGCCGCTCTTTCTGCTGATTCAGCACTCATCGCCTTTACTAATCCAGCAACCATCATTTGCAACCCACCACCTGCAGAACTCGTAGAAATATAAATATCTACTCCTTTGTCACCACTTTGTGGAGTAATGATCTTATCACCATCCAATAATTGTCTTTCACGAAGTTCTTCAACTTCTTTTACACTATTTAATACACCACGCGTTACATCTTCAAAAGGTGCTTCAACAGTTGTAGGTGCTTCACCTCTTGTTATTAAACGATATATGCCTTCCCTTTTCTCAATTAGAATTGCTTTTGTAGTAGTACTACCACAATCGGTAGCTAATATTGAACGAATTTCTTTTTTTTCCACTAATTTACCTCAATTATTTTGTCATAAAACTAATGTGTAAAATAAGCATTTAATTTACAAATCGCAAATATAAATATAGCCAAAATATCGGCGCCGCTAATGCTAAAGAATCAAATCTATCTAAGACTCCACCATGTTCCATTAATAAATTAGAAGAATCTTTCACACCAACAGTTCTCTTTAATTTTGATTCTATTAAATCCCCTAATTGACCAAAAACACCCGTAATTAATGCCATCGCCAAATAATCCCAAAAATTAAAGAAATTTATCACATTAAATTTAAATGCAACTAAATAAACAATTAAACTTCCAAAAATTCCTGCAATTGTACCTTCCCATGATTTATTTGGACTGACAGAGGGATAAATTTTATTTTTCCCGTAAGCCATTCCGAAAAAATATGCACAACAATCACAAATCCAAATACCGAGAAATAATAAAATGCCCAGTAACCAACCTGTATTATAAGGAGCAGTGATCAGTTTCGGAAATTCCCTAATTAAAACTAAAGCACCAATGCTTAACGCAGGATAAATAAAAGCACCTATTCCTAAATATAAATTTCTAATAAAATTTTTCTTATAAAAAAGCATTAAAATTATGGAATTTAACGAAAACAGAAAAAACATTAATAAAATAATATATTCCATTTTATTATAATAAAATGAAATAACGCCAAGCAAGGAAATAAAAATAATGCTAATTTTTAAAAATATGGATGGAAATTTTGTTAATTTTAATAATTCCCATAATGACAATCCAATAACAATAATAATAAACGCCAAATAATAAATTTTACCAACATAAACCAATAAAATTAATATTGGTATTGAAATTACAGAAACTAGAATTCTATTAATTAATTTTTTATTCATCTTCCCCTCTATCAGTTTTTTATCTTTTTAAATATTTTTATCGCATCTTCTGTATCATCATCATTTATATGAAGATGGAAAACAACTCTTATAATTGAATCACTAATTGGTAATGATTTTAACCCAAGCTTTTCTAATTTATTAACAACTTCTTCTGAATTGTGATCACTAACTTTTATCATCACAATATTGGATTGTACATTTTTTAAATTAATTTCAAATCCGTTAATTTTATTTACTTTTTCAGCAAAATATTTTGCATGACGATGATCGTCTTTCATTTTTGCTAAATTATTATCAAGTGCATAATCTACAGCGGCAGCTAACAAACCAATTTGTCGCATTCCGCCTCCAAGTTGTTTTCGTTTTCGTAATGCTTTTTCAATATGTCTTTTCGTCCCTAACAACATTGAACCAACTGGCGCTCCTAATCCCTTACTAAAACATACACTTATTGTATCAAAATACTTTCCATATTCTTCGAAACTAACTCCCGTGCTGATATGTGCATTCCAAATTCTCGCTCCGTCAAGATGCAAAGGAATCTTATATTTATCTGCAATATTTTTGATCTTTTTAATTTTTTCTAAAGAAAGGATTACACCACCGGCTTTATTATTTGTGTTTTCAACTTCAATTAAAGTAGTAGGTGCATGATGAATATTATCCCACTTTTGAATATTTTTCTCAAGAATTTTAGGATCTAAAATTTCATCTCCACAATCTAATGGATTAATCTGTACACCGGAAATCAATGACGGAGCACCGCTTTCATAAATATAAATATGAGCATCTTTATCACAAATTACTTCCGTTCCCGGTTGCGTATGAATTGCGATGGCAATTTGATTACTCATTGTACCACTCGGCATAAAAAGACCGGCTTCCTTTCCGAACATTTTAGCAACACGGTGCTGTAAATTATTTACAGTGATATCATCTCCCAAAACATCATCGCCAACGACTGCATTCGCTATTACTTTCCTCATTGCTTTTGTCGGTTGAGTAACGGTATCACTTCTTAAATCAATTATTTTCATTCTTTGTTCCTGTTCTAATTTTCTTATTTTTATTTAAAATTTCCCTCGCTTGGATCAAACCCTGCTTTTTCCCTGCATCTACCCACTGCGAATCGGAATGATCATAACTTTGTAACCAATAATCATTCGCTAAATTCAAGTATAATTCGATAATAGAAAATTTGTTTTTTTTCGGCATTAATTCAAAAATTTTCGGCTCAATAATATGAATCCCACTAAAAGCCGTCTGTTTAAAAAAAGCATCTGATTTTCTTACTAATTTTTCTTCACCATTTTTATCATTTCTCCAACCGACTAATTTATTATCTTCGTCAAATAACAAATATCTTGACGACTTTCGCTTTCGAGTAGCTAATGTCACTAACGCCTCTGAACTTTTATGAAATTCCATCATCTTACTTAAATTTATATCCGATACGATATCAACATTGAATAATAAAAATGGTTCATTGTCAAAGAACCAACTCACATTTTTTAAGCCACCACCGATATCTAGCAATCTTTTGCTCTCATCTGAAATAGTTACCTTTACAGAAAAATTATTATTATCAATGAAATTTTTTATTTTTTCTGCAAAATAATGAATATTAATTAAAACGTCATCAAAACCAAACTTTGCGACCGTATTTATTGCATTTTCCAAAAGAGTAATATTATTTACTTCAACCAATGCTTTTGGAATGTTATTTGTAATAGGTTTCAATCGAGTACCATAACCCGCTGCTAAAATCATTGCTTTCATATAATTATTAACTCTCGAGTTCTCTGTGATTTAAAATTATTGAAATGCCAAACTTATCTTCCAAATGCTTGAATAATTTTTCGGCACAATATACAGAACGATGTTGTCCACCAGTACAACCAAAATTAACCAATAGATCGGTAAAATTCCTGTTTAAATAATTTTCAACTGTTCTATCTACCATAACAAAAACATTTGTTAAAAAATCATTTATCACTGTTTTATTTTCCAAAAATTCTTGTACTCGTTTATCTTTACCGGTTAATGATTTATACTCATCAATTCTTCCGGGATTAAGAATACCTCTACAATCAAAAACAAATCCACCGCCATTGCCTTCCGCATCTCCTGGAATTCCCTTTTTGTATGCAAAACTATTAATACGAACTTTTAAATTATTCTTTTCTTTGCCAATTTTTCCCAACCATTTTGATCCTACAACATTATTCAACACATCTAATAACACCGGTATTTTAATTGGCAATTCAACATTATCTAAAATATATTTCATATTCTTTATTGCATAAGGAATACTCTTTAAAAAATGCTCTTTTCGTTCATAAAACCCTCTGAATCCATAAGCGCCCATCGCTTGCATTATCCTAATTAAAACATATCCATAATATTGCTGAATAAATTTCTGTTTATCAATTTTAATATAATTTTGTAATTCATCTATATAATGCTTCAATAATTGCTTGCGAATATGTTCGGGAATATTCGCTTTCGCATCATAGAGTAAAGATGCTACATCATATTGTAACGCTCCCTTTCTACCACCTTGGTAATCAATAAAATAAATATCTTTATCTTTTAACATAATATTTCGCGATTGAAAGTCCCGATATAAAAAGAAATTATTGTCAACATCTAATAAGTAATCACAAAACTTTTGGAAATCATCTTCTAACAATTGTTCGTCAAAAGATACTTTAGCTAATTTTAAAAAATAATATTTAAAATAATTCAAATCCCACATCATTGATTGGCGGTCAAATAAATCGCGAGGATAACATTTAGAATAATCGATTTTTCTATCAACATTGATCTGAATTTTCGGAAGGATCGTTAATACATTTTTATAAACATCAATTAATCCTTGCGGAAATATACCTTTTTGATACACATTAGATAAAAATCCGAAAAGGGTTACATCGCCCAAATCTTCTTCAAGATAAACATTTTTTTTCAAATCTGTTTGGTAAATTTTCGGAGCATTTAAACCATTTTCTAAAAAATGTTTTGTAAATTCAATAAAAGCAATGTTTTCTTTCTTATCGGAATTATAAACACCAATAGCTGAATTATTATCACTACGAATACGATAATATTCTCTATTAGAACCAGAACGAACTAAATTTGAAATATTTTTTACTTCTTCATTAAATTGCTTTTCATAAATTTTTATTAATATTTGTCTTGTTTCTTTATTCATTTAATTACCTATTTAGTGTTGTTAATTTATCTATCCTTATATATTATTTAATTTCAATATTTTTTTCTATCGTTTCAACCATGTTTCAGGATTTAAATTTTGTTTTGCATTCCAGATTTCAAAATGTAATAAATCGCCTTTTATAGATCCACTATCACTAACTTCCGCTATTGTTTGGCCGGATTTTACATAGTCATTTTCTTTTATTCTAATTCCATCAATATGAGAATATACTGTAAAAAAACCATTTTCATGAAAAATAATAACGGTATTCCCATATCCGCGCAACCAAGTAACTGATGTTACCATTCCATCCATTACAGATTTTACATCCGTACCTTTTCGTGCTTGAATATCAATACCGGGATTTTCTGTAACAGTGTTTAATTCCGGATGTACTTCTCTTCCAAATTTACTTATTACACGACCATAAACTGGCCAAGGTATTTGTCCTTTTGTATAACTTTTTTTTCTTCCCCTTGCCTCTAATTCTCTCTGCCTTTTTAATTCTGCTAAATATTTTTGTTTATTTTTTTGAATTTTACTTATCATACCCTTTATTTTCTGGAGCGACTCTTCTTTATTCTTTAACGATTCCATTAATGCCAATCGATTTTTCTTAACTTTCATTAAACTATTAGTGCGTTTGTTTTTCATTCTTTTGAGATTAATATCTTCATCCTTTAAATCATTTATAGTATTGACTATTTCTTTTTTCCCATCATAGATTTGAACTGTTTTATTTTCAATATCATTTATTAAAAATTTTATTTCATCGTATAATTTTTTATCTATTTCATTAATGATATTGAAATACTTTAAACGATAAAACAATTCATTCATATTATCCGAAATAAAAATATATGAATAAATGTCATCATTATAATCCATATAAAAGCGTCTAACTCTATTTTTATACCGTTCTTTCAAATTTTCTATTTGAATCATTTGATAACTTTTTTTTGATTCCAATGCCTTTAACTTACTCTTTTGTAATTCTAATTTTTCATTTTGAGTACTGATTTTTTTATTTGTTAAAGATATTTCACGTTCTGTCTGATTCAATTGCTCAAATAATGAACTCTCTGTCTGTCTTTTATTTTGGATATTTTGCCTTAATCGGCCAATCTCATTTTCAATATTTTGTAATTCTCTATTTCTATTTTTAATTTTACTGTCATAATCAGATATACTTTCACAAAGTATTAGGTGTGAAATAGATAATAAAATTATTCCTATTATTAATCGTAATAATTTCATGCCTAAATTTACTTGTTCATAATATAATATTCAAGAATTTTATCTTTTATTTTTATTTCACTCTTAAAGAAATATTCATAAATTACTTAAAAGTAAAATAAAAGAAATAATTATGAAAAATATAAAAAAAATCTAAAATGGAATTGTTAACATTTGCTCACAAATCAGAGTATAAAAATATTTTAAATTTTACAAGAGTTATCAAAACAGATAAAATTGATAAGAATATTGTGTTAATGGAATTGGAGTGTAAAAATAAAAAATTACACTTACTGCAAACTGGAATTGGAAGATATTCAACTGCCAAAGCATTAGATCATTATCTACAAAAACATACTCCAGAAATTATCTATAATTTTGGCACAGCAGGTGCATTAAATGATAATCTGAAAATATTAGAAATTGTTAAAGTGAAAAATGTGTTTCTTGAGAAAGAGCCAAAACCACTAACCGTCTCAATTTATAAAAATATTAATGGCAAAACCGTTAATTTGTTAACAGTTGCAAAACCAATAATTAATAGTGCGAAAAAAAATAAAATTAATACTCAAAATAAGTATGATGTTGCAGATATGGAGAGTTATTTTATTGCAGAAAAAGCAATTGAAAATAAAATACCTATTAATATTATTAAAATTATTTCTGATAATGCGAATGGTAATACTATCATTTCCTTTAAGAAAAATTTAAAAAAATGTTCAGAATTGCTCGGAAATATTATTAAAGATAACTGGTTATTACTATGAGATATAAGGTTGAGGTTGAGGTTAAGGTTGAGGTTGAGAAACAGATTCCTGCTTGTTTTATTTATGCATTTGTGGCAAAATAATAAATTATTTATTTATAAAACATTCCAATTGAATCTATTTTGATCCCACTATCGGGAAAGTCACTATTAGACAATTTATTAATTAATTTTATTGAATAATTTGATTTATCCATTACCGGAATTCCAGGGTAATTTTGCTTTATTGAAATAATTTTTCCCGATACAAATCTTCCATTTTTATCTAAATTCACTTTCAAAATTGCTGATTTTCCTAGATTATCATCAAGAACAAATCTTCTATATGTTGCAAAATTACCAAGTGAATATGCAATTAATCTATTTTTATATAATTCCATTCCTCTTAATACATGCGGTCCGTGTCCAAAAACAAGATCAGCTCCTGCATCAATCACAGCATGGGTAAATTTTCTTAAATTACCACGATTTTCTTCATGATAATATTCAGTAGTGTCAGGAACTCGAAAAGCATCCTTACCTTCAGCTCCTCCGTGAAAGGATACAATTATTACATCAAACTTCTTTGATAAATTCTGAATTATTTTTTTTGATTGGTCAATTTTTCTTAGATCATTAGAATGATCATAAGGACAAAAGGCAATGAAAACAATATTAATATCTGAAATTTCTACTTCTGCATAAGTTTTAGGTGGACCAGACCATCCAATATTCAATTTATCTAACACATCAATTGTAGATTTACGACCATAAATACCGAAATCATTAATATGATTATTTGCGATGGACATCAAATCAAATCCCGCTCTTTTTAATAAATCTCCATATTTCACGGGCATTCTAAATGCATAACAATTTTTACTACTATCACATTTGGTTGATTTTCCACTATCAGCTATACATCCTTCTAAATTCCCAATCGTAATATCACTACTTTCAAGAAAATTTGTTACATTTTTAAAAATATCTTTCCCATCATTGGGTGGTAAATAATCCTGTGGAAATGAAGTACCTAACATAATATCGCCAACACAACTAACAGTGAAAGTAAAACTGCTATCTGTAAATGAATTGTCTTTTTCTACAGCAAGTAATATTTGAAATAGTACAAAATTTAAAAGTAAAATAATTTTAATTAATTTTGTCATCATTGCCTATTTTTATAATTTATTTGTTAAAATAAAAAATGCTCGTAAAAATCTTCACAAGCATTAAAAACAATATTCATAAAGATTTAATTTATAGTTTTTTTCTAATCCACATATACTTTGATGGATTTACAGGTCGGTTACTATATCTTATTTCATAATGTAAATGTGGACCTGTTGATCTTCCAGTATTACCAATATACCCAATAAGATCGCCTCGTTTTACATTTTGGCCTTTTTTAGCTTTCATTTTACTCATATGACCAAAAATTGTACTATAACCAAAGCTATGATTGATTTTAATAGTATATCCATATCCTCCAATATATCTAGCATATTTTACTTTTCCGTCAGCCGTAGCATAAATTGGAGTACCAATTCTTGCTGCAAAATCAATTCCATCATGCATACTAATACGCCCTGTAAATGGATCTATTCTCTTTCCGTAAGGAGAAGAAATATAGGCATTATCTTTTAACGGAGCAATTGTCGGAGTAGCATCAAGCTTTTGTTTTTTCTCTTTTAATATTTCAGTAAGATTTTCGTAACTAATTACTTCAGATTGTATCTCTTTTGATATTTGAGTTAAGCTTTCATCGATCTTTGTCAATTGCGTCGATCTTTTTGAATTGTCATTATCAATATATAACTTTCTATTAACCCTACCACCTGTTCCTAATTCATTAATATTAATGTCGTTTTCAGGTAAATTTGAGTAAAGACGAATTGCTTTATCTTTTTCCATAATATTATTGATTGTTTTATTTAGTTCAGATACTTTTATTTGCATTAAATTTATCGACAATTCTAAATTGTCATTTTCTTTATATGCTATAGCAATTTTTTCTTGATAATAAAATTTCGAAAACATCTTTGATAATCCAAATACAGAAATAGATAATAACACAAAAATTACCATGAGAATACTAATAAAATGTTTCCAATTAAAATGCATTTCTTGCATCTCAGAACCATTTTCAACAAATAAGATATATTTTTTATTGCTCATTATTTTCCCTCATTTTACACTAATATCTATTCCAACAATATAACTTAGCAATATATTTTAACTTTGTCAAGTAATTTTTTAAATTCACAAATCATCGTATATATTCAGATATTGGAACAAATATTATACCATTTGAAATAATATCAGGTATTTTTTTCTGTAACATTAATAAAGTGTTTTTTCTTGCATGCCCTATTCCAATTGCTTTTCCATTTTTAATAGCTAACTGAACCAATTTATCTATTTGTTCGGAAATGTAATCTGGTCTATTTTCATTATCAATAAACATATCCCCTCTAGCAGTTGGAATATCATGTTTTTTCATAACTTTATATGCAATAGATCTTTTATATGTATAAGAATCAATGAATAATAATTCTTTGTTTACAATAACTTTAGCAACTTTATTCATTGTTTCTAAATCTGAAGTTGCTTTGGAACCCATATGATTATTAATACCAATTGCCTGTGGTAGCTCATTAATTGCTTTGTTTATTCTGTTTTCTATTTTGTTACTATTCATTCCAGTCATAATGATATACTGTTTTTCATCTCCTCTATAATTCAACGGCTCCATTGGTAAGTGAATTAATAAATCATGATTTAACTTATTTATTTTCCTTGCTACTGTTTTCGAAAATCGATGTCCTGGAATGACTGAAAAAGTTATTCCCTTTGGTAAATTGAAGAAACTATCAGACAAATCGTTATCAAAATAACCAAAATCGTCAATAATTAGAGCTATTTCCCCCTTAACTTTCAGTTTCTCAACTTTTTTAGATGTTTTTAATTTTATTATTACAAATGGTTTATTATTATCAAAAATTTTAATAATATATTGATTTTTATCTATCTGATTATATTTAATGATCAAATCAAATGAATTTAAATACTTTATTAATCGATGGATATCTTTAATTCTTGTAGAATCATTTTCATAAATATAGTTAAAATATTGCATATTATTGATACTATCTATTTGTGAACTTTGCAAGTCAAAATTAAATAATTTAGAATTAAGTAATGGAATAACTTTTTCAAAAACAAGAGATTTATAATCGATATTATTGTATTTTTTTTCAATTCTATTATTTATTCTATTAATTATCAAAAAAATAATCACTGCAAATATAATTAAAAAGAAAAACGAAATCTTTTTTACATCAGAAAAATTATTTTTAAAATATTTGATATACAATTTTATCTCTGTGTTATTTTAATAAGAGCTTGATTCATCACGCCATTTACATATTTGCCATTCATCATTTTTATTCTTAATAAAATCAAATTTCGCAGTTCCTTCAATTATTATTTCATAACCTAAATTTAATTCAAATGATTTTGAAATGTTCGCATTATTAGCTTCTTCAAAAATATCATCTTGCTGAGTTACTAAGGAATCTCCACTATAATATGAATAACTACTATCCAATGTAGAGTTCCAAGTTAAATCAATATGAGAAAAAGCTCTAAAAATTCTTCCCGTGGTGCGTAACTCTACTTCTCTTAGCCATGAATCATAGTGTCCGCTACCACCTTCATCATCTGCATTGTAATAAATAAAAACAAAATCACTATCTATTAAGTTTGAATATATTAAGCTATCACGATAAATATAAGCATAACGAAAATTTTCCAAAACATCTGTTGGTGTCTTCAAAACCCTGTTAAAAAGGGACTGACCATCTGCGAAATTCTCTAATTTTGGAGCAAAAATATTATTACAACCATTTATATTCAGTAATAATATTAAACAAAATAATAATATTTTAATTTCTCTTTTCATAGCAAAGTATTTAATAATACTCTTTTAAATCAGTCCAATTTGGAAATTCATCCGAAGTAGAAATATCTTCAAAAAAATAAATAACCCAATAATTCTGAGGATTTTTCATTAGCCATATATTTGCAGATCCAACAAATTTATTATTTAAATTATCAAGATTGTGATGTACTTTAATTTCATAGTTAATTTGATATTGAATTGAATCACCAATATTATTTATTTCCTCTTCTTTTAAAATACTAAATTCTAAAGTGGAATCAATCGGACAAGATGACAACATATTTTTAAAATAAGCAAGCTCTTCAGATCTTCCCCAGTTTTCAAATTTCTCAGGATAATCTACTGTTGCGGTTGGGACAAAAATGAATTCTTTACCATTATTCGTTGTTGAATCAGAGTAACATTTTATATAACTTTCATACTCTCTATATTGAAAAGCATTTATCATATTATTAAAAACAACACTTGATTCTGTTGGCATTTCCCAATGAGTATTAGATGGATCTATAGGTTTTTCACTATCTCTAAGTAATGAATCGCATGAAATCATCATTACTAATATCAAAAACAAAAATATTTTGAAAACATTCTTCATAAAACATTAAAATATCATTTTAGATATTTTTTTAAATCATTTACTTTATCGGTTTTTTCCCAAGAAAAATTTTCATTAATACGTCCAAAATGTCCATATGCCGCTGTTTTTATATATATCGGTTTTTTAAGATCAAGATATTCTATTATTTCGTGTGGTTTTAACGGGAATTCTTTTCTGACTATTTCTGATAACTTTTCATCATCAATTTTTCCTGTACCAAAGGTCTCTACAAACAATGATATCGGTTCTGCTTTACCTATAGAATATGCAACTTCAATTTCACATTTTTTTGCAATCCCGCTTGCTACAATATTTTTTGCAATATATCGCGCCATGTATGCTGCCGATCTGTCAACTTTAGATGGATCTTTACCTGAAAATGCTCCACCACCATGTCGAGAATATCCTCCATAAGTATCAACAATAATTTTCCTGCCAGTCAATCCAGCATCTGCAAGTGGTCCACCAACAACAAATCTGCCGGTTGCATTAATATATAATTCTGTATCTTTATCTATCCAATCGCCTAAAACTGGTTCAATTACAAATTTCTTTACATCTTCTCGCAAATCTTTCAATGAAATATACTTTTTATGATGAATTGCGATAACTACAGAACTAACTCGCTTTGGAATACCATTTTCATATTCCACAGTAACTTCTGATTTACCATCAGGTAACGCCCAATTAACTATTTTCTTTTTTCTTATTTCTGTTAATCTATATGACAATTTATGAGCAAGCATAATTGGCAATGGCATCAATTCTTTTGTTTCATCACAGGCAAACCCAAACATTATTCCTTGATCACCGGCTCCTTGTTCATGATCTGCCTTTTCATCTACTCCCTGTGAAATATCCGGTGATTGAGCATCAATAGAAACAACTACTGAACAATTTTCACTATTTAAGCCGGCGTCTCCATTATTATAACCTATTTCATTTAATGTCTTACGAACAATTTCATTGATCGGAACATAACATTTTGTAGTGATCTCGCCTACTACCATTATCATTCCTGTTGTAGCAAGTGTCTCACAAGCCACTCGTCCATTTGGATCTTTTGCCAAAATTGCATCTAAAACCGCATCGGAAATTTTATCACATACCTTATCGGGATGTCCTTCTGTTACTGATTCTGAAGTAAAATAATATTTGCTCATTCTTTACATTCTCCTTTCATTAATTGTTTACTTGATCTTAAATTATAGAATCATTTCCAATATTTAACGAAGTTAATTCTCCCTTAATTATTACCGATTCCCCAATAATTGAGTCAGTTATCAATTTATTGGATATTGTTGCATTTTTATTAATAATTGTATTTGAAATTATACTATTATCAATTTTAGTTTCATTTCCTAATGACACATTTGGACCAATAATGGAATCAGCAATTTTTACATTTTCACCAATAAATACATTATCTTTAATTATTGAATTTGGAAATTTTTTATTCGTCTTTTTGATTTTCGATAACAAATATTTGTTTGTGAATAATAATGTTTTTTTTGTACCACAATCATACCAATTGTCGATCTTTAATGCTTGAATTTTTTCACCATTATCTATCATTATTTGAAGAGCATCTGTTATTTGATATTCACCTCTTGTTTTGATATTATCACTTATTAATTTTTCTATTGCTAATTTTAAAATCCTTTGACTGCGAACCAAATAAATACCTGCAATAGCAAGATCGCTTTTAGGATCATCCGGTTTTTCAACCATTTTTGTAATATTATCTTCGGAATCTGTTTCCACAATGCCAAATCTTTGAGGATTGTCAACCTTCACCACTGCTAAAATATTTTCATCTTCCAAAACAAATTTTCTAAAGTCCGTTTCAATTATGGTATCACCCAATATTATCAATGCCGGTTCATCGCTATCATCTAATCCCTGCAATATTGCATGACCCAAACCTTTCATCTCCTTTTGGATAGGAAATTCACATTGAATTGAGTAATTTTCTTTAAAATAATCTTTAACTACTTGACCCATATATCCAACAATAATTGATAATTCTGTTATTCCAGCTTCAATCAATCTATCAACAATGTGACTAATGATCGGTTTTCCAGCAACATTCAACATTACTTTAGGATTTGTAAAGGTGTGTGGCCTTAATCTTGTCCCAACACCAGCAGCAGGAATTATTGCTTTCATATTTTTCTCCTATTATTTGTAGAGTGTTTATTCGTAGTCACCTTCAAATCTCTCATCATTCATTTTTGATATATTTTTCTTTTGCTTCATTTTATTTAATAATTTTTCTTGTAATTCTTGTGCAGAATCTTCACCATATAACTTCTGCAAATATCTTAACGCAATCGTCTCTATAATTACTGTAATATTTTTCCCGGGATAAATTGGTAACCTTATGAAAGGAACTTTAATGCCTAAAATATCACTATATTCATTCTGCAGTCCAAACCTTTCATATTCTTTATTAACATCCCAACGATGCAATTCAACATGTTGTTCAATCCTTTTCCTTGCTCTAACTGCTCTAATTCCATATGCTTTTCTTACATTAACTATTCCAAGTCCTCTGATTTCAAGCGTATTTTGTAACAACTCTTCTCCATATCCCATGATAATTCTATCATCTGTTTTTTCTATATTAACGACATCATCTGCAACCAATCTATGTCCACGCTCAACAAGGTCAAGGGCAATTTCACTTTTACCAATACCACTTTCCCCTGTAAGCAATATCCCGGCACCATAAACATCAACGAGCCCACCATGAATTACAGTTCGAGGAGCTAATTCCTTATATAGATATGAACCGACTAATTTCATAAAACGCATTATCTTCAAGTGAGTATTCATCACAGCAATATTGTATTTATCTGCAATTTCTATTATTATCGGAGGAATTTCATTTACTTCAATAAAAACTATACATGGAATATGAAAAGAAAACATTCTTTCAAAAATTGATTTAATAGCCATTGGAGAAATAGAAAACAAATATTTTAATTCTTTTTCACTTATTATCTGTATATTATTGGCAGAAAAATTCTCCCAATATCCTGTCAACTCCAATCCTGGAATATTTAATTTCGGAGAAGAAATAATGTTTTTCGCACCTGTAGGTTGATTTATGTATTTTAATTCCGTTATATTTTTTATATCATTATAAAATTTTTGAATATTTAATTTTTTACTCATGATTTACTGTCTTAATTTTTCTTTATATTTTTTTAGCTGTCTTACCATTTTTTCCATTGCCTCATCTATTGCCTTCGTTTCATCGTCTGCTTTTTGTTTTATAACTAATTGCTTCTTGGGGACATTAATAATTATCTCAACACTATATTGAGAATGTGTTTCTTTATCTAAAATCACATGTGTATCTATTGTTCTATCATAAATTTTTGATAACCGTTCCACCTCACCTTCAATATATTCTTTTAAATTCTTTGATAAATCGATATGTCTCGCAGTTATTTTAACTTCCATCTTCTCCTCCATATTTTTTTATTAATTTTTATTAACTTAGTCAATTTCATATTATTATAATATAATAATTATTATTCCATTAATCTCTATTTAATTTATTAATCTGCACGAGGATGTGCTTGTTTATAAGATTTTAATAGATGCTTCATTTTAATATGAGTGTAAATTTGGGTTGATGATAAACTCGAATGACCTAATAAAGCTCTCACCGATTCCAAATCTGCGCCATTATCCAATAATTGTGTAGCAAATGAATGACGTAACACATGTGGACTATTTTTTTTACTTCCTTTTGACACGACCTTTAAATATTTCTCTGTTCTATATTGAACCGAGCGATTTGTAATTCTTTTATTCCGAGATGAAATAAAAAGTGGACTTCCGTTTGTAAAATTACCATACTTTCCCCTTCTGAATATAAAATACTTTTCAACTGCTTCTATTGCATGTTTACCAAGCGGTAATACTCTTTCCTTATTCCCTTTGCCAATAACAGTCATCAATCCACTATGAAAGTCCAAATCATTAATATTTAGATTAACTAACTCGCTAAGTCGAATTCCTGAACTATAAAACACTTCAATGATTGCAAGATCTCGACTATGAATAAAATTATCAGCTTTATTTGTCTCAAAAATTTCCTTCGTCTGCTCTTCACTCAATCCGATTGGCAATGATTTTGATATTTTGGGCGATCTTATTGAATAACAAGGATTAACTTTTATCCATTCATTTTTTATAACAAATTTGAAAAATGATTTTAAAGTAGCTAATTTTCTCGCAATTGATCTCGGCGAATATTTTTTTTCCGACAACATTCCCAAAAAATGTCTAACAGTGAATTTATCAATATCTTTAAGAGATATTTTAGGTTTTGAAAAATATTCTACACAAAATGAATGAAATTGATTTAAATCTTCATTATAAGAATTTTGAGTATAAGGTGAATATTTCCTTACATTTTTTAAATATTTAATAAATTTTTCTTTTACTTTATTAAAATTCATTTGAATATTTTACAACTTTCCTAACAATTTTATTAAAATATTATCATCATCGTTAATATTAATATTTTTTTAAACCAAATTCAACTGTTTTCGTCCCTTTTCATAATTGAAATAGCAGTCATAATATCATCAGGAATTGGAGCTTCTAATTTCATTAATTCATTTGTTATTGGATGAGTAAATTCCATTTGATAACTATGTAACGCCTGTCTATGAATATTATCCATAACTTCAATTGCAATTCTTCTATGTCTCGGAATAAGTGTTTTAAAGCGTTTCATTTTGCCTCCATAATTGGTATCACCAAGAACAGGATGATTCATATTTGAAAAGTGGACACGAATTTGATGAGTTCTACCTGTAATGATCCGTATTTTCACTAAACTAATAAAATCATATTCTTCTAATACTTCATAGTGCGTTTCGGCATATTTGCTTTTGTTTTTTACATTATCTGAAACAACTGAAAATTTTTGTCTATTGGATCTACTTCTTCCAATATTTGTAATTATTTTTCCGGAACTATCTTTTAATTTTCCCCAAACTAAAGCAAGATAATATTTCTTTATTTCTCTTTTCTCAAATTTCTTCGCCATTAAATTATGAGCAATGTTATTCTTTGCAGCAATAATAATTCCAGAGGTATCTTTATCTAACCGATGAACAATTCCCGGTCGATATTCTCCACCTACATTAGATAAAGTGGTACAATGATGAGCCAACGCATTTGCCAAGGTTCCCGTACGATTTCCTATTCCGGGGTGAACAACTAAACCGGGAGGTTTGTTTATTACAATAAGATCATCGTCTTCATAAATAAAATCTAATGGAATATTCTCCGGCTCAACTTGCAATCTTTTTAATCGTGGAATATTAACAGTGATAACATCATCTTTTTTAATTTTTGTGGAAGCTTTTTTTATATACTCATCATTTCTTATAATTAAATTTCGTTCAATTAATTCCTGAATTTTTGTACGCGAAACACCGCTGATCTGCGAAGTAATAAACGCATCAATACGCATTATTTTTGCTTTTTTGGGCACTATTATCTTAAAAGTCTGAGTTTCTACTGTCTCTTGATAAAGCAGATTTTTTAAATTCATATATTTAAATAATTATAATATATTTTCTTTTCTTTCATTATTAAGTATTTTACAAAATTAATAATTTAAATTCAATATCTTTCTTTGGTTTTATAAAAATTGTAAGTTCACATAAAAAACCGTTAAAACGGTCAATATTTGAATTATTTAACCACTTTAATAGTTTCTTTAGTGGACTCAAAAAAAACACTTGATAAATAAATATCAAGCGTTCTCTTAAATAGATCAAACTAATTCTGAATGAAATATTTTTATTAATTATCTTCTATTTCTATCTCTGTCAAAACTTTTTCTTTTATTTTCAAACCCTTCCGGTTTTTCAGTTAATTGTTTAATGCTCAATTTTAACTTCCCTTGTGGGTTGATTTCAAATAATTTTACCTTTACTTTATCGCCAATTTTTAAAACATCCGTAACTTTTTCAACTCGTTCCCATTTTAATTCCGAAATATGAACTAATCCCTCAACACCAGGTAATATTTCCACGAAAGCACCAAAATCAAGTATATTTTTCACTTTGCCTTCATAAGTTTTCCCTACTTCAGGTTCTTCAATAATTGCTAATATAATATCTTCCGCTTCTTTTGCCGCTTTACTATCGTTAGAAAATATATTTACACTTCCTTCATTTTCATCTTGATCTATATCTATTTCAACACCGGTTTTTGCAACAATTTCCTTGATCATTTTACCGGATGGGCCAATAATAGCACCAATTTTATCTATAGGAACTTTAATTGATTTAATCCTTGGGGCATATTTATTTAATTCTTTTCTCGGTTCAGTCAATGTTTCTTTCATTTTATTTAGAATATGTAATCTTCCTTCACGAGCTTGATTTAGAGCTGCTTCCATTCTTTCAAAAGACAATCCTTTAATTTTTAAATCCATTTGGATCGCTGTAATTCCATCTTCTGTTCCCGTAACCTTAAAATCCATATCACCATAATGATCTTCTTCACCCAAAATATCGGATAATACTACAAAATTATCTCCATCAGTGACAAGACCCATTGCAATTCCACTTACCATTTTTTTAATATCTACACCGGCGTCCATTAAAGATAAACATCCACCACAAACCGACGCCATTGAAGAAGAACCATTTGATTCTAAAATATCACTTACAACACGAATTGTATATGGAAAATTTTCCTTTTGTGGAATCATATATTTCAATGCTCTTTCCGCTAAATTTCCATGTCCGATCTCTCTACGACTAACACTGAATCTCATTCTTGTTTCACCAGTTGCAAAAGGTGGAAAATTATATTGTAACATATATTGTTTATCTGTTAAGCCATCGATATTATCCAATAATTGTGTATTTTTGGTGGAACCTAAAGTTGTAACAACAAGTGCTTGTGTTTCACCACGAGTAAATAATGCAGAGCCATGTGTTCTCGGTAATAATGACACTTCAGAAGTTATTTTTCGTATTTCATCCGGTTTTCTACCATCAATCCTAATCTTTTCTTTTAATATCCTTCCTCTTACTTTTTCCTTAGTTCTGTCATTTACAATATTTTTTATTTCCGAACTTTTTTCTTCATAGTCGTCGCCATATTTCTCTTCCAACTCATCAAATATATTTTGAGTTAATTCGACACGTTCATTTTTATTGTCATTTTGAATTAATTTATCAATCTTGCCTTCAACAGTTTCAAGAACTTCTTTCTTTAACTCATCATCTTCTATGAGCTCAGGTTTTTCTCTTTTTTCAGGATTTATCTCTGCAATCAATTCTTCCTGCAAATCAATTGTATCAACAATAGAATTATGAGCTTTTTTCATTACCTCTATGAATTCTTTTTCTGTAATTTCTTTTGCTTCCCCTTCAACCATATTTATGGAATCACGAGATCCTGCAATTATCATTTCAACATCACCGGTTTCTATCTCATCAAACAAAGGATTTACGATCAATTCACCATTTTTTCTTCCAATTCTCACCGTAGAAACCGGACCATCAAATGGAATATTTGAAATAGATAATGCGGCCGTAGAAGCAATTGCTCCCAAAATATCAGGTTGATTTTCACCATCATAAGATAATACACTTACCATCACCTGAGTTTCATAATACCAATTTTTTGGTAAAAGTGGTCTTATTTGTCTATCTATTAACCTTGCACTTAAAACCTCTCTTTCCGAAGGTCTCCCTTCTCTTTTTATAAATCCACCGGGAATTTTTCCACCGGCATAAAATTTTTCTCTATAATCAACAGATAAAGGAACAAAATCAGCTCCTTCTCTCATTGTATTACCTGCAACTACAGTTGCCATTACTATTGTTTCACCTGATTGAGCAAGAATAGCACCATCTGCTTGTTTTGCCATTTTTCCAGTTTCAAGTGAAATCAATTTTCCATTAATCTCTTTTTGCTTTTTTATCAAAATTTCTCCTTTTTAAAGCATCCATAAAATCATTATTAAATAATTTTACTTATTCTATTTCCTTATACCTAATTTCTTAATTAATTCAGCGTATTCACTCTGTCCTTTTTTCTTCATCACATATTTCAATAATCTTTTCCTTTTACCAATCAAAATTGATAAAGCTCTACGATTATGATTATCTTTTTTATTAATTTTTAAATGTGCTGATAAATCTTTTATGCGTTGGGTTAACATCGCAATTTGAACTTCCGGACTACCGGTATCCCTATCTTTTTCCCCGTATTCTTTTACCATATCTTCTTTTTGACTTTTTGTTAATGTTGTCATTTGAACTCCTTTGTTTTCTTTTTTCCATAAAAAGTTTTTTGTATTTGAATATCAATACAATTTTAATTTCTTAATCTAAATTATTTTCTTTGAATAAAATATCTCTCACAATCACTTTTATCCTTTTTCAATTGTTCAATCAATTTTTCTTCATTTCCAAATTTCTTTTCGTTTCGTAACCAAGAATGAAATTTTATTTCAATTTCTTCACCACTAATATTTTTAATACTATCATCGATGATATGAATTTCAATTGATAGATCTTTATCATTAAATGTTGGACTATAACCGATATTGCACATTCCATTATATATATCATTATTTATTGATACTTCAACACAATATGCACCGATTTTTGGGATGACCTTTTTTGATGATATCGGTTTTAAATTTAATGTAGGAAAACCTAAATTCCTTCCTCTTTGTTTTCCGGAAATAATCTTACCTTTCATAGTATATTTTCTTCCGAGAATATAATTCACTTTATCTATTTCACCGGTGGCAAATAGGCGTCTTAGATTAGTACTACTTATATTATAATCATTATTTTTCAATTTTTCAACAACTTTTATTCCAAATCCGTGCTTTTTGCTTAATTCATTTAACAATGTTGCATTACCATCATTATTTTTCCCAAAAGTATGTGTAGAACCTAAAATAATTTTTTTAATATCAATATATTTCAACAATATTTTTTCAATAAAATCCTTTGAAGATACTTTTGAAAATTCCTTATTAAAATCTTGCACTACCAACAAATCTAATTTTGTATCAGAAAGTATTTTTTTCTTTTCATTTAATGTAGTAATTAGTTTTACATCATCTTTATTATTTCCAAAAAATTCTTTAGACGATGGATTAAAAGTTATTAAAATGCTTTTCACATTTAGTCGTTTTGACTCTTCTAATAAAGAATTAATAATTTCTTGGTGTCCCAAATGAATTCCATCAAAATTTCCAACAGTAACTACAGCTGCAACTTTATTTTTTAAATTATTTATATTTCTAATGATTTCCATTCTTCCGCAAACTCTTCTATTTGAAAACTATCATCTACTGAATATTCACCGATTTTACTTCTCAATAACTCCTTAGCATGTCCGTAACATCCCAATTTTTCGCCTATATCATTTGCCAAAACTCTAATATAAGTACCGGTTGAGCATTCGACTTTTAACTTTAAAATATTACCAAAATAACTTAAAATATCAATACTGTAAATGTTTATTTCTATTGGCTTTCTTTTCACTTCAATACCTTTTCTGGCATATTTGTATAATCTTTTTCCTTTAATTTTTTTAGCCGAATACATTGGTGGAATTTGTTTAATTTCACCTTTAAAAGAATCAATTACATTTTGTATTTGTATCATTGAATACTCTGGAATATCACTATTTTCCTTTATTACTTTACCCGTTCTGTCCATTGTATCTGTTGAACTTCCTAATGAAATGTCAACAATATATTCTTTCTTTGCATTTTTATAATTATCTAATTTCTTTGTATGTTTTCCAAAACCCAAAATTAATAATCCTGTAGCAAATGGATCCAAAGTACCAGCATGACCAACTTTTTTAAACTTTGTCATATTTCTCATTTTTTTAACAACATCAAATGAAGTCCAATCTTTCGGTTTATTTACCGGAATGGTCATACCAACGACTTTATTTGTTAATATCTCGCAATATTTCTTTAATTCTTTCTGCTTTTTTAAACGATTCATCTTTTTTAATTATTATTTCTGGAACATTTCTCAAAACTAAATTATCTGCTATTTCTTTTTTAATACGGTTTTTGTTCCTTATTATTGATTTCAAACACTCTTCTTGTTCAATATCCGTTTGTAAATTGAGGATACTTACATAAATTTTTGCATATCTCAAATCAGGTGAAATCTCAACTTTTGCCAAAGTAATAAACGATTTTTCACATTTGTTAAGTGTGTTTCTTGCAAAAAATTCACTAACAATATGTTTTATCTCTTCACTAACTTTTTTCTGTCTTATGCTCATATTTTATTTACTTTTTAATTTTCTCTTAACTGCCTTCTCAACAAAACATTCAATTATATCATCAATTTTTATATCCTTAAATCCGTCTATAATTATTCCGCATTCGTATCCTTCGGAAACTTCTTTTGCATCATTTTTAAATCTTTTTAAACTAGATAAATATCCTGAGAATATTTTATTTCCATCCCGTAAAATATTAATTTGAGCATTTTTAATCATCTTCCCTGAAATGACAGAACAACCTGCAATATCTCCAATACGAGAGATTTTAATAATATCACGCACTTCGGATTTTCCCACTTCCTGATGGAATCTTTCCGGTTCTAACATGCCTTCCAAAGCTAATCTAATTTCTTCAATAGCATCATAAATAATTGTATAATTTCTGATCTCAACATTTAATTCTTTTGCTAACTCATTTGCTTGAAAAGTAGCATTTACATGGAATCCAATTATAATTGCATTTGAAGCTGCTGCTAAATTAACATCAGTTTCTGTTATCATTCCGAGACCCTTATGAATAATTTTTACTGCAACTTCTTTTGTTGACAGTTTCATGAAAGAATCGGCAAATGCTTCAATTGATCCGTCTGCATCACCTTTAATAATTATCGCAAGTTCTCTTGTTTTCCCTTCAGCTATTTGTTTACCTATTTCATCAAGAGTTATTATTGATTGAGCTCGAA
>Ga0208902_1000374_pt1 | contig 24130 bp, 24 predicted proteins | sample AntAceMetag02UKH_FD_184767 | JGI IMG/M metagenome (GOLD analysis project Ga0208902, IMG submission 184767) | Saline lake microbial communities from Ace Lake, Antarctica - Antarctic Ace Lake Metagenome 02UKH (SPAdes) (version 2) | ecosystem: Environmental > Aquatic > Non-marine Saline and...
CACGTGCGTGTTTGAGACGTGCGCCCGTATACTTGCGGATTGATTTTCCTTGCCACTGCATTGGATAAACTCCTGAAACTTACGTGATTTTTGAAGAATCTTCAGAATGTATTCGTGGATTCTGCTTCACAAAGTGCTATAAATATTCTTTATAATGATATTTAACTGCACCTGTACTGGTGGAAAAAAGGGGACTTAACGGAGGATTTCATCGAGCAGTCCGTCAAGTCCGCTGCCCTTTTTGAGGTTTGTACGGAAGACAGGCATAGTTGGATTATAGCGATGAATATCCGCTTCCATCCGGTCTACATTACAACCGACCGCCTCAGCGAGGTCTGTTTTATTAATGACTGCAATCGAGCCCTCACGAAACATCATGGGGTGCTTGTTGACCACGTCATCACCTTCGGTTGTGGAAACGACAACGACCCGCTTCTCAGCACCGAGCAGGAAATCAGTGGGGCAGACCATATTGCCGACATTCTCAATAAACAGCAAATCAATCATGTCAAGGGGCAGATCTTTTATTGCGTGGCCAACCAGATGGGCGTCAAGGTGGCATTCCTTGCCGGTGTTGGCGTTTACTGCCGGGGCACCTGTGGCGACAATCCGCTGAAAATCATCGTCGCCATAGACATCTCCGGCAATTGCGCCTGCTGCAATCCCGCGCGTTTTCAGGAGTGGGACGAGCCTCTCGATAAGAGCTGTCTTCCCTGACCCGATTGCGCCGAGGAGATCGATGGCCCGCACCCCGTGCTCCTTTAAGTGTGAAAAATTCTCATAGGCAAGCTGATTGTTTGCATCGAAAATATCCTGTTCGATACTCACATCGATATGGTGCATAAGAACAGTATTGCCTGAGGATCGGTTTATAGCTTCACCTCACCAATCTGTAAAGCATGACAAAGGAGCGGCTTTTGTATCCATGCTACTTTGACGCCCGTCTCCGACGCAGTGAAGGACGGCGGGTTTGCATGTCGCTTGCTGTGGATCGTCCGGGCAACAAGGAGGTCTATAAGGCCGTGCGGCGTCTGGGTCTTGATGCAGCCTCAGAGACCGGTTCACACCCTGCTTTCTGGGCAAAGCATGACGGCCGGGTGCGTGTAACCTATGAAGGAAGCAAGGAAGAGCTCATCCGAAAGACCGCAGAACTGATGAAACCCTCAAAGTGACTATTTCATGTTTGATCTTCACACGCATACCATCCTCTCTGATGGGGAACTTCTGCCGATTGAGCTGGTTCGGCGGGTCTCCGTCCTTGGGGTAACGACTCTTGGGATCACTGACCATGCGGATGTTTCCAACTACCGTGAACTTATTGAGACAGTCGGTCGTCTTGAGCGGTCGGCTGAATACTACGGCGTTGAACTGCTGGTCGGCGTTGAGCTGACTCATGTGCCGCCCGAGGAGATTGCGTTCTATGCCGAGGCGGCAAAGGATGAGGGTGCTCGGGTAGTGGTGGTTCACGGTGAGACAACAACTGAGCCTGTTGCACCCGGCACAAACGCTGCCGCATGCCGCTGCTCCGCTGTTGACATACTTGCACATCCGGGTTTTGTGACAAAGGATGATGCCGAAGCCGCTGCCCTGTTCGGCGTTGCCCTTGAGATTACTGCCCGGTGTGGGCACAACCGGACAAATGGGTATGTGGTGAAGACCGCGCAGGAAGCTGGTGCGCGACTGGTTGTAAACTCAGATGCCCATGCCCCCCGGGATCTGATTTCGTATGATATTGGTATGACTATCGCACGTGGAGCGGGGCTTTCTGAGGAAGAGAGCGCAAGTATCTTATCTGATGACAATATGTTAGCAATCACCAGAGGGTAGTTACAATATAAGCATAATCTCAACCTTTAAATACTATTTCGAAGTAGTTATATAGATTACGAAGTGCCCCCGGGGAGCCGGGTCGCATGGGATTATTACTACGGGGTTTCCTTTTGAAATTAGTTGGTCAGGTAGAACATCATATTGGCAGGCGGACACTTGTCCTTCATGTAGACAAAGGTCAGCTTCCGTCCATTTCTGCTGAAGTCACCGATCGGCGCCTTCAGCCCATTGGAAAACTGGTAGAGATATTTGGTAACGTCCAGACACCCTATGCGACGGTTCTCTGTTATACTCCCCGCAAATTCGTACGCGGTGAAAAAGTCTACATAAAGTAGAATTTTAGCCGAAAACGTGCATGAAACGAGAGTTTCAGGCACTGTTTGATGAAAATGGGATACCATTTTCAGATTAACCAGGTGAGCAATCACATGCAGGAAATCGAGAAACTAAAACAACTGCGGACCCAGCGTGAACAGCTGAAAGGCCGCACTGTTGAAAAAGAAGTCGCTACCCGTGAAAACTCCAGCGACAAGGCGCAGAAGACGGAGTGCCCTGAGTGTGGCAGCCGTCAGCTGGTACACGACAATGAGCGAGCGGAGCTTGTCTGCCAGAACTGTGGTCTCGTATTAGACGATGATTTCATCGACCGTGGCCCTGAATGGCGTGCGTTCGACCATGACCAGCGGATGAAGCGGTCCCGTGTCGGTGCACCGATGACCTTTACGATCCACGATAAAGGTCTTTCGACGATGATTGACTGGAGAAACCGTGACAGTTACGGCCGGGCGATATCGTCAAAGAACCGTGCCCAGCTCTATCGTCTGCGGAAGTGGCAGCGGCGGATTCGTGTCTCAAACGCGACTGAAAGGAACCTTGCCTTTGCACTCTCTGAACTGGACCGGATGGCCTCAGCCCTTGGTCTGCCAAGAAACGTGCGTGAGACGGCAGCGGTTGTATACCGTGACGCAGTAGACAAGAATCTGATTCGTGGCCGTTCTATTGAAGGCGTCGCAGCAGCAGCACTCTATGCCGCCTGCCGAAAGTGTAATGTGCCCCGGACACTTGATGAGATTGCCGAGGTTTCCCGTGTCTCACGAAAAGAGATTGGGCGGACATACCGGTTTATCTCCCGTGAACTGGGATTAAAACTCCTGCCGACCTCACCGATCGATTACGTGCCACGGTTCTGCTCCGGCCTGAACCTGAAAGGTGAGGTGCAGTCCCGTGCAGTGGAGATCCTTCGCCAGGCGGGCGAGCGTGAACTGACCTCCGGGCGTGGCCCGACCGGTGTCGCAGCAGCAGCAATTTATATCTCTTCCATTCTGGGTGGTGAACGACGGACCCAGCGTGAAGTCGCAGAAGTAGCCGGTGTGACTGAAGTAACTATCCGGAACCGGTACAAAGAGCTTGCAGAGAAGCTCGATATTGAAATCATTCTTTAACCATACTTTTTTTGCACAGTTGTTTTTTCAAAGGGACGAGCTGTGCTACTGCTTTGGTACGGCTGAGACTCACATTTAGGTTTACCTAAACTTTATATGTGCAAAGGGTAAATTAGGTAAGCCTAACTATGACACACTCACTTGCAGAAATGCACCAGAATCAGGTTGCACGAATAACCGGACTTGCCAGAGGTCGTGAATTCCAGAGTAAGATGCGCTCGCTGGGAATCCGGGAGGGCAAAAACGTCAGGTTACTCAGCCGCCACCCGTTTCAGGGGCCGCTTGTCATCGAGATCGATGGCAGAGCGACGACAATCGGGCGGGGTATGGCCCATAATATCATAGTGGAATATCTCTGATGAAGCAGATCGTCCTCATGGGAAACCCCAATGTTGGGAAGAGTGTTGTTTTCTCACGCCTGACTGGTGCCGATGTCATATCATCGAACTATCCAGGGTCAACGGTGGATTACACCCGGGGACGGATGTGCCGTGGAGGCACGGTCGAAGAGATTATCGATGCACCGGGAACGTATTCCCTTACGCCTACCAACAAGGCTGAAGAAGTTGCAGCGAAGATGCTTGAGGAAGCAGATCTCATCGTCAATGTCATCGACGCTACAAATCTCGAACGAAACCTCTTCTTAACTCTTGAACTGATTGAGAGTGGCAAACCTATGGTTATCGCCCTGAATATGTGGGACGATGCAATGAAGCGGGGTATCACCATTGATTATGAACAACTGCAAAAGACCCTCGGTGTCCAAGTTGTTCCCACGACTGCCCTGAGTGGTGAAGGGATACACTGTCTCGTTGAAAGCTTTGAGCATGCCCGTGCAGACAGGCGGAGTCCAACCACAGAAGAGGACAAGTGGGTCACTATCGGTGCCATCACCAAAGAAATACAGCAGATTATTCGCCGCCATCCGACCCTGGCAGATCGTATTGCTTCTGCCTCTATCCGGCCCATGACCGGCGTGCCGGTTGCGATCGGCGTTCTGTTCCTTGCGTTCTGGGTCGTCAGGCTGATTGGAGAGAGTCTCATTGCATATGTGTTTGAACCTCTCTTTGAACTATATCGCCCTCTTGCGATGGCAATCTCGGACTGGCTGGGGCCGGGATTTCTCCAGGAACTTCTTATCGGGCAGCTTTTTGACGGCCAGATCGATTATGTCCAGTCCATGGGCCTTCTGACCACCGGCCTTTTTGTTCCGATTGGCATGGTTCTTCCCTATATTGTGGCCTTTTATCTGACGCTTGCAATTCTCGAGGATTCCGGCTACATGCCCCGTCTTGCGACGCTTACTGATACGTTCTTCCACCGGCTTGGGATGCATGGTCATGGTATCATTCCGCTCTTTCTGGGCCTGGGTTGCAACGTGCCGGGAGCTCTCGCTGTTCGTTGCATGGAGACACGGAAACAGCGGTTTATTTCAGCGACACTGCTTGCGATTGCCGTTCCGTGTATGGCTCAGATTGCTATGATTTTTGCGATACTTGGGCCGTATGGAATGAAATATATCCTGCTCGTTGTTGGAACACTGATCATAGTCTATATCGTTGCCGGGCTCCTGCTGAACCGTTTTGTCAAAGGAGAGAGTCCGGAGATCTGCCTTGAGATTCCGCCATACCGAATGCCACATGCCCGTACCGTTCTTAAGAAGACGTGGATGCGGGTCCGGGGCTTTTTGGGAGAGGCTATCCCCTATCTGTTTCTGGGCATACTGATCGTGAACATCCTCTATCTGGTGGGATTTCTTCAGTGGCTTGGGATGCTTCTTGCGCCGATTACGACCGGGCTGTTTGGCCTTCCGCAGGATGCGACGACAGCTCTTCTGATGGGATTTCTCAGAAAGGATCTGGCCGTCGGGATGCTCTTACCGCTGGGAATGACGGCGATACAACTGGTTATCGCTGTGACTGTGCTGACAATCTACTTCCCGTGCGTCGCAACCTTTGCGGTGCTGATCAGAGAACTGGGGCTGCGTGATATGGCTAAATCGGCTGCGCTGATGATCGCAACAGCGCTTATTGTCGGAACGTCTCTGAATCTGATATTAAACTAAGGGATGGACGACAATGAGAACAAAAACGATCGAAGAATATATTGAGGTAATTTATGACCTTCAGGAGAAGGATGGGCAGGCACTTACCGGTAGCATTGCCACGGAGATGAATGTCAAACCTCCGTCGGTTACGGAGATTCTAAAGAAACTGGAGCAGAAGGGTCTGATTTCCTATCAGGCTCACTGTGGGGCGACGCTGACTAAGAAAGGGGAAAAACTTGCTCAGGTTCTCTCAGAAAAGCACCGGGTGATTGCGGAGTTTCTGATCCTGATTGGTGTTGATGAACAACTGGCACAGACGGATGCCTGCCAGTTGGAACATCACGTTGGTGAACAGTCCGTTCAGATGATTGGTCAGTTCGTCAGGTTTCTTGTAGCAGGTGAAGATGGTGCATTGTTGCTCTCCCGGTTTGAACATTTCTGTGAGAATGAGAACATAAAATAATCGTCAGTTTCATTTTTTAACTATTGATTCGGGAAATTTATAAGGGTAGAAAGATAATGGTTAGTTGCTGACTTTGTCGTGGAGTTCAGCACAATATGTAAATGCAGAATCAATCTGGTTTCGATCGATCAATAAAATGTCTGTACTGTGTGTTTCGCATCCCCCTCTGCATTTACTCCCCTTTTGATTTTTTGATAACAATCTCAGGTTAACGTTGAAATGTCAGATTTACTTCCATCACAAACGTCGTCCTTATTGCTCTGTACCAACAAACGTCATAAGGCAACAACAAAAAAGGGCCTGTAGATCAGGGGAAGATCGTTACGTTCGCAACGTAAAGGCCGCGGGTTCAATTCCCGCCAGGTCCATCATTTTTTTGAGCTCTCTTTTTGTTATTTTCTGAAATTAAATTGGATGCTTTTGTTTGAAAATCTCTTAAAAAAATTAGAGATACATTTATGCTATATCCTCACTTCAAGTTGAATTATATTTTAAAGTCCTGAATTAATCTAAAGGATATATCAAGGAGATAAATGGATGGAAAATAATGAGATAGGTATTTTCGCTGTTGAATTTATTTTTGGAGCGTTCTTCATGCAAATATTCCAATTAATAATTCACTCGGCGATTGGCACATTGGATGCAAGTTCAGCAGCTCAAACATTATCAGGAGGTTGGCAAGAAGCATATGAAAACACAAAATCTTTTTTTACTGTTTCAATGGTGCTTCTTGATGTGGCAGGTGGGTTAGGATTTGTTGTGGCTCTAAATTCCATTTTTAACAGATAATGTCTAACTTAAATGACCCTAAATTCATTTTTTCGTCTCAAAAAAGTTGAGTATGGCACACCAAGGTGCTTATCTTCTGCTTTTGCCATTCCCGCTAGATTCATCATTTTGCTTAACCGGTTATTATTAGAACAAATCCGAGTTACCACGTATGCTGATAGCCATCACGCCTGAGGGTCATCCCATCAAGTGTCACACCCTCTCCTTTCAGCACTTCGCCGATCACGATCGCGTCAACCCCTTCTACTGGCAACACCTCAGGTGGGCAGGTAAAGAGCAGGCCAAAATCGCCACCACCATAGAGCGCAAAATCGCTGGCTTGTTGTGTGGGGAGTCCGGCAGGAAGTGGGATCTGCTCTGAGTAAACCGCCATACAGACATCATTGAGGTCTGCCAGATCCGCAAGTGAAAGAGCGAGTCCGTCTGAAACATCCATCATACAGGAGATGCCAGCCTGCGCTAAGCGCGAACTCTCTTCGACCTTAGGGCGGGGGGTTAGAAGGGAGCTTCGGTACTTTGTAAATCCGGCAAGCGCAGCCATCGCTTCACCGGGACGTCCCACGATAGCAATCAGATCGCCCACCTGTGCCCCGCTGCGTCGGACCGGCGTGCCGGTCACCGCAAAGCCAAAGCCAGTTGAGACGATGGTCAGTTCATCATGGTGGTCCAGATCACCGCCGACAAGACGTGCCCCGTAGGTTTTGCAGCAGGCATCGGCGCCCCGGATAATTCCTTCCAGGCAGTCGGGGTCCGAAAGACCCACCGCCAACACCACCGCTTCCGGTTTTGCCCCGCTGCCTGCCAGATCCGAGATCGTAACCGCCACACTCATCCAGCCAATCTCCTCGTTGCTCATTTCTTCAGGAAAGTCAGTCGTTCGGTGTAGCATATCCGTGCTGACTACCAGCGTGCCGCCTGCCCCACAGGGAATCGCCGCACAATCGTCAGCTACCGTTTCAGTCCCGATAATTTCAGCAATTTTTTTGACTAAAGCCCGATCATCCATGGCGTCGCACCTCCTGCTCCCGACTGTATCGATATTCTTTTACAATTGAGTCCAGCATCTCATGGCTCTTTGCCTGGAGATACGTAGCCTTCTGCTCTTCCCAGTCTTCAAGTGCTTGTTCCAGTGCAGTATGTTCAACGGTGCCAGTCTTCCCCCGCACCATCACATGGACTGCTGATGCCGGAAGGCAGGGAAAACCAAGCGTGAGGCAGGTCTGAACCAGATCAGGATCGTCGGTTCCGGTGACCAGCGTTTTTATCTCTTCACCAGCAAGGAATTCCACCGAACTCATCCCCCAACCGTCTGTTCTGGCGACATACACAACATCACCCTCGCCGATGCCAAGGTCGTTATCCAGCTCACGCAGGCTCTCGCGGGTGAGAGCAGGGGCGACTTTCACCGGCACAAAATCGCCGTCCATCTGGAGTGCTGAGAACCGCCTGAGCCGGTCGATCTGTTTCACCAGTTTCTTATTGGTCCGTTCAGTCTTACGCAGTTTCTTCTTCAGAGATTTAATCTTGCTCTCACGGTGTACAATGTCCGTAGACTGCCGCCGTTCCTGAGACGCCTGCGTTCGCTCTGAACTGATCCGTCCTTCCAGCCGGGCAATCTCATGGTCCTTCGCTGCCAGATTCTTTTCAAGTTCATGCACATGGAGTGTCAGCTTTTTGACCCGGCCATCAAGGCGAAGCATCCGGTCATCGGCCGGAGTAATTGGTCCAGCTGGTTCAGCATCATCTTCCCGTGCCTGAAATTTCTCCTCCGACCTGCCGGTAATCTGCTCAAGGGACTGACCGCGAATCAGGCCGGCCCGGATATCATCAAGGTTATAGCCCGCCGGGGCCCGTTTCACTGCATTTCTGAAATGGTTGTCGAAGTACCGGAACGCTTCCACTGCCGCAGCCAGACTGTCACGCTCGTGGTCGTTTGAGTAGGGAAAGTCACCGCAGAGTGTCGCCTTTTCCTCCTGTGTCTTATCCTCTTTTGGCGAGTAAGCCACCGCCTGAAAGAGCCGGCGTATCTTCTCGACCGAGGCGGGCATCTTTGCCACGTCAGAAGCGACGACGACAGGCTGACCCAGTGAGAGAATGTATTCGACCACATCTTTCAGTGACATCTGGCGGGAACTTTTCAGGTCCACGAGATTACCGTCAAGGTCCAGAGCGGCAAGTCCTATTGTGGTGCCGGGATCAACACCCAGAATCAGGGACTTCGCCTTTGCCTGCATCGGCTGATACCGAATACGGTCGAGACGTAATCCCTGTACGTTGACCTGTATGTCAGAACCTCGTGTATTCCGCACCGGGATGCCGCCACGGGGGGCGCAGACATGAAAAATCACCCGGCCTAGACCGCCAAAGGCTTTCTGCTCGTTTTTCTCGTAGCGCAGACCCGACTCCCGAAGCGTTCTCTCGATCTCCCGGCTTTTCAGCCGCACTTCGCCGTGAACTTTTCGGGCATAGCGGTTCTGACTCCATCCTCCTTTGCCCAGCGACCGGGATCGTGAGACGATGATATCAGAGCTGTCTTCAAAAGCAATCACCTCGCATCCGGCGCCGAGCTCGGCCAGATGAGCGATGGTTCGTGCCTCGGCAAACGGGTCGAATTTGTTGGAGCATTTCAGGTTGTACCGGGCTGCTACTACCTGTAAGCTGTCCTGTTTTTCGCCGCCGGTTACCTGTACAAGGCGTGTCTTTGGTGGAAGAAGATTTAGAAATCCGACGAGATCCTGCTGGGTGGTGGCAATCTCCTGAATACTGTCGACGGCGAGGATGTCAGGAGATTCGGATCTGATACGGCGAATCAGGCGATAGAAGGAGACCTGAGTCTCAAGAGTTTTCTCGCGATCTTCTCGTACGATAAGGGCATATTGGGGACGTCTGGACCGTGAACGTACCGATCCTTTGATGATGTCTATGCCGAATACTTTCAACCGACCACCAGCTCATATGCCTCTGTGTAGGGCAGAGCAACGCTGTATTTCTTTTCAAAGAAAGTAAGAATATTTTTGATGTCCCGTTCCAGAATTTCCGGAGCGCTGGGATGGTAGGGTGCAATCCACTGTGGCCAGTCGATAAGCGTCACGGTCTCACCGTCAGTCATAACATTAAACTCAGAAAGATCCCCATGTACATACCCAAGGGCATAGGCCTTGCCGGCCTCATGAAGTATGGCCTGTAAAATATAGTCCGGGTCGTCCACGGTGCAGGCCTTCAGGTCCATTCCCTGCACCTGTGACATAACGATGACATGGCGGTTGATGCCAACTGGGACGGGAACCGACACGCCGCCCTTGTGTAGCGTTGAAAGTGCCTCAAATTCCTGCTGTGCGGAGAGGGTAGAGACAAAGATCCAGGGGCAATGTTTCCATTCAGGAAGAAATCCCCGGTTTTTACGGATCGTATGGAAGGAGCGCTGCCCGACCCGGTGCATTTTCAGGACAACCGGCCCAAAGCCCAGTGCCTCATATACCTCACTCTCTTTGCCAACCCCGATAATCGTGCCCAGAGCTGATATGGTACCCTTTGATGAGAGGGAGTGCAGGGCAAGTGCGTCGTAGCCGGAAAAAACCAGCTGATAACCTTTGTAGGGGACGCTGCTACTCTTGACAAGGTTTTTTCCCTGTACCCTGCCGAGGCGGAAGAGCAGCTCTTTTTCTGAAAATTTGGTTTGTTCTCTGAGGAGATCCTCCGGTACCCACTGGTGCTGTTTCATGAGTCGTTCGATGGCAAGCAGCACACGGATGTCGTATTTATGGAGAGTCCGGATATCGTCGGCAGAGAGTGTCATGATTTCTATAGTACGTTTGTTCACATCGTGCTAAAGAACTATGATAGTAACTGATCGCGGAGCCTCCGGATTGTGCGTCCCGGCAACCGACAGACATTTGCCTTCGGCAACAAAAGATCTTGCACTGATAGAATACGCCAGATTGACGATACGAAAGCGTCAGGAAGGAAAAAAATGTCCACAGCAACCATCCCGTGTTCAAAATGCCGCCGCCCTGCGGTTATCTTCCAGCGCTATTCCGGACAGCATCTCTGCCGGGATCATTTTTTGCAGGATTTTACGGCCCGGGTCAAAAAAAGTATCCGACACCATCAGATGATCGAAGCAGGTGATACCATCGCGGTCGCGTACTCTGGTGGCAAGGATTCCGGTGCCCTGCTGCATTTTCTTTCAACAACATTTCAGGACCGCCGGGATCTCTCGTTTATGGCAATAACAATCGACGAAGGGATTGCCGGATACCGGGATCTGGCGGGACCACGGGCGTTTGCTGAGCATCTCGGTGTTGCGTGGCACACTGCCTCGTTTCAGGAGGCCTATGGCCTGACGATGGATGAGGTGGTATCGCGGAAAGGGGAATCCCGGTCCTGTTCCTTCTGTGGAGTGCTCAGGCGTCAGCTCCTCAATAAAACTGCACGGGATCTTGGGTGCACGAAGCTTGCCCTTGGGTTTAACCTTGATGACGAGGCGCAGTCTGTTTTAATGAACGTCCTACGGGGCGATGCAGCGGCCCTAACACGGACTGAGACGAACAAGGAAGGATTTTTGCCCCGCATTCGCCCATTTTCAGCGCTTCCTGAGCGGGAGGTGGCGCTCTATTCCTGGTACACCGTCGGGAGTTTTGCTGACGATCCCGGCTGTCCATATGCCCGGTCAGCGCTGCGGGGAGATGTGCGTTCTCTTCTGAATGAGTATGATTTTGGCCATCCGGCAACAAAATATGCCCTTATGGGACTGAAAGAGAAGCTCGCAGGCACGATGCCGCCATCAGGTTCGGCCACCAGACCCTGCCCGGAGTGTGGCGAACCCATGCACGAAACATGCCGGACCTGTGCCCTTTTGCGGGAGGTGCGTAGCCCATGAGCCGGAAGAATCTGCTCCATTTGTTTCTCTTCCCCGGCAACAAACGCCTGCGTCTCTATGTGCTCCTGCTGGTTGCCCAGGTTTTTATCTATACCCTGATCATTCACCTGCTGATCCCGGTGCTTGAGGGTGTGCAGATCACTCTACTGGATTCATTATTCTTTGTGCTTGAGACCATGACCACGGTGGGCTATGATTTGGTGCTCTTTTTCCCGATAGAAAACCCGCTGACAGTGGTGCTGGTCATTTTGATCATTGTAACCGGCGTTACAACGGTTCTGTTGATCATTCCGGCGGTTCTTGCTCCATATATCCAGGAGTATATCACCCCGGAGCCACCCACTGAGATTTCTGGCTCTCTCTCTGGTCATGTGGTGATTGTCGGCTACACAGAACTTACCGTGGCGCTGATCGAGAGCCTGATGATCACCGATCTGAAGGTGATTATGGTCGAGGGAGATAAAGCCAAAGCTCTTGCTGCGATGCAGCGGTTTCGCAGAAAAGTGCCGGTTATTTATGGTGATTTGAGCGGAAGTTCTGTCTGGAAAGAGGCAATGGTCGCCGAAGCTCAGCACATTATTATTGATCAGTATGAAGCTCCGTCTGCTACGATTATTCTGGGCATGAGAGATGCCACAACTGCCCCAATTCTCTCCGTGGTTGATGATTTGGCCTATAAACGGTATCTGCGCTATGCAGGGGCAACCAATGTGCTCTCGGCAAAATATTTTACGGGTCGGATTCTTGCCCGCCATGTCTTTGTGACACCGGATGCAGATACTGTCTATGAATTTATGCAGATGGTTCCGCTCCAGGGTGGTGACGCGGAGGAGCGTCTGCGGCTCATTAATGTCCCGGTGATGGAAGGTTGTGAGTGCATTGGAAAGAAAGTAAGTTCTCTGCAACTCCTTGAGAAGTACGGCATTGAGCTGATCTATCTCTGGAAGGAAGGGCACCTGATATCACCTGAAGATGATTCGATTCAGGTTGATGCTTCGACAATGCTCTTTTTGTTTGGCTCAGTAAAGTCTCTCCGGCACTTTTTTGAAGAGGAGATGGCAACTGAGGATGTTGGTGAGCGTTTTGCGGTGATTGCCGGGAATGGTGACGTCGGACGTGTTGCCTCAGGGGAGCTGGAGGCTTTTGGCGTTCCTTCGGTAACGGTTGATAAAAAACCGGAGACTGAAGCGATGGTTACAGGCGATGCCACGCAGGAATCGATATTAAAGGAGGCAGGTCTCATGGAGGCCCGTTTCTGTATCGTCTCTACCGGCAATGATATCGACAATATTTTCATTACGCTGATTGCCCGCAACCTCAATCCTGACCTGCGTATACTGGCACGAGCCAACGATTCTGAGGCTATAGATAAGCTTTACCGTGCCGGGGCGGATTATGTGGCGTTTTTGCCGACTCTTGGCGGGCAGATCATTGCCTCTATTGTGCTTGCTGAGACGGTTCAGGTGCTCATGAATCTCCCGGACGGCCGTATGGTCGTGCTCCGTCACCGGATAAAGGAAGGAGAGATCACCGTTGGAGAGATTGAAGAGGCGACCGAGGTTCGGATTGTGGGTATTCAGAGCCGTGATCACACCCGGGTCCGGCCGGGAAGTGATGAGCCGGTTGTGCAGGGCGACGGAGTAATTGCGGTGGGAACCCTCTCAACATTGAAGGACTTTGTCAGCAAACTCTGATATGATGAAGAGTGAACGTGATTGCGGATGTGGCACTGGCTGTGAGATTGAACGCATCGAGCAACTGATACGCCAGGTGTTCTGGTCCTCGGGTGCAAAGGGCATTGTGCTTGGGATCTCCGGCGGCGTGGACTCAGCCCTTGCGGCAGCACTATGCTGTGGAGCAGTGGGACCGGAGCATGTCATGGGCTTTTTGTTACCGGCCGCAGTGACCCGAAGTGAGGATACACAGGACGCTGAAGCATTGTGCACAACGCTTGGGATGGCCTGCAACGTTATCCCCATTGGTCCAATGCTTGAGAGTTTTCAAAACATGCCGGATTTTGAGGACTCCCCCTATCTTTCCGGCAACCTGATGGCAAGAATCCGGATGACGGCACTCTATTATCAGGCCAATCGCACTGATTCACTGGTCTGTGGGACATCGAACCGCAGTGAGTATATGATTGGGTATGCGACAAAATACGGCGATGATGCAGGCGATATCGAACCGCTCCTGTATCTCTATAAAGGCGATGTGTACCGGCTTGCTGAGGCAAAAGGTGTTCCTGCACCTATTCTAAAAAAAGCACCATCTGCGGGCCTCTGGCATGGCCAGAGTGATGAAAAAGAACTGGGACTATCCTATGATGTCATTGACGCAGCACTGCGTCGGTTTGAGGCAGAAGGCTGGACGGCGGAGAACGAAAATGAGGAGCGGGTGCTTCATCTGGTAAAAAAATCGATGCATAAACGGATGAGCCCCCCAAGTCTGCTCTGAAAGGAACGCATTAACGTTCACCTTCTTCTTCTGGCAGTGTGACCATATGAGATGCCTCGCCCGACATAATTCGCCTTGTTGCCACTCCCGCAGTTCTTTCTTCAGAAGAGTATAGAGGACACAATATTAATCGGGCTAAAAAGTATCAGGGGGTGAAGGGATTGGGGCAGTCTGCCGGGGTGTTGAGCCAGCCCATGACGGTCTCGTTGCTGATAAGATCGTAGATCTCCTCTCCCTGCACAATGGTTTGATAGGGGAGCTCGGCTGCCTCAAAGAAGCGTAGTTCCGGCAACGGGCCGTAGGCAGGATTTTTTTCCCAGACAGAGCCTTCACATTCATAATATGCTGCCCCGTGACGTTCTTCAAATGTTTCGTATTTGCTTGCAAAGGCGTCTGAGACCAGGTTCACCATCACCAGCTCATCAGATCCAGGATTGATGGTTACATGGCCGTATCCCGGAGGAATAAAAACCGATTCTCCGGCTTTTGCGTGCACGACAACCACATCTGAAAGATCTTCTTTTTGCAACAGATAGTGAGCTTCTCCTTCGAGCACCTGATAAAGTTCAGGATATCCTGCACCGTCCGGAGCATTTGGGTGATAATGGCCTTTGGTTTTGACATATTCACCGCAGAAAACACCCGGTGGAATAATGGTCATATCAAACCGAACATGCTGTGCTGCGAGATGGGCCTGATCAGTATCATCCCATGCAAGGTTTCGGTACATAAAATAGAGGGGGGTATCAGGGTCAACCTGACACTCTTGATCTTTGAGGGCTGACTGCATCTCCCCCGCCCGCCGGATAGAGGGGGCAGGGAGTAGTGGGGTCCATTTATTGCTCATTCTTCTTTTTTCGACTCTGGAACAGATAATACCCTGCCCCGAGAATCACAAAGATGATGATCGTGATGACGATCGGGTTGGTAAAGATACTGGCAGCTCCTGATTTCTTCTGTACATCCACCTTTACTTTCATGGTGTCGGAGATCTGGCTGTTATCCAGAGCATCGCGGTAACGGATCTCCGCATCCAGACCGTAGAGTTTCTCGGTTGCGTCACTGTCAACACTGACGTCAAACTTTGCGAGTTTTTCATCGCCGGGATTCATGTCACCTAAGTAAGCCGAGTCGTCATTGCTTGTGAAGGGGTCCACGGCACTGATCCGGGCCTGAGCATCATACACGGTTGCTGCGCCGGAGTTTTTGAAGACGACTTCCACAACTGCCTTGCCGCCGGGGGATACAATGGTGGGTTCTGAGACGACGGTGAAGTCAATCTTGCCGCCGACAGGGACGCCGATGGTTTCTGCGTCGCTGGAGGTCATGTCTCCTTCATAGTCCTCGTAGGTTACGGAAACATCGACCGGATAGGTGCCTGCTTCGGCATTGTTGTCCGCTGTTACCTTAAACTGAACTTCTTTCATGTCGCCGGGACCGAAGTCACCGATGAAAACGCTGCCGATTGTCGGCACGACGGGGCTTGCGTCGTTTTGTTTCAGAACAACCGTGGCCTTCTTTGCTTCGTCAGTACCGATGTTCGTCACTTTGAGGTTCAGATACCCTTCTGTTCCCACGTTCACTGCCTCAGCCTGCACATCGTCAACCTGGAGTGTTACATCGGGCCGGATGACAATCTCAAGAGGCAGGGCTTCGTTCTTGTCGTAGAAGCGGGTAACAATCGTGTCTGGGTCATATTGTGACACGTCAAAGAGCCACCGATAGCTGGCGTCCAGTGGCAGCGTGTAGGTGCCGGGCGGTGCATCCTTGTCAATTTTGACGGTGAATGTTGCTGTGGCAGTCTGTCCGCTTTCGATATCACCTACCATCTGAGGGCCGCTTTTAATAACAACCGGAGCGTCGCCGGGTTCAAGGGCAAGGGTGACCATCTTTGCTAATGTTGGCGTCTCGTCACGGGCAAGAATTGTCGAGCTTGAGAGTTTGACAGTGTTGATTCCCTGATTCTGAACCTTGACACTCAGACTGATATCCTCACCGGGTGAAAATTCGTTGGTGCCATCAACAACAGCCGTGAGTTCAACGGAACCATATAGGTATTTTGTATTCGATGTGGCCATAGACGGTGCCACACAGAGACATCCTGCTATAATGAGCAGGATAAGAGCGAGTGATAAACGTTTCATTAAGTACTCCTGTTGTTCTTCTCATAACAACATTTATTGTCAATAGATATATACTTTATAGAAGAATGCCTGAATCCATACCAACTGCCGGGGAGATCCAGCGGTATCTGAAGTCTCTGGGTATTACAAAATACGAAGCACTGGTCTATATCGCGCTCTTAAAAACGGGCAGTGCCCCCGCCTCCCGCCTTCATGAAGTATCCGGTGTGCCGCGTGCTTCGGTATATCCGGTTCTTGACCGGTTGCTCGAAAAAAATATGGCAACGGTCTCAAACACACAGCCAAAACTTTTCCGGCCGAATCCGCCAGACGAAGCTGTTGACGACCTCCTGCAGCAGGTCCAGAAAGATGCTGATCTTGCACGCTCTCTTCTGAATGACATCTACCACGAAGAGCCGGAACATGAGCCGATGAAAGAGCAGATCTGGAGCATCTATGGAGATGAGCAGATCAAAAAGAAGATCATTGACACCCTGAGTATGGCACAGGAGTCGGTCCGCTGCTTTACAACCTGGACGACAATTGCTGAGAATCTTCTGCCTATTTTTGATGAAATAAGTCAACGCGGCGTTGATGTAGTGCTGGTTACCAATGAATGGGATGAGAAGGTCCCTCAAAATGTAAAAGTGCTTGAGGTTCGCTCTAAGATAAAATCAGAATTTGACATGTCCTCTGATCTGGCTGGTATTTTTATCATAGATAACCGGATTGTGCTTTGTATCATCGGGACTCCTGACGGCGAACCAACGGCTCTCTATTCGGAAAGCAGAGGTTTTCTTAATTTTTATCAACAGTATTTTGCGTTTCTTTCCACCCATCTCACCGGCGCTATGCCGGAAAAACTTTAATTGCATATCTCTTTTTTTTGCCACCGGATTGTATTTTTGATGTGGTTCTGGCAAAACCCCTGCGTTCTGAAGAGAAAGGTTGTAGTAGGTATCCTGCCAATAGAGAATTAATGATCCGGGAGAATGCACGGGATATTGTTGCGCAGATCCTTGTAGTTGCGGGATATGAGGTTGAGGAAAACGATCAAACCGACCTTTCTGCGTTTCAGGGAGATGACTGTATTGTTGTGGTCTGCTCAGACGATGTGAGTGAGACGGAAGCGTTTGTACGGAAAAAATATACAGTCAAAACTTCAGCAGGGGACTCGGTTGAGTGTGTAAAGCTGCTGGTTTCCATGCATCCTCCGCAGGAATTACATAACAGTGTGTGCTGGGGGCAGTCAGAGATCTGTGAGTGGGCCGGTAAGGCAGCACTGGCGAAAATGCTTGGGAAAACTCTTGACCTGCGCCCCGCCCTGACAGCAGAAAAACCCCGGGATAGTGGGGTGAAGCCTTCAATGCAGATTTCCCTTGATCAGGGCTCTATGCTGCCCCATGTACCTCTTCAGGTTACCTCTGCGCAGGCCTGTCAGCTTGCAGGAAGCGAAGGTGACACCATCTGCCGGTTCCTGCCGTTCTGGAAATATACATACATTAGCACCGGAGAAAAATGGCTGAAGAAGAATCACCTTTCCTTTGAGGCAGAAGGCTGTGGTTCTATCAATGCAATAACCGGTGATAAGCATGAGGCAAGTCTCTCTGAGTATGTAACCGCGCCAGTACCTGCTGACGCAAGCGTGTTAAAACCGAAGATGAAGAAAGAGGAGGCCGAGCAGGTTATCAGGGGAGAAGTGAAGGAAGAGCTGACGAGGAAAGTACGCCTGAGTGAGAGTGAGGGCGATGCCATATTTTACCAGGATGTAGATGTCGGACCTGATGACAAGGATATCGCCGTTGAGGCAACGCTTGTCTATGTTCCCATCTGGAAAGTGAAAGGGAGCCGTTTTGTCACGGAGATTAATGCATTTACCGGAGAGATTCTCGAAGAACCGATGGACGATGGGGTTGAGGTTTTCTAGGCAATGATTACTGTTGTCGGTGGTGGTCCGGCAGGGCGTCTGGCTGCGGTGCGTCTTGCCGGAGCCGGCGAGGAAGTAATCCTTGTCGACCGACGAAGTGCGACCGGCGGTCAGTGCCTGCATCACGGATGTATGCTGGTCTGTGCGTTAAACGACTGTGCCCGGACGATTGCTCAGGCAGGGCGTTTGACATCACTTGGTGTTCTCGACAGCTCTCCACATCTTTGCCTTCGTGCCTTGTGGGAAGAGACCGGAAAGATTCAGACAACAATCGCTCAGATTCTGGATAAAGAAACCCGGGAAGCTGGCGTCGAATTGTTAACGGGCGCAGAAGCAGTCATTACTGAGAAGGGGATAACGATTGATGGCAGGTCGCACCCAACAGACAAAATACTCATTGCTACGGGTTCGCACCCGTTTGTGCCGGATATTTCCGGAATAGATCTTCCGTCTGTTTTCACACCGTACACCATCCAGACGATGCAGTGTCTTCCAAAGGAATTGATCATCGTTGGCGGCGGGGTCATCGCTGCTGAGTATGCATATATTTTCTCATCGTTTGGGGTGAATGTCAGGATACTCTGCCGCAGTGGATTTTTAAAAGAGTTTGACCCGGTGCTACAACGGGCGGCTCGGCGGGATCTGGCGCAGGTAACAATTCATGAGGGTGTTTTAGTTGAGGGTATTTCTGAAGACTCTGCATCCGGCCTGCTGAACGTGCAGGCAGGGGGGAACATATTTTCCGCAGACGCTGTGTTCCTTGCGACGGGTCTGGTTCCGAATACCTCAGCAATTGAAGGGTTCGCCAGAGAGCGTCATGGTGGGATCGCTGTTGATGCCGCGATGAGAACGAGTGTCCCGAATATTTTTGCAGCTGGTGATGTGACCGGCCCTCCCTATCTGACGCCGGTTGCACGGCGGGAAGGGCGTATCGCGGCCGATGCAATACTGGGTCAGCCAGTTCCTGTTATGCCGAAATATATTCCCCAGTGCATCAAGATGGGATATGATCATGCATTCTGTGGGAGAGCGGATGCTTTGGATGAGGAACTTGTTTTTCCGTCTCCGGCCGGTTCAGGATCGTTCTGGTCAGTGCCTGAACGGTTCACGGGTTTTTCAAAGATTACCTATGATGGAACAGGCGCGGTGACATCTGCCTATGCCGGCGCACCGGGTTCTTCCCTCTTTCTTGCCTATGTTTCGCACCTGATGGAGCATGGCAGTAATATGGGTTCATTTGAGGACTTCATGGAAATTCATCCGTCAACCGATGCGATTTATGGCATGATTCGGTATGCTGAGGATCTGAGAAGCGAAAAAAAATAGAACGATTTTGATTCTGAATTTATTGTTCTTCTCTCACTTTTTTCTGTGTGTGATTACCAATAGACCGATGACAAACGCTCCGAGACAGCCCAGTACTGAGAGCGGTGTCGCGGTTGGTGCCTGCGTGGGCAGTTCAGTTACCGGCGGAGCGGTTTTATCCGGTGTTGGCAGTACAGTTTCTGCCGGAACGGTTGTCGGCAATTCTGTAGGAACGGGCGTCGGTGCGGTGGTCGGCAGCACTGTTGGTTCCTGAGTTGGCTCCGGTGTTGCCGTTGCGGTCGCTGTTCCGTCCCCGATATTTGCTCTGCCACCGTAGTTTATTGAAATCTCGTTGGATTTGGCAGCATAATTTTTGAAACCTGATGGGGCGCTCCATTCAGCCTGGAAGGTATAAATGCCCTGATCTTTGAATGTGAGGGTCACTGCGCCCGGTTTTCCTGGATCGTTCGTGTAAAACTGTGCTGAATCAATCCTCATTCTGGCGAGATTAGTGCCGCCAATATTTGTTGTCTGAGCTCCTCCGGGCATTGTCAGCAGGATATCAATCGTTGTAGGCCAGGTCGTTGCATCATGATACCAGCTCCCTACCTGTGGAGAAGTCACTTTAAATGCGATGCTGGTCCCGTCAGGAATGGAAAGACCGGTTACTGAGTCAGCCTGATTGCTTGCAAGTACCGCCTCGATGGAGACTTCAGGATAGTAGATCATCACTGAATTGGTATTGCCGTCGGTGGGATTCCATGCCCAGACTGTCATGGGAACTGAATTCTTTGGGACAAGAACATCCATGATTGTGAAATCCGTGTCATCAGAGACAGGGATCTGGTTCTTAGGTGCTTTTGATCTGTCGTCATCTAAATACTGGCGAAGCTCTGTAATCGGGTTGTTGGTTGTCTGGTTCCGTAAATCAGTCATATTCAGTCCGGTCTCATATACAAAGATGACGTCGTTTGGCTGAATATCGTTAATCGCTGGGCTGCGGGCCGCTGCAGGGGCGCTGCAGGCACCGATGGTGAGGGCAACAACAAGCCCCAGAAGCAGAAGTGTCTTGAGAATTCGCATACTCTTCCTTTATTCCCCTGCCATGAATTAAGGTTTTGTGGCAGGGTAGCAAAGGGGTGAATTGACCCCGGCGGAAGAAGAGCTATTATGCCTTCATATCACTAATTTAGTATCAGATACCAGCACGACGAAGCGTATGGAGTCATGTGTATTCTATGGCAATATTTGACAATATTATCGGGAAGGGAAAGGGGCCAAACCCTATGTACGAGAAAGGTGTGCTCCACCTTGAGGCTGGAAAATACGCTGAAGCAGCATCGGCATTCGTGAAAGCCCGGGAAGTCGAGCCGGGACGGGCTGAGATTGCCTATCTTCTGGGGCGGGCTCTTGCCTATGTGGGACGCTATCAGGAGGCGACTGAGGCCTATATCCGGGCGCAGGAACTGACCCCCTTTGATATCCAGATTCTTCATGCCGGTGCGGCGGCCTTCACCCGACTGGGCGAGTATGCCCTTGCGGTGAATTGGTATGACCTCATTCTGGAACAGGAAAATGATTTACAGGCACTCTTTCTGCGGGGAGAATGTATGGAGCTTTCTGGTAATTTCGCTGGTGCCAAAGAATCGTATCTGCGTATCCTTGAGCGAAACCCTGAGGATCTGGTCACCTGGGAGCGAACCGGCAGTGTGCTTTCACGGCTTGGGGAGGATGAAGCGGCAGCCGAATGTTACGAACGTCTCTTAAAGGGAGATCCGGAGAATCTCATCTATCTGAAGAGCGCGGCATATGCTCATGAAAAGGGGGGCAACTATGCCCGGGCAGCAGAACAGTTCAGGAAAGCAACAGACGGTGATCCAACAGATTTTCCGGCATACTACCATCTTGCCGCTGTTTATGAGGAACTCGGACAGTATGGAACCGCTGCTGAAATATATGAACAGATTACAACCGCAGAGCCAGAGGATGCCATGGCTGGCTATAACCGGGCCCGCGACCTGATCCTGCAGGGAGCCTTTGGCGATGCCGTCCGAATTCTGGAGACGGTGGTCAAGAAGATGCCGGAATCCGTGCAGGTCTGGTTCCTTCTGGGTGTGGCCCGTGAGCAGAGCGGGGAGTTTGGAAGAGCCATCGAAGCCTTTGACCAGATGCTCCGTCTTGATGATGGAAATACGAACGCCTGGTATCACCGAAGCACCTGTCTGATAGAGGAAGGACGGTATAACGAAGCTCTCAACAGTCTTGGGAAAGTTCTTAAAAGCGATACAGACGGGTCAGTTTCCTGGATCAACAACGATGTTGAAATGAGCCTTTTTGAGCGTGAACAGTCAGGAGCACCACGTTCTGCCCGGACTATGGATGTGGATGTGAGAGAAGCGGCAATCCGTGAGATGCAGGGCGTCTGCCTGATGCAGCTTGGCCACTACCATGAAGCGGTTGGTTGTTTCATGGCAGTCGTGGAGCATACGCCTGAGAATATCTATGTCTGGCGTTCACTTGCGAAGGCGCAGATGCATGGCGGAGATTTTGCTTCAGCCCTTGAATCGCAAAAACACGTTCTCACTGTTATCCCTGATGACATAACGATACTTGCTCAGAGAGGACTCGCCTATCAGAATCTTGGATCGTATGAAAAGGCTATTGAGTGCTTTGAGGCGGTTTTGGAGAAAAATCCTGAAGATGCCGGCATTCGACAGGCGCAGGCAACTGTTTATACATCTCTTGGAAAGTTTGAGGAGGCACTGGTGTGTTATGACGCTATTCTGTCCCGGTCCGGTGGTGATGTTGGCACGCAAAAGAAGAAGGCTGAGATTCTGCATCTTATGGGTAACCACGAGAAGGCTCTTGACGCGGTCAATGAAGTCATCGCACGAAAACCTGAGGATGCTGGGGCCCGCCGGATTGCTGCCGAGATACTGACTGACCTTGGGCTCTATGATGATGCTTTGCACTGCACAGATGATATTCTCCGGCTGGTGCCTGATGATGTAAGCCTGCTTGAACTCCGGGCTGATCTGTTGCAGCGCACTGGTGATGTGAAAGGAGCAATTGCTGTGTACCGGCAGATCCTTTCACTCCAGCCAAATCGTCCGGGTATTGCCCTGGCCCTTGGTCATGCCTCGGCGGATCTGGGCATGACTGAAGAGGCATTGCAGGCCTTTGAGCAGGTGACAGGAATCGATCCTGAAAATCCGCAGGCCTGGGCGGAGATGGCCCGTGCACTCGCTGTGATGGGCGAATACGAGGGCGCAGTCCGGTGCTTTGAAACCTCACTTACTAAACGTCCGGGAGATGCGGACGTTCTCTTTGAGTTGGCCCGTGCTCTTCTGGATGCTGGCAAGTATCCCCGTGCGGTGGAGGCCTTTGATCAGGTAATTGTGATGAAACCCGATCTTCTCCCGGCTCTGAAAGGACGTGCAAAGGCGCTGCAGCTCTCAGGCCGGTGTGCCGATGCAGCCGGAGCCTTTGCTGAGTATCTGGAGCATGCTCCTGAGGATGCCCGGACCCGGATACTTCTGGGTGAGGTCTATGAGAAGGATGCAAAGTATGACGCTGCGGTCACGGAATATCAGGCGGCCCTTGAGGAGAATCCCAAAGATATCGGAACCTGGAAACGACTGACTGCCGCACTCCTGCATGGTGGACGGTATGAAGAGGCACTCCGCTGCACTGATACAATTTCCGGGATTGATGCTGACGATCCGCAGATCGCACAAAAGCGTGGTGAGATCATGATGCGCCTTGGAAAGTATGAGCTGGCAGCCGATGCCTTTGAAGCCTGTGTTCACCGCGACCCGGCAGATCCGGTGCTCCGGGTGCTTCTTGGTGATGCCCTGATGAAATCCCAGCGCTATGGTGAGGCCGTCAACCAGTATGCCTCGGCACTGGAGGCAGACCCACATGACATTGAGAGCCTTTATGCAAAGACCCAGGCCCAGATGCTTGCCGGGAACTATCGTGATGCTTTGAAATCGGCTGACAAACTCATCGACCTGAAGGCCGAGAATAAAAGTTATCACCTGATGAAGGCCGATCTGCTACGCAAATCCGGGCGGTTTGAAGATGCTCTGGATGCGTATGAAGAGGCACTGCAGCGGGATCAGAAGGACATCTCACTCTGGACGGCACGCGGAACCCTGCTGGATGTGATGGGAAGGTACAACGAAGCCGGGAAATCCTTCGAACATGCGATTGGTCTTGGGGATGCGGGCCCGAATGTCCTGTATGGCAAAGGGGTAGCTCTCCTGCATCTTGGAAAGTACGAACCTGCAATTGCTGCTTTTGACGAGGCACTGGACCATGCCCCTGATCAGAACGGGATTCTCGCTATGAAGGGTCGGGCGCTTGCTCTGATGGGTAACTATTCCGAAGCTGCGACCTGTTTTTCAAAAATGTCAGAAAATGAGTGAGAGTCAGAATTGCTCTCATTTTCATATTTTATTTTTAATGCTGTGTCTCGCTGAGAATCTTTTTGAGTACTGATTTTATTTCCCGGAGTTCTTCAATCACAGCTTCGTCGTTTGTTGCTGGACTGGCAGTTCTCTGGGATTGGGGGACATCTGCTCCGGTTACTGCCGCAACTGGGCCGTCGCCACGTACAAAGTCCATGATCATAGCCCGCAATGGCTCAGGATCCTCAATGCCTTCCAGGCGTATCTCAGCCGTTTTCTGTCCCGAATATCCGGAGGTCTGCACTTTTAGGCTGGATATCTTAAAGATCCGTATCAGGGGGCCCTGTACAACCTAACTTTGCCAGTCACAAGAAATAAACATGTTCTTAGCCATGTTTGGATTGATCAAAATGCAAACAAAACTAAGAACACATAACGTTGAGCCGAATCAAAATATAT
>Ga0208902_1000379_pt1 | contig 23789 bp, 18 predicted proteins | sample AntAceMetag02UKH_FD_184767 | JGI IMG/M metagenome (GOLD analysis project Ga0208902, IMG submission 184767) | Saline lake microbial communities from Ace Lake, Antarctica - Antarctic Ace Lake Metagenome 02UKH (SPAdes) (version 2) | ecosystem: Environmental > Aquatic > Non-marine Saline and...
GTGGTACTAGCTGAGTATTTTGCGGTAAATAAATCAGGAATTTCTGTAGTCGGAGCACCAAAAACAATTGACGGCGACTTGAAAAATGAAGCTATAGAGGTCTCTTTTGGATTTGATACTGCGACTAAAACTTATTCAGAGCTTATTGGGAATATAGCACGAGATGCAAATTCTGCGAAAAAATATTGGCACTTTATTAAACTGATGGGGCGAAGTGCTTCACATATTGCTCTTGAATGTGCACTTCAGACACGACCGAATATTGCATTGATTTCTGAAGAGATAGAAGAGAATCAAACTACGCTTAAAGAGATAGTTGAAGATATTGCAAAAATAGTTGCTGAAAGAAGCAGCCAAGGTAATGACTTTGGTTTGGCTCTTGTACCGGAAGGTCTTATAGAGTTTATTCCTGAGATGAAAATCCTGATTTCAGAATTAAACGATCTTATGGCTGAACACTCTGCTCATTTCAGTACACTGAGCACATTTGAGGCACAATCTGAGTGGGTAAATACCAATCTCACCAAGGATTCTTCATATGCTTTTTCCTCACTCCCCAATAACATTCAGAGACAACTTCTGATGGATAGAGATCCTCATGGAAATGTTCAGGTATCAAGAATTGAAACTGAAAAATTATTAATTGAAATGGTTGAAAATAGACTTAAAGAGTGGAAAAATGATGGAAAATTCAGTGGGAAATTCAGTGCACAGCATCATTTCTTCGGGTATGAAGGAAGATGTGCTTTCCCATCAAATTTTGATGCAGATTACTGTTACTCTTTGGGATATAACGCTTTTATGCTTATAGCTTCAGGAATTACAGGATATATATCCTCCATATCAAATCTTTCCGCACCTGCAGAGGAGTGGAAGGCCGGAGGAATACCGGTGACAATGATGATGAATCTTGAGCAGCGGCATGGAAGTATGAAACCAGTTATCAGGAAAGCTCTGGTTGAACTTGACGGAAAACCTTTCAAAGAGTTTGCCGAAAACAGAAAAACCTGGGCATTGGAAACCAGTTATACCTTTCCCGGAGCAATACAATATTATGGTCCCATAGAAGTTTGTGACCAACCAACTATTACTCTATCGCTAGAACAGCAGGGAAAATAATCCAATGACACTTGCGAACCGAATTGGGAATGTTATCATAAAAGGTCTTATGCGTATGTCCTGCAAACTTGATATAAAAGAGCTTCAGAAGGTACCGAAGAGTGGCCCCATGATAGTATTGGCAAATCATATATCTTTTATGGAAGCCCCCATATTGTACCTTTTTATGCAGCCCCGAAGAACTATTGCATTAGGAAAAGCTGAATTATGGAATTCTACTGCTACAAGAACTTTGATGAACTGGTGGGAATGCATTCCGGTCAGACGTGGAGAAATAGACATGAAATCCATTAAAGAGTGCTTCTCAGTACTTGATAAGGGTGATTTTCTTTGTATTGCTCCGGAAGGAACCAGAAGCCCTGAGGGGACACTAAACCGCGGCCAGGCAGGAACCTCTTTTATCGCAATTAAACAACAGGTTCCCATGCTTCCGGTAATGCATATTGGATTGGAAAATTTCTCAAAAAATATTAAGAAACTAAAGCGTACTCCTGTTAAAATACGTGTAGGAAAACCTTTTACCCTTGTTTTGGAAAAAAAACGGTTTAATAGTGATGAACGTCAGGAAATTACTGATGAGATCATGCGCAGAATGGCAGTACTTCTACCAGTGGAAAACCAAGGGTACTACTCTAACACCCTTCATCTTCCCTGGAAATATACAAAGGAACAGGAATACGTATAAATTTGGCTTAAAATAGATCCAGAAAAAACGAGGAGCTGCCCGGAATTTTCATTCAGGAACAGCTCCTTGTCTTCGTATAGCTAATATTTTACCATCGACCTACAGCCGAGCAGTAAAAATTTGCCTAATTTCATTAACTGACAGATTAACTGGTGTTTTTTTCAAATCAGTTTTTTCTGCTAGTATCAAAAGTTCTTCTTTAGTAAAACCATAAACCCGTAAACAGGGCAATTTCAGAACCTCCTGCCAACTAAACAATGTATCAAGTAATAAGGTTACACCGTATTTGACGTTTTTATATTTTTTGTCAATGTTAAGTAAATATCCAGCCTTACTATACTTCAACAATGCCGGGTTATTTTCATCAAAGTCTCCAATCAGCCTATCTGTTATTGTTTTTGTAGATTCAGCCAGCAGTGTGCCGCAGACAACTCCATGAGGTATAGGCCGAATACAGCCAAGTACCCCGGCTGCACCATGAATAACCCCTAGATTGGCATTTGCAAGGGTTATTCCTGAAAGATATGCCGCATAAGCCATTTCACTTCTGGCTTGAATATTTTGACCATTTTCACAAACAGGCAGTAAAGATTTCCCAACACGAATAAGTCCATCTTCTGCCAGGGCATCAGTAAAAGGGTTGCTAAGGGTAGAAACATACGATTCAAGCAGTTGGGTAACAGCATCCAGCCCTGAAGAAGCCGTTATCTCTTGTGGACAGGTTTGTATAAGGTTTGCATCAAGAATGGCAAGGTCCGGAACATAATTATCATGTCTAAGGGATTTTTTAAATCCTCCATCCCCCTCTCTCACCCGGCTTATTACCGCATTTTTTGTTGCCTCTGAGCCTGTTCCGGAAGTAGTTGGTATCGTAACAAGACCCAATCTCTCTGCTTCAGGATTTTTCGTGCCAACTCCTTCAAGATAGTCATACACACTTACAGATTCTGTTGATCCTGCACCTGCTCTGCGAACTACCGGGATCATGGCTGCAACAGCTTTCGCTGTATCCATAACACTCCCGCCTCCAATTCCTATTACACAGTCAAAAGGTTCGAAAGCAGCTGAGTATGTGATTGAATCAATTAATTCCGGAGAAGGTTCACCGGAGATAATAAATCTTTTATAGGTAATTCCCTGTGTACTCAAAAGATCAAATAACTCATCTCTGAAAAGAGAGTTATCAAACGATTTTCCGCCTGTACAGAGTATTACTGATATAAATCTACGGCCAATGAGCCATTCCGTCACTCTTTTTAAAGATCCTGGTCCCTGAATCAGTTGTGGAATTGCTGCGATAGACATCGCTTTTAAAGGTGAAAATGTTGTTGTATGTGAAATCATAAATTATAAAACCACACCTTCTATTTTTCGATCATCAGGATCTCTGTTCTGCCGAAAAAGAGTGGCAATATTGCCGATAAGCGAGATTAAATCTGCATCTACTGCTTCAATAAGCAGCATGGTTAATTCCTTTTTAGAGGATTTAAAATCAATAAATTTAATTTTAATAAGCTCGTGAGAGGTAAGAGCCTGATTTACAGCTTCCTCAACACTGGCATTAATTCCGTTTTTTCCTACCATTACGACAGGTTTCAGCTCATGTGCGAGCTTTCGGAGATAATTTCTTGTTGAACTAATCATCTATTTATCACTATATTCCTTTATGACTTCAAATCTTTTTATTTTCTTGGTAGAAGTCATTGGCATTGGTTTATCTACAACCGTTACCTGTGTTATATGTTTATACCCAGTCATCCGACGATTAACTTCGTATACAATCCCATCCATTCTCTTCTGAATTACTTCTGCAGCACCGGCTTCATCAGTATTCTCTTTTACTTTATTCACATAAGTTTCTGTTGGAAAAATCATTGCCCGAATTCCTTCAGACTTTGTTTTTTTATCAATCAGATATCCGATAACCAAAATTTGTTCAATTTCATCGAACAACTGGAATTCATCCTCAATTTCTTCAGGAAAAACATTTTTTCCACCCTCGGTTACAATTAAGGACTTTGTACGCCCGGTAAGATATACATAATTTTCACTATCTATAAAACCGGCATCACCAGTCATTAACCATCCATCCTCGGTAAAAATAGCATCAGTAGCTTCCTTGTTTTTATAGTACCCCTGCATAACCATAGGTCCTTTTACCAGGATTTCTCCAATCCCCTTCTCATCAGGATTAAGAAGCTTCATAGTTGTCTGTGGAAGAATTTTACCTACAGACGCTTCCTTATATGCATAAATCGGGTTCAATGTAATAATTGGGGAAGTTTCAGTCAACCCGTATCCCTGCACAAAATCAATTCCCAATTGATTAAAAAGTTTGAAAGTGGATGCGGGAAGAGGGCCGCCTCCGCTAATACAAATCCTGTTTGTATCGAGTGACAATTTGGCCAAAAGGCCTCCAAACATTTTTTTTCCGGGGTTCACCCCAAAAAATTTTTTAATAAATCCGCTTATAGACATAAGAAAACGGATAATCCCATATATCACAATACCTTTCTCTTTAATACCGTTCAGCAACCCTTTCAGTAGTTTATTAAAAAGCATTGGGACACCAAGAAACATGGTTACCTTAGCCTGTTTTAATTCCAGAAGTATCTGCTTTACAATTAATTTTTTCCCGAAAACAATTTCAGCTCCAACTGAAAGTGCTTCAAAAAATACTGCCAGCATAGTGTAAGAGTGATGAATGGGAAGCAGTGCATAAAAAACATCGCTGGGATAGAGGTTCATAAGCCCCTGCCCGAGAAAACAGTCTGCTACCATATTCCGGTGAGTAAGCATAACTCCTTTTGGATTTCCTGTTGTTCCCGATGTAAACAGAATTACAGCAAACTCCTCCTCTTTGGGCATCTTCCGATCAACAAATTCAGGTTCCTGAATATTGAGTATATAATTATCCTTTGCGGGAGAAAGTGAAATTTTTTCAGTCAGTCCAGCTTTCCCATCAGCATCCTGAAGATCAAACCTTTCCTCATCAACAAAAAGGATTGATACACCAGAAAACTTCATTAAGCTATCTATTTCCTCAACTTTTAACTGGTAGTCCAGAGGAATTACTATTCCCCCCGCATAGAGTATTGCAAGATATGCAATCGCCCATTCGGGGCTATTCTTCCCTGTGACAGCTACCTTGTCTCCGTGCTTTAGCCCTTTTTTTACCAGATAATTAGAAACTTCAATGATTTTCTGCTGTGCCTCTTTATAGGTAAAGAACAGCTCTTCGGGTGAATAAGCAGTAAAACATTTATTATCAGGATATTCTGATACTGTAATATTAAACATCTCTGTAATAGTAGGCCATTCCCCCTGAAAATACTCTTCCTTATATTTCTGCAGCTTTAACCAGGGTTTATCATTATGCTTTACTTTCATAATCCGCTCCTTTTTTAAACATTCATTAATCAATCTTTTCATAACATCAAGCAATTTCTTTAATTACCATAATAATAATGGCCTCTATCAGCATATATAACTCTACTTTATATTGAGTTGGTTCGCAAGAGAAATTGTTCAGCATATGATAAAGGTTGTACAGATTCTCTCGTACCAAAGCCCCCAAAAAGCTCTGTCATGGAAATATCAACCTCCGGATACCCATAATGTAAGGCCGGGTCAATAAGTACCCGCTCACCGCTCTTTGAATTAAAAGATTGCTGTCTACAGATCAACGGATCGGGAACATCACAACTTTTTGCCGATCCTCTCGCTTGTTTGAGAATAAACTGATTTTTGAAATAATCCAGATTGACCAGAAAGGCCAGTTTATACTAAAGTACGGCTAATGAAATTTACAAATGTCGATACTGCTTTTACCTATTTTGAATCATTCACTAATCTCGCTAAAAAAACACACTATACCGTAAGAATGTACCGGCTCGATAGGATGGTTGCATTACTTGATCATTTTCAACATCCCGAGCACAGTTTTAAAGCAATACATATTGCAGGATCAAAAGGAAAAGGATCAACAGGTGTTTTCATCAGTGCAGGACTCTCTGCCAAAGGCTATAGAACAGGACTGTATGTATCACCCCATGTAAGTACCTACCGTGAACGTTTCACTGTCGACGGTCAGTTTGTTTCCGATGAAATACTGGTTAAAACAATAAATTATATGATAGAACATCTGGAAACGTTCACCTTCTCCGAGGAAAAAGGTTACATTAACCCTACTACTTTTGAACTGCTGACCCTTCTCTCATTTTTATTATTTAAAGAGTCTCATTGTGACTGGGCAGTAATTGAAACCGGGTTGGGCGGAAGACTGGATGCTACCAATATTATTCAGCCAAAACTCTCTGTGATTACCTCTATTGAGCTGGAGCATACCGCAATCCTTGGTAATACTATTGAGAAAATTGCCGGAGAAAAAGCAGGTATTATAAAGTACCGGACTCCTGTTGTAATAGGAAATCTAAAAAATGGTGCTGAGAATATTATCAAACAGATAGCTAAAGATTTAGATGCCGATATACACTCCCTTAAGGATGAACTAGATTCAATATCTACAAAAACTCTCTTTAATGGTGAAATATGCACTATCTCATGGAAGCATAAAAAACCTTTACAGCTTTCACTACAATTACGCGGCAATTTTCAAGCTGAGAATGCAGCCCTTGCTCTTCTCTCTCTTGAAGCAGTAGGAGAATACGCCGACAACATAACAGTAAAAGCACTTGAAAAAGCATTTATACCAGGCAGGATGGAGCTTCTGCAGAAAAATCCCCCTGTTTTTATCGATGGAGCACATACTGAGCAGTCAATTATTAAACTATATGATTCATTTAGACAAATATTCCCCAACAAAGAGGGACTGCTTATATTTGGTGCGGTTCTCGGGAAAAACCACGAACTTATGGCGGATTACTCAATCAGATGCTTTAAAAAAATAATAATTTCGACACCCGGCAACTTTAAAGAGAGTGATCCGGATGCTCTATATGCACTCTTTCTCAGAAAAAAAAGTGAACTAAATCTGGATTGTAATATTACCTTGGTAAAAGAACCTGCAGCTGCACTTACTCTTGCACTGAAAGAAAATTCAGACTCAAAACTCAATAATACACCGATTCTTGTTTCAGGTTCTTTTTATATGGCTGCAGAAATACGGGGCTTGTATCGGGAACTGTAGAACTAACCGTTTTTTATAACAATAACAACATAAGATTATTCAATATAGAATGAAAATATAATTTTTTTGCAACATTCTGCAACTTTAGATTTGACCGTTTCATGAACTTAAGGTACTATAAGTTTCCGAAATGTTTTGGTAAAAAATAGTATCGGTTCTGCTTTTACAGCTATCTTTTTATTAATTCTTCTCTATATAGGAGGTCGTATGACTACAAGTGAACTTAAAAAAATGGATCGGGCACATGTAATCTATTCCTGGAAAGCCCAGGGTTCAGTTAACCCTATTATGATGGATAGGGCTGATGGTATCTACCAATGGGATACAGATGGAAAAAGGTATATCGATTTCTGCTCAGGCTTATTGAACATAAATATTGGCCACAGCAATAAACATGTTCTTGACGCAATGAAAAAGCAGATGGATAAGCTATGCTATGTGGGGACGATGTTCGGCACCGAACCAAAAGCAAAATTAGCAAAAATGATTTCCGAAGTAACTCCCGGCGATCTGGATTATACTTTTTTTGCCAATGGCGGGGCTGAGGCCATTGAAAATGCTATTAAAGCGGTAAGGCTTGCGACAGGAAGACATAAAATATACTCAAGATGGAGAAGCTATCATGGGGCTACTGCTGGTGCCATAACCCTTACCGGAGATCCACGAAGATGGGCTGCTGAACCGGGAATACCCGGAGTCGTTAAATTTTTTGGCCCCTATCCGTATCATGATCCATTTGGTTCAACCTCTGAAGAAGAGTGCGGCAGAAGAAGTCTTGAGGTATTAAAGACTCAGATTATGCTGGATGGTCCGCATACTATTGCCGCTATATTCATGGAACCAATTGTGGGAACAAATGGTATAATTATTCCTACAAAAGAGTATATGCAGGGAGTTCGTCAGCTCTGTGATGAAAATGGAATAATGCTCGTTATCGATGAGACAATGAGTGGCTGGGGTCGTGCAGGAAAATGGTTTGCTATCGAGAACTTCGATGTAATACCTGATATTATCACCACTGCCAAAGGCCTTACTTCTGGATATGTACAGTTAGGGGCAATGATATGGAATAAAAAACTCTGGGATCATTTTTATGACCACCCATTTGTCGGAGGCCTGACCTATGGCGGACATGCTCTTGCCTGTGCAACCGGTATAGCAAATATTGAGGTTTACAAAAAGGAAAACCTGATCGAGAAATCGGCAGTTAACGGTGAATATTTGAATAAAAAACTTCTCGAACTTAAAGAGAAACACCCATCGATAGGTGATGTTCGATGCAAGGGTCTTTGGTCTTGTTTGGAACTTACTTCAAACCAGGAAACAAGAGCTCCTCTGGCAGGATTTAGTGACTCCATACAGAATGTATCCGGACTAATTATAAAAAGGCTTGCAGAGTTGGGACTCACCCTCTTTGCTAAGTGGGATTTTATTTTTATTGCTCCTCCGCTTATTATTACCCAGGAGCAAATTGATGAAGCAATTGAAAAATTAGATGATGCGCTTCTTATTACCGATGCGCTAATAAAAAAATAAAGGAAAAACAGATGGCAGATAATTTACAGGAAATGTTAAAGAAAGCACGTGCAGCTCAAAAAGTTGTTGAATACTGGTCACAGGAACAGGTTGATGAAATGGTTGCTGCTGCGGGTTGGGAAGTGTATAAGAAAGAGAATGCAGCAGCCTGTGCCAAGCTTGCAACTGAAGAGACCGGTATGGGGATCTATGAGAATAAACTGCTGAAGCACATAAAGAAAACTCTTGGGACTCTCAGGGATCTGGATGGAGTAAAAACGGTTGGTGTTATTGAAGAAGATAAAGAGAAAGGGCTCATCAGAATTGCAAAACCTGTAGGCGTTATAGGTGCATTGACACCCTGTACAAATCCTACATCTACTCCTCCGGGAAATGGGCTGCCCATTCTCAAGACCAGAAATGCAGTTATTTTTGCACCGCATCCTCGTTCAAAAAGATGTACAGCTCTAGCCTGTGAGTTTATGCGTAAAGGGCTTGAAAAAGTTGGAGCTCCTGTCGATCTCATTCAGTGCATAACAGAACCTTCTGTTGAGCTCACACAGGAACTAATGAAAGAGGTGGATCTCATAGTAGCAACCGGTGGTGCCGGTATGGTTAAAGCCGCTTACTCAGCAGGAAAACCAGCCTATGGTGTAGGAGCTGGAAATGCAGTCATGATAGTTGATGAAACAGCAGATCTTGCTGATGCCGCAAAAAAAATATATTTAGGAAAAACATTCGACAATGCTACTTCCTGTTCTTCAGAAAATTCTGTAGTAATCCAAAAAACTGTATGGGATGAAGTTATTGAAAACCTTAAATCTCATGGCGGATATCTTTGTAATGCTGATGAAAAAGAGAAGCTTCGTGCTGCAATGTGGCCTGATGGTGTTCATCTAAATAAAGATATTGTTGCTCAGGATGCACTGAAAATTGCTGGTATAGCTGAGCTTGATGTTCCTGAATCAACAACTATACTGATGGTTTTAGGAGAAAAGATTGGTCCTGAAGATATGTTCTCCTCGGAAAAACTTTCACCGGTCATGACCCTATGGCAATTTGATGAATTTCCTGAAGCAATTGAGTATGTTGAGAAGATTACCGAATTTTGCGGATATGGACACTCCTGCGGAATACACACCACAAGTGACGAACGAATGCTGGAGCTTGCAAACAAGGTAAAGGTTAGTAGAATCATGGTTCGACAACCTCAAAGTTATGGCAATAGCGGTAACTATGACAATGGAATGCCATTTTCAATGACGCTTGGCTGCGGTTCATGGGGCGGAAATATCACTTCAGAAAATATTACCTGGAAACATTTCCTCAATAATACTTGGGTCTCACAACCCATTGAACCAGTGGTACCCAATGAAGACAAATTGTTCGGAGCACACTGGGAAAAATACGGTCAATGAGTGAAATGAAAAAGTAAGAAACTTTTTCATTTCACTTTTTAAGTTTTTGGTATATTTATTGACATGTTAGCTATTGTAGTTTAGGGTTTCACAAATGAATATAATAATTCTTGGATCCGGAAAAGTTGGATTTCATCTTGCCAGACAACTAATCAATGAAGATAAACAAGTAACAATCATAGAAAAAAATCCTCTTCGTGCAAAACAGGTTAGTAATCAACTGGATTGCATGGTAATTAATGATGAAGGAAATAATCTTGATGTTCTTTATCAGGCAGGACTTGAAAAAGCAGACTTTTTTATTAGTGTTACAGAATCTGATGAATTAAATATGATCGCCTGCGGCCTGGCTGCTTCAAATGCAAAGAATATATTTACTATAGCCAGAGTTCGAAATATAGATTACAGCCACAATCAATTAAGCTCAAATACGGTATTCGGAATCAATCATATTATCAATCCTGAGATTGAGGCAGCAAAAATCATTGCAATGTCTGTCGAACATGGTGCAATTAGTAATGTTATGTTATTCGACAATACAGATTTACAGATGAGAAACCTCACTATACCAACTGGTTCTGATCTTATCGGCAAAAACCTTCATCAGGTAAATGAAGCAATTGAAGCCACATTTCTGGTTCCAATTTTATTACGTGAAGATACACATCTTATACCCTCCGGCGACACGGTGTTCGAGGGAAATGAACTGTTATATGTAATTGCTACTGAAGAGGACTTTAAAGTAATTTTGAAATTTTTTAACAAACCGATAATTTCGTTAAAAGATGTTGCAATAATAGGTTGTGGAAAGCTTGGCTGCTATGTTGCTGATTATCTGGGATATTATAAAGAAGAAGAGACAAAGTTTATTGGGAGAATAATGAAACGATTCTCCAAAGATCGGGTTAAGAAACTGCACCTTATTGATAGTGACTATGAGAGGTGTCAATATTTAACCGAGCATTATCCCCAGGCAATGGTAACTCATGCAGATATTACACAGGAAGAAATCTGGGAAGAAAAACTGCTGAAAGATTATGATCTGGTTATTTCTACAACAGGAAACCAGGAACTTAATCTCATTACCGGTATGTATGCAAAGAAAGAGGGTGCTGCCAGAACAATATCACTCGTTGAAACAATAGCATATCGACGAATATCAGAAAGTCTTGGGATAGATGTTTCAGTCAGTATTAATGATGTACTGGTAAATACTATACTAAAAGTAATTCGTAAAGGAAACATTAAAAGTATTTATAATATATCAGGGAGTCCTTTTGAGATAATTGAGTTTGAGATATCTCCGGCGTCACCACTTTGTAATAAATTAATAAAAAATATTAAGTTACCAAAAGAGACTTTAATAATACTGATTTCAAGAGAAGAAATGAACATTATTCCTCGTGGGAATTTAACCATAGAGCCGAAAGATCATATGGTTGTAATTACCAGAAGTGATACTATCAAACGTCTTGAATCAATTTTTGGGGTTTAAAATGCATTTTGCAGTTGTATTTAATATAATATCAATATTAATGCTGGTTATTTCCGGTTTTATGCTGTTTCCTTTGGGTATAGCTTATTTTAATGGTGAAACCAGCTATGCCGCTGCCTTTTTACATACTATTATAATAGTTACGGCTGTCGGGCTTGTTGTATACTTAATAACCAAAAAAATTAAAAGTAAACAGTTTTCAGCTAAAGATGGTTTTTTGATGGTAACAATCAGCTGGGTTATAGCTTCGGCTGCCGGAGCATTACCATTCTTTCTTTCTGGAGTAATCCCGTCCTATACCGAAGCCTATTTTGAAACAATGTCCGGTTTTACTACCACTGGAGCTTCAATATTAACGGAAATCCAAAGTTTACCTAAATCTATCCTTTTTTGGCGGTCACTCACTCACTGGCTGGGTGGTATGGGATTTGTAGTACTGACCGTAGCCATTATCCCACTGCTTGGTGTGGGCGGCGTAAAAATGGTCAGTGCAGAATCACCCGGTCCTACTATAGATAAAATATCTCCCAAAATAACCTATATGGCAAAAATGTTATGGATTATCTATATAGGATTAACTGTTTTGGAAACAATTTTGCTTATGTTTGGAGGTATGGATTTATTTGATTCTCTTACCCATACTTTTGGAACCCTGGCTACAGGTGGTTTTTCTCCAAAGAATGCCAGTGTCGGGTACTACAATTCTGCGTATATAGATATTGTAGTAACAGTATTTATGATTTTGGCCGGTTTGAACTTTGGGTTGTATTACCGAATGCTTATCGGTAATTTTACTGAGTTGAAGAAAAACACCGAGTTAAAAGCATATTTATTGATATTTGCTGTCGCATCTGTTTTAGCGGCCATTCCACTCATGGGAAAAGTATACTCAGGATTTGGCGAAAGTCTGCGCTATTCATCTTTTCAGGTTGCTTCTGTTCTAACCACTACAGGTTTTGCAACCGCGGATTTTGATTTATGGCCTGCTTTTTCAAAATATATCTTATTTGCTTTAATGTTTATCGGCGGCTGCTCAGGATCTACCGGCGGCGGTATAAAAGTTGTTCGTATTGTAACTCTTTTCAAACAGGCAGTAACCGAGATGAAACAACAGGCAAATCCCCGCGGCGTGTTCAGTACCCGTATGAATGGTGTTCCTATTAGAAAGGATTTTGTTTTTACTATTGTAGGATTTATTTTTTTGTACTTAATGTTTTTATTACTAACTACTGCAGTAGTTGCAACTGCACCCGGCGGATATGATCTTGAAACAAGTTTTTCTACTGCACTGGTAACAGTTGGCAATATCGGTCCGGGATTCTCTTTAGTTGGGCCAACTATGAATTATGCTTTTTTCCCAGCCTATGTTAAATGGTTTTTAAGCTTTGCCATGATGGCCGGGCGTCTTGAAATTTATACCGTACTCATACTTTTCACACCCTATTTCTGGCGCCGTAAGTAAAAATACCCCTATAAAGCAATTCAAATTACTCATCCAGGGGTACTTTTTAAAAAAGCAGGTTTACATTCAGAATGGTTTAAACGGTATACGTTTTACAAACTTCCCCCATCCTGGCTCACCGGTAAAATCAACCTGATCTCCCGCCCACTGAGCAACCAGCTTGCCTCTGGAAAATACTTTATAAGGCATACCGATAATTTCATAACCCTCATAGGGAGTATAATCAACATTCATGTGCAGTTTATCGATGGTAACCGTAAATTCCTGATCAGGATCAAAGACAACTATATCTGCATCTTTTCCTACAGTTATTGAGCCTTTTTTGTCCATACCAAACATTCTGGCTGTAGCCGTTGAGAGCACATCCACCATTTTTTCTAATGATATCTTACCTTTCTTCACACCCTCTGAATGTATAAGGGGCAATAAGGTTTCTATCCCCGGTGCCCCATTAGGAATTTTCCTGTAATCATCTTTACCAAATTTATCCTTAATTCCGTCAAAGAAGAAAGGGCAGTGATCAGTTGCAATGGTTCTAACATCTCCGCTGTTAATTCCATCCCAGAGAGCAACATTACTCTCTTCCGTTCTCAAAGGTGGTGACATTACATATTTTGCACCCTCAAAACCAGGCAGTTTGTATTTATCATCCGTTAGCAGCAAATACTGGGGACAGGTTTCAGCGTAGATATTAAGTCCCTTTATTCTGGCTTCCTGGATTTGCCGAAGGCCTTCCTTTGTGGATAGATGTACTACATACAGACTGGAACCGGTTAATTCAACCATTTTACATGCCCTGAATACTGCTTCCTCTTCTGCAAGATTTGGACGGCTTAGCGCGTGATGATAAATATCAAGGGTATTTTCTTTCTCAAAAACCTTATTAAGATATTGAATCATATATACATTTTCAGCATGCACCTGAACTAGTCCACCATGTTTTTTGGTCTCTTCCATCATTTTTAACATAGTTTCGTCATCAACTCTGAAGTCGTAGACCATAAAAACCTTAAAACTTGGCGTACCATACTCATGTATCGCTTTCTCAACTTCCGCAATAACTTCAGGAGTAGGATCCATAATTCCCGGATGCTGTGAAAAGTCTATAGCTGCTTTTCCCTCAGCCCAGCTCTGTTTTCTATCAAGGCATTCTTTAATAGATTCACCTTTAAACTGCAGAGCAAAATCAATTAACGAGGTGACTCCTCCACAGGCTGCGGCAATAGTTCCTGTCTCATAATCATCAGTTGCAGCAGTTCCCATAAAAGGCATTGCAATATGGGTATGTGGATCAATTGCACCAGGTAAAATATATTTTCCGGATGCATCGACAATTTCATCAGCTTTCATGGTAAGATTTTTACCTATTACCTGAATTGTACCTTCTTCAACATAGACGTCTCCAACAGTAGATCCTGTTGAAGTAACAATTAAGCCATTTTTAATTAGTAAAGACATAACTTTCTCTCCTCCTATTACTTATTATGGTCGGTTATATTCGCCAACTTTCAGCCTGCGTGCATTAGGTGCATCTTCTGTAAAGACAGATTTGCTGCCCTTACCTAGTTGACTCTGATCTTTAAAAAGAATCTTTCCGGGAGTAATGCAATCCCATACTGGGCACACAAGAAGACAGAGCTGGCAGCCCACACATTTATCTTCCAGTATTTCCGGCCTTCTCTCCTCCTCATTCCAGCTAATTGCCTGGTGTGCACCATCAAAGCAGGAAATATAGCATCGTCCGCAACCAATACAGGTATCATAATTTATTTTCGGTTGAACTTTGAAGTCTCTTTCAATCTCTTCAGCGGGGATAATATTTTTCAATGCAATCCCTACAAGTTCCCGAAGAGAATTAAACCCTTTTTCAGCAAGATAAAGAGAGAGCCCGCTTATCATATCTTCTACAATTCTATACCCATACTGCATAACAGAGGTAGTAAACTGAAGATTTTCTGCTCCCAACATAATGAACTCTGCCGCATCTTCCCATGTCTCAATTCCACCCATAGCACTGATTGGAACATCAGCTAATTCAGGATCCTGTTTCATTTGTGCAACAAACCGCAGAGCAATCGGTTTTACGGCCTTCCCTGAATATCCAGATATAGAAGATTTCCCATTTACTACTGGTAAACAGGTGAATTTATCAAAATCAATATTAGTAATTGATTTAATGGTGTTTATTGCAGCAATGCCATGTGCACCGGCATTCATGGCAACTTTTGCCGGCTCTTCCATCTTTTCAATATTCGGAGTCATTTTCGCGAGGACAGGAAGATGTGTACCTTTGACTACAGCTTTTGTAAAGCTCTCTATAAGATCCGGGCTTGCCCCAACATCTGAACCCATCCCTTCTGATGTCATCTGAGGACATGAAAAGTTACATTCAATCATATCCACACCACAGGCAGTTACATCTCTTGCAAGTTTCGTCCAGTCATCTTCATCCATGCCCATAATTGAGGCAATAAGAACCTTATTGGGAAATTCTTGTTTCAGACGCTTTAAAGCTTCAAGATTTTCCTCAAGCGGTTTATCAGAAGTTTGTTCCATATTTTTGAAGCCCACAAAAGGGAGTCCCTCTTTTCGGGTTGCATCAAATCTTGGGGAGCACTCATCCGGCAGATCAGTAGTTATTGTTTTGAAAACAATTCCACCGCCGCCGGCTTCTAAAAATTTAACACACTGGTCATACCCGCTGCTGACAGGCGATGAAGAGAGAAAAAATGGATTCTCACACTTTACACCTAAAAAATCAATTGAAAGATCTGTATGTTTAGCCATATTAGTTTCCTCCCCTTTCCTCAAGATATTTTTTAATACTTGCTGCTGCTTTTTTACCTGCCGCAACAGCATGTACTACTGTTTTATTGGAATTGAAATCAATATCACCGGCAACAAATATATCGTCAGCACTGGTATTACCACTTCCGTCACTCATAATGTAAAATTTATCATCAAAAGAAATTTCAGGAAGTATTGAACTCAAATCCTGCGGTCTTTGTCCGATAGCGTATATTGCCATATCAGCCTGGACTTCGATAGAGGAGTTATCTCTTGATCCAGCACCTCTTACTGATTTCACCTTCCCCTCTTCACCAACAAATTCTACCGGGGTAAAGGTAAAAAGGAAATTGATACCAAGTGACTCACAGTAGAGCAATTCAGCCCTGTTCGCAGGAGCTTCTTCTCTGGTTCTTCGATACATTATAGTTACTTTTTCAGCACCAAGCAGTCTTGCTGTTATTGCACAGTCCATCGCAACATCACCGCAGCCTATTACCACAACATATTTACCAGGATGTATGTTTCCTTTTGTTGTTTTTGCTTTAGAAAGGTATTCCATTGCCGTGGTAATTCCCTGCAAATCTTTTCCGGGAATATCAAGTTTAATTGATTTCTGCATTCCGGCACCTGCCAGGATTGCTTTAAATCCTTGTTTCCGCAAATCATCAAGTGAAATATCTCTACCTACCCGGGTATTGCAAACAAATTCAACACCCAGACTCCGGACATAGTCAATCTCTTCATCTACGACATACTGGGGAAGTCGTGCAGGTACTATTCCATAAGTTAATACTCCGCCTGGTTTTTCCCTCTCTTCAAAAATAGTTACCGGATAGCCTTCCTTGGCGAGTGCTGCCGCTGCTGCAAGAGAGGCTGGCCCGCCTCCAATCATAGCAACTTTATCTTTAGTGAGTTCTGCCGGTTCAAGAACCTGAAAACCCGTTGCCTTTTCGTAATCAGTGGCAAAGCGCTGAAGTCTGCCAATTTGTATTGGTTTATCAATACCAGTTTTCACACAGGCGCCTTCACAGGTCTTCTCAAAGGGACAAACACGACCGCAGATTCCACCAAGAATATTATTTTCACGGATAATTTCTGCTGCTCCCTTAAAATTTCTAAACCGTATAGCCCTGATAAAATCTCCAGGGTTCGTATCTGCCGGACAGGCAGTACTGCAGGGTGCATCATGACAAAGCAAACATCGGGATGCCTCTTCCATTGCAGTAAATGGGGTAAATGGAGATATTGTTTCTTCAAGATAGCCTTGATCAGGTTTAAGAGAGATACCCTCTTTTACCTCAATCTTCCTGCTCGTGTTTAATTGATTCACAACTAACTTCCTCCTTGATAATCGTAAAGTTCATACTACATTGAATATGGTTTCTAGTCAAATCATAACCATTTTTTCTGGTATTTTCTGGTATTTCATAGCATCATACTGCTATAATCAATATAATGAGAATCGCAGTCGCAGTACCATCAATCACTGATTTTTATTTTTCACATCCTCGGGCTGCAGCACTGGGAGCCGCAGCTGTTGTTCGTGCTTTACAGCTTGCCGGACACAAAACTAATTTATTTAATTTTATGATTATGGGTAAAAAATCTTACAAAGTGCCTCTACCGGAAAAACTCTCATATCTTTCAGAAATTATAACAAGGAATGAGTTTGGACCGACAGCTTTTTTCACCAATTACAGGCGTATGGGTCCAGATCCTATTGTATGTGCTGAGCAAATTGTATCAACAAAACCTGATGCTGTATGGATTTCATGTTTTGCATTTGCTTACAGCGACGATGCTATACTACTGGCTGAGGCAATAAGAAAAATTGACAGCTCCATATACATCACTATCGGCGGCGGGGGTCCATCAGCCCTTCCCTCCTATTTCCTTAGGAATGATTCTATAGGTACTGTATGTATTGGTGAAGTTGAGCCTGAAATCGAGAATCTTCTTATGCAAACGAGCAGATCAAGTGATACTTTTACTTCAGAAGAGACCATGATTTTTGTCCCGGTTATGATGCCTCCGCATAGGGGTACAGTACGTATATCCCTATCTTTAACGCGTGGATGTCCAAAACATTGTGCATTCTGCTCCAACTTTCTTACTCAAGGAAGAAAATTCCGCTGTACTCCTCTTAAAAAAGTTCGTGAAGAGATCAACCAACTAGTGATTGACTCAACAACTGCTCACTTCATACATTTTGCATTTGAGGATGATAATATCCTTCTTGATACAGAATATTTTTATGCTGTCCTGGGCTTTATACAGAAAAAATTTCCCGGTGCAACCTTTTCGGCTGAAAATGGATTAGACTACCTTCTTCTTACTGAAGAGGTTATAGACCGGTTAATAGATTTCGGCATAACCCAGTTTAATCTTTCGGCCGGTTCAATGGACAGCAGGACGCTTGAAACTCAGGGGAGAGTTCATAATTTCAATCAGCTTACAAAAGTCCTCTCATATATCCAGAGGAAAGGGATAAAAACAATACTCTACTTTATCTGCGGATTATCAGAGGATACTCCTGAATCTATTGTCACTACACTTCTTGAATTGAGCAAACTGCCGGTTGAGGTTGGAATATCTCCTTTTTATGCCGTACCTGGATTACCAGGATTTGAGGAAAAAGAACTATTCCTAAACAATCCTGCATATCTGTGTAAGGGTTCATCGCTTTTTCCCTGGAACAAATCACTTACAACCAGACAAATGATGACAGCTTTCAGGCTTGCAAGGCTGGTTAATCTCTGCAGACATCCTAACCAGGATCAGGAATTATTGGATATGTGTTTTCAATCCGGGATAGTGTTTACAAGAGTACGTGGAAAGATCCAAAATAAACTGGTACCGGTAGAATCCTGTGATTCTGCTATGGTAAATCGGTTTTTTCAAAATTATTAATTTTGAGATTGGCTCAGGATACTAAGATATGGCAGAATATATAGCTTCCAATGCAGCCTTGTAATCTGTCTCATCCACACCTATTATACAGGTAATTAACGAACCGCCGTAGTTTAGGTAACGTGCAGCAATACCTGCTGTGGAGACTGCTGAACTTACCTTTGCAATAATTCCTTTCGAATCATAAAGTCCTTCTCCCACAACTCCAATCATGGCAATTCTGGTATCTAATGAAATCTCGTCAGGTTCCAACTCTGTAAGGATTCTGGTAAGAATTTCTTCTTTATAATCAGCTAATGTGTTGTTAAAGAATAAAGAAATTGAGTCAAATCCAACTGATGAAAATTCAGGGATTATTCCATAAACTTTTAAAATCGTTTTAACTTTAAGAATAAAATTTGGACTTTTTTGTAAAAAAAGCTTTTTCACAAAGAGTCGGGTATAACCAATTTTCCCAGACACTCCGATTATTGGCTGGGATTGATCATCTCTATGTAGAACTATTCTTGTTCCACGATCTTCTGGTTTATTAGTATTCTTGATTTGTATCGGTATTGCAGCATCTCTAACAGGGGCTATTGCTTCCTCATGAAAAACTGCTGCACCTATTGAAGCAAGCTCCCTTGCTTCTTCGTAGGTTATTTCAGCGATTGCTTTTGGCTTATGTACAATTCCGGGATCTGCCATAAGAATTCCTGATACATCGGTCCAGTTCTCATAAAGTTCTGCATTACAGGCCCTTGAAACTATAGCACCTGTTATATCAGACCCGCCGCGTGTAAAAGTCTTAACATATCCATCTTTGGTAGAACCGTAAAATCCGGGAATAATATAATTCGAGTCCCCAGATAGTTTTTCAGACATTAATTCATAAGAGGCCGGATCAACACTGCCGTCATCTGCAATTATTATGAGGCCTTCAGTATCCAGAAACTCCCGCCCCATATATTCCGCCAGAATCTTTGCGCATAGATATTCCCCACGGGAGGCAGCATAATCAGCTGATTCACCCTGGGTGATATTATTCTCAATTTGATCCAGCTCATCAGCAAGATTGGATATATGAATACCCAGCTCCTCTCCAATTTCCATATATCTTTTCCGAATGGCCTTAAAAGATTCTGAGAAATTTTTACCTGCAAAAGCCTCTGCATGGCAGGTGTAGAGCATATCGGTTATTTTTATATCGTCAGAATGCCGTTTCCCAGGAGCTGAGACAACAGTTATCTTTCTTTCAGCATCAGATGCCAGAATTGCTGCTACTTTCTTAATCTGATCAGTATCAGCAAGAGAGCTGCCGCCAAATTTACATACAATCATGAATATCTCCCTAAATCAAATTCCGAATATAATTAAGTGGTATTTTAGACTGTACATTCATATTTTTCAATACAGTCAGTAAAGACCGGCGGCAGATCAACTGTTTAGCAACAAATCTTTCAGCACTATTTTAGGAACATGGTGAATATCATTTTCATCCCGATAATAGCGGGTGTCCATACCAGCTGATATCTGATCGATAACTACTTTTTCAGACGGAAAACCCAAAGCAATCGCCAGCGATATATTGTATTGCTGATCCATATTCAGCAGTTTTCGCAGATTTTCTCGTTGTATTGATCCAAACATACATCCGCCAAGACCTCTTTCAGCAGCACCAAGAAGAATTGCATGTGCAGCAATTCCCGAATCGGGTTGAGGATTCTTTGTTATATGTGAATCATAAACAATAATAACATAAGCCGATGGGCGTTCACCTTCCACTGGGCCTTCCCAATCTTTGAGAGCTCCAGCCCAACCAAGTTGACCTGTAATGGTATTACATCGCTCCTTATCATTTACAAGAAAAAACCTGAGCGGTTGCATATTTGCTGTTGAGGGGGAAAGAACAGCAAGCTCTACCAGTTCCAAAAGTGTTTTTCTGCTAATCTCTTCTGATTCATCAAATCTTCTGATTGTTCTGCACTTTTTCATTAAATCATGCAAATCCATATATATTCCTTTTATGAATGATTTAATTGTAGCGTAGCATCTAACTCCAGATTGTGCAATTATATTTGGTAGAGACATAAAATCTCATTTACCTTGGTTCCTCTTGCCTTCACGGGTCACTTCCGGTAATCTCTTCCTATGAATGAACAAAAACGTACATATACCATCGAGGAGCTGGGAAAACGCATCTCCTACTACTCTGAACTCATTACTGCCGAACGGCTGCAGAAAATGAAAAATGTACTGCAAAACAGAACCCGATATATATCTGTTGTACTTGAAAATATTTTTCAGCCGCACAATGCCAGTGCAGTATTGAGAAGCTGTGATGCCTTTGGGATACAGGATGTTCATATAATTGAGAACAGCAATAAATTTTCTTCAAATCCTGCCGTAGATATGGGAACAAGCCAGTGGTTAACCCTTCAGCGTTATCGGAACAATGAAAATAATAGTGTGCAGGCAATTGAATCTCTAAAAAGTCAGGGATATAGAGTTGTTGCAACAACTCCTCATAGTAACGATATCCAGCTTGATGAATTTGATTTATCAAAAGGTAAGGCGGCATTTTTGTTTGGAACAGAGCTGGACGGATTGACTCCGGAAGCTTTAGCAGCAGCAGATGAGTATGTAAAAATACCTATGTATGGTTTTGTGGAAAGCTTTAATATTTCCGTTTGTGCTGCACTCTCTCTGCATCACCTTGTCCTGAATTTACATGCATCTAAACTGAATTGGCAGCTTTCTGAACACGAGCAGATGACTATTCTGCATAAATGGTTAAAAAATAGTATTAAGAAGCCCGAATTACATGAGGAAATTCTCACAGTAATAGGATAGAATTAGCATGATAATAAGAATGTATCAGGAGTTACTATGAAAGATTCAAGAAAAGCAATTTGGGCATGGTCATTTTATGATTGGGCAAACAGCGCATTTGCAACAACGGTAATGGCCGGTTTTTTTCCGGTTTTCTTTAAAGCCTACTGGTCAACAGGTGCAACTGTTCAACAAAGTACATTTTATTTAGGAATGGCAAATTCAATTGCCTCTATTATCGTAGCTGCTCTTGCACCTGTTCTTGGGGCTATTGCTGACAAAGGAAGTATGAAGAAAAAGCTTCTGATTTTCTTTGCTTTTCTTGGCTGCATCATGACCGGATCACTCTGGTTTGTCAGAGCTGGATATTGGCAGCTTGCTATACTCTTCTATATAACCGGAACTGTTGGATTTTCCGGTGCTAATATTTTTTACGATTCGCTGCTGCCTGGAGTAGCCTCTGAGAAAAAGATCGACTATGCATCTTCACTGGGTTTTGGATTGGGATATATTGGCGGAGGACTATTATTTCTCATCAATGTAGCAATGTATCTAAAACCGGGTTTATTTGGAATTGCAGACGATGTCACGGCAATCAGAATAGCTTTTCTTAGCGTAGCTATATGGTGGGCAGTTTTTTCCATTCCTATCATGTTATTTGTGAAGGAACCGGATAAAGACAAAGGATTACCTCCGGGGAAAGCAATATCATCTGGATTCAAACAACTGGGTGATACTTTCCGCCAGATCAGGTACTTGAAAGTGGTCAGTTTGTTTCTTTTTGCCTATTGGTTCTATATTGACGGCGTTGATACAATTATTAGAATGGCCGTTGATTATGGAGCCTCACTTGGATTTCCCTCTGAATCACTCATAATTGCACTGCTGATAGTTCAATTTGTCGCCTTCCCTGCTACCCTTCTCTACAATCTGCTTGGTAAAAAAACGGGGATAAAAAGGGCATTATTAATTGCAATAGCAGCCTATTCCATTCTAACCATACTTGGCTACTTTATGAAAACTACCACTCATTTCTATATTCTTGCTGTATCGATAGGATTATTTCAGGGTGGTATTCAGGCTTTAAGCAGAAGTTATTATTCCCGGCTTATTCCGGAAAAACAGGCAGCTGAATTTTATGGATTCTTTAATATGCTTGGAAAGTTTGCAGCAGTAATTGGACCTGCACTTATGGGCATAGTAACCTTGCTTACTGGCAGCAACAGACTGGGTATCTTATCAATACTCGTTCTGTTTATTGCAGGAGCCATATTACTTATTAAAGTGAATGAACAAAAAGGGCGTGAAATGCTTGATAAGTACAATAAAGAAATGGCAGTTGAAAATAAATAGAGATAGTTAAGGATTTATGAATGACAGATATAATTTCCCGCTTCATCCCGGTTTTTCTCATTATCGCAGTAGGTGTTTTTTTCAGATTCAAAGGTATTCTTTCCGATGAAATTGTAAGCGGATTAAAAAAACTGATCATAAATCTCGGCTTACCAGCGGTATTTTTCCTCTCTTTTCTCACAATGGAATTGGAAAACAGCTATATTATATTTTTCATAAGTACATTTTTAATATGCCTTCTGCTTTTTTTTATAGGGATACTCTTCCAGAAATTTAAATCATTTAAAGTTCCATTATTACCTTTTTTCTTTACCGGATTTGAGTTTGGGATGGTGGGTGTTGCACTCTTTTCAAGCATCTTCGGTCTGAAGAATCTGCATTATATCTTATTACTTGGGCTGGGACATGAATTTTTCATCTGGTTTGTGTATGCACCGCTCCTGGAGGCCAAAAATCATGGGAAAGTGCAGATTAAAAAAATTCTTAAATCTTTTGTCTCCTCACCTATTATAATTGCTATTTTATCTGCTCTATTTTTTAATCTTACTGGTATTTATCAGGAAATTGCAAACTTTTTTGTAGTTACCGGAGTTATTTCAGCTTTGGATGTTGTCAGTAAACTGACAACTCCTCTTATTTTGCTTGCAATAGGTTTTCAGCTAAAATTAACATCGATACAATGGAAGTTATCAATTAAAGTACTTATCAGCAGACTGGTATTATCAATACTCTCAGGGCTGCTCTTCTATTTTATATCAGATCTGTTAATTATGGAAATGAACAGGATGATGCTATATGCCTTTGTTACCTTCTTTCTGCTGCCCCCTCCATTCATTATTCCTGTATTCCTGGGAAAAGAACTGAAAAACGAGTCTATGTTCTATAGTAATTTATTAGTTCTGTACACCATAGTTACATTGATTCTCTATGCGGTGATTATGCTGATATTAGGTATTTAGTGTCCGCCCGAAAACACCATATTATTAGGAAAGATTACTAAAAACCCCCAAACGGAAAAAGTAAAAGCAAATTGAAAATGACAAAATTTTTGGTTTTGGGATGTTTCGCATAAAATAATACCT